>NNBV01003041.1_pt1 | contig 17733 bp, 15 predicted proteins | sample 1173771 | NCBI WGS metagenome assembly NNBV01 (sample SAMN07173938, study PRJNA388173) | plant metagenome | isolation source: symbiotic tissue sample KVS11 | place: Norway: Troms, Kvaloya island | reverse complement strand
GCTGTCGCTTTCGCTGTAACGGTGGAACCCCGCGGTGGCAAGCCCAGTCCTACGCTTGAAACCATGAGAGTCATGGGCCCAGTACAAGCTCAAGGCTAAAAAATCCAAGCTCTTTTCTCCCGTTGTAATTTTATAAAAGCGTTTTGCCTTTGGGTAACAACTGAGGCTTCCAACCTTCAAAAGGTTGGAAATCCTGATTGCTCCTGTTAATACTTCTTTATTCAACCCTCGAATCCGACTTTTTACAGCCTCAAAACGATCATTCACCCGGCAATAGCTTGTTTTTAAACTTATTATTGAATAGATTTCTTTGAGCGACTGAAAATCATTTAGTTATGATAGATTTTTCGATTCGGTTTTATGACCAGCGCGCAAGGTATTCAGGTGCTTTGCTGGCTGTTGGTATGTCGCTTCTGGTTATCCGTCTGTTTTTTGAAACGCCTCACTGATTCACCTTAAAGCGAAAACCCCAAACCCATGCACATCAAAGGATATTACATCAGGGCAAAAGTTTTTGGTTATCTCATCGCAGCCATGGCTGTGTTTGCTTTGCTTTATTACCTCTTTCAGGACTACCTGAATTAAATCTTTCTCCCAATATCAAGACGCTCTTTTAGTCTGATGTCAGAAATCAATTGATTTCGTATGATTTTGCCATGCCCGTTTTGGTATTTTTGTTCTCCCTCTTATTTAACTTAATGTGATGAAGACCATTTTCCTTATTTGCCTTTTTGTATCAGGACTTACTGTTCAGCTGGCCTATTCTCAAAATCAGGATTCATTGCAGCAGGTAACGTATGACAATGCCTTGAAAAAATTGAAGGCCAATGATCCCGCTTCCGCCGGACTTCAGTTCACACAGTTGATCAATTCAGGATTTAAGAATAAAGAAGTATATGTAAAACGTGGACTGGTGTTTTACCAGCAAGGTGAATTTGAAAAAGCCCGTATCGATTTTGATGAAGCTGTAAAAGCGAGAATCAATACCACCGAGCTTTTTGAAAATCGCGGCAACGCAAAATACAAGTTAGAAGACTACCAGGGTGCTGCTACCGATCTGGAAAAGGCAGTAAGCATGGGTGCGAATAGTTTTGAAACACTGGTGAACCTGGGCAATGCGAAATTCAGATTGAACAACTACAAGGAAGCCATCACCAGTTATGACAAAGCCTTTGCAGCAGGCAAGCCCGATGCAACGCTCTATAATAATCGGGGTAAGGCAAAATTCAATCTCAATGATTTTAAAGCCGCACTTCCTGACTTTGATAAAGCACTGGAACTGAAGCCGGATTATGATAAAGCATTGGAGAATCGTGCGGAGACACGCTTTAAGTTGCAGGACTGGAAAGGTGCTGCTGCAGACTTAGATAAAATAGTTTCCAGCGGGAGAAGCGATACCGAGTTGTATCAGAAACTAGGTACAGCCAGATTTAATCTGAACGATAACAAAGGAACTGCCGATGCACTAACAAAAGTGGTGAGCAAAGGTGTGAAAGACAAAGACGTGTTCCGCATGCTGGGCCTGGCTTTGGCTCGTGAAAAGGATTATAAGAATGCCTCGGCTGCATTGTCTTCTGCGGTATCATTAGGACTAACTGATAAAGATGTTTTTGAACAATTAGGTATCAGCCAGTATCAGAATAAAGAATACGCAGCATCTATCGAATCGCTGAGCCGTGCGGTCAATGCGGGCATTACTTCCAAAGAAGCTTTCCTGTACAAAGGCAATGCAGAGTTCTTTCAAAAGGAAAATGACAAAGCCGAAGCCGATCTTGAAAAAGCAATCACGGCCGGTGCTTCCGATTATGAAGCGTTCAAAAACCTGGGCGACATTAAATTCATCAAGAATGATTTTGCCGGTGCGATCAAAAATTATGATAAAGCCATCGCCTTATCACAGAGTGATGCCGTTGTGTTTAACAATCGAGGCAAAGCAAAAATGAGCACCAAAGACATGACCGGCGCACTTGCTGATTTTGATAAAGCCATCTCCTTAAAGGCGGATTATATCAAAGCGTATAGCAACAGAGGAACAATCCGCTTCAATGCAGCCAACTATGCAGGAGCTATTGAAGACCTGGATAAAGTACGTAAAGCAGAAGGTGATTCACCTGAACTGTTGCGAATGCTGGGCGTGAGCAGGTACCTGACGAAAGATAATGAAGCCGCACGGCCATTGCTTGAGAGTGCCGTGAAGAGCGGAGTAAAAGATGGAAAGACACTGCTATATGCGGGCTACCTGCGCTACGATGCCAAAGATTATAAAGGAGCCATAGAAGCTTTGCGTGCGGCCGAAAGTGCAGGAGAAAAAGAATTGCCTTTGTTTGAGAAGCGTGGTAAAGCAGCATATCAGAATAAAGACTATGTAGCAGCCGTTACTGATCTTGAAAAGATAGTTCAGGCTGGCCCTGCTGATCTATCGGTGTCGGAAGCAATAGGTATCTCGTACATTCAGCAGCAAAAAAATAAGGAAGCACTTCCTTACCTGGAGAAGGCAGCAACAGCAGGCAGTAAAGAAAAAGATGTTTACTTTCAGTTAGGTAACGGTCGCTTTAAAGAAAATAATTTCAAGGGAGCGATTGAATCCTACGATAAGGCCATGGCACTGGGCGTGAATGATGAATTTATCTTTAACAATCGGGGTAAGGCGAAACTGAATTCGGGATTGGTGAAAGAATCCATTGAAGATTTTACGCGTGCCATTCAGTTGAAGAGCGATTATCCGCAAGCGATGAAGAACCGGGCCGCTGCTTACTATCAGCTTAACGACTGGCAAAAAGTAGTTAATGATGTGGCTATTCTTTCAGGTAAAGGAGCATCGGGCACGGAAGAATACACCTATTCAGGTGTTTCGAAAAACAACCTGAAAGATTACAAAGGAGCAATAGATGAATTGACCAAAGCCATTGACGGAGGCGCAAAAGATAAGGCCGCTTTCACAGCACGGGGCAATGCGCTGTATGAATCAAAAGAATATGAGAAGTCGGTAGCTGATTTAAGCAAAGCCATTGAACTGGGCGAAACCAATGCAGAAGTGTTTTATAAACGAGGTAGTGCCAGATTCAATATGCTCGACTATAAAGGTGCGGTGCTGGATTTGGACAAAGCAATCAGCTCGGGCTATACCGAAGCAGCTGCATATGATATGCGCGGCTATTCCAAACTGGAAAACAAAGACCTTGACGGAGCGATTACAGATTTCAATTCAGCTATTGAAAAGAATCCCAAGCAGGCTTCTGCTTTTTATCATCGTGGCGATGCCAAGTTTAAAAACAATAATTTGCCCGGAGCGATCGAAGATTATTCACAAGCCATCACGTTAGGATTGAAAGATCCGGTATTGTTTAACAACCGTGGTAAGGCATACTTCAACCAGGATCAGCTGAAAGAAGCGATTGCTGATTTCTCTGCGGCAGTAGCTTCGAAGCCGGATTACATCAAGGCATTTGATAACCGGGCACAAGCCTATTACAAACAAAAGAAGTTTGATGAAGGTGTAAAAGATTACCGCCAGATAGAAAAGCTAATGGAGAAACCGGATGCTACGCTCTTTCAACAAATGGCAGAAGGTTACTTCGAACAGAAAGATTATACCCTGGCGCGTGATTATTACGACAAGACCATAGCGGGTGGTATTAAAGACAAGTCTATTTTATTCAAGCGAGGCAAATCATTGCTGGAGGAAGAAGAGTTTCAACTGGCCATCAAAGATTTTGATGAAGCACAAAAAGCAGGAGAGAACACAGTGTCCATATATCTGGAAAGAGCACGTGCAAATCTTGGACTTGATAATAAAAAAGGAGCCATTGATGATCTGGCAAAAGCCATTGCGCTTGATCCCAACAATGCCGATACCTATTACAACAGTGCGGTGATCAAAGAAGAAAGTGAACAATATGAAGCGGCGGTGTTGGACTATAACAAGGTGCTTCGCTTAAATCCGAAAGATGGAGCTGCATTTTACGGAAGAGCGAACTGCAAAGCATCGCTCGATGATTTTGGTGCAGCGGTTTCGGATATGGATGAAGCCATTACATTAGATGCGAAGAAGGCATCGTATTATAAAGTGCGTGGCAACTTCCAGTTTCAACTGCAGAACAAAGACAAAGCCTGTTTCGACTGGCGTAAAGCAGTGGAATTGGGTGATCCTAAAGCCCGATTCTCATTGGATCAGTATTGCAAGAAATAACTCCTGGTTATTCTGTTCACAGATAAATGCATTTCTATAACACGAAGCTCAGGCCGTGCATGTCCTCATCATGCTATCCATATCATCCTCCATTTATATAAAGATAGATTGATGTTGGCACTTGCGAATTTTTAATGCATAATCGCGGTTAAACCTTACATCTGTCAATCAATACTGATTTGAAGCGACTGTGCCTGCTTACTTGATTGTACTTTTAAGTATTGATTGACAAAGCAACGAACTTATGCAAAAGTATTTTTTGATTTTGGCTGCAATGATGGCTTCGGTCGTTCTGTTTGCCAACGAAGAGATAAGCGGAAAAATAATTACTGTAATTGACGGTAATACCATTGAAGTGGTAACAGCGGAAAATGACACCTATAAAATAATATTGCACGGTGTGGATAGTCCGGAGCTGGAACAGGAGTATGGCGATAAAGCAAAAAAGTACCTAGAGAAAAAGCTTCTTGATAAATCGGTGTTGGTGAAAATTCAAGGTAAGGACAGATGGGGTACACGCCTTGGTGTAGTGGTGATAACCGGAGCAGAAGATCCGCGCTTTGGATTACTGGAAGAAGGATTGGCATGGACATCAGAAAAAAATCCGGTAGCCGAACTGGAAACGATTAAAGAAAAGGCTCGCGAAAAAGGCAAAGGGTTATGGAAGGAAGAAAGCCCAACGCCTCCATGGGTTTACAGAAGACAGCAAACCATGATGCAGCCCAAGAGTAGTTAACTGAATTGAGATAGCAAATCGTATAATAAAGTTTTAAATTATTTCTTAAATGCGATTAGTTGTTATTTAATAAAATACGGATCCAATAAATATTTTATCATCGCGTTAGAGCCTTAGTATGCAAAACACACTAAGGCTTTTTCTTTTCTGTCTGTTTTTTTTGGCAAGTGTTATCACCTATGCACAAGAGCAATCATTACCCAGTTCACTGGCACCTGGCCGCTCTTCACCACCTTCGTCTTCGGCTATCGTAAAGCACACGAAGAAAAAGAAGAAACGCTTTGGCTTCTTCTCGCCTCAGCGCAATGCGTATAAAAAACCCAATGTAAAGCACACTGCCCGCTATGAATTCTATGAACGCGTGGAAAAGGCGGCCAAAGAAAAGCAACGAATGTTGAAAGAACTCTCCAAACCACAGTATGCTGACTTCCGCTATTTTGGCCACAAGAAGATCCCAAAGCGCAGAAAGCCCAATAAAATGCGTTATTGCACGGAATGTCAGATAAGGCATTGATACACTGACATTGGTATGAAGTTTTCCTGCCACAGGTAAACTTATTTCTGATGACTGATTATTTCTCTCAATTCGAGAACCGTTTTTCTCCTCTACTCTGGAATATTATTGTCGTGGTTGGGGCACTCTTAATAGGTCTGCTCGTCCGGCTCATTCTTCATTGGATAGTGGGTTTCTATACTCGAAGATCAGAGTACTTTCTTTTCAAATCCATTGTTAAAAATCTGAGTGGTCCGGCCAATTTCTTCGTGCCGTTTTTTTCGCTCAATATTTTTATCCCTTTGATGAAGCTTAATCCGGTAGAGGTAACACGCCTGGACAAAGCAGTAGAGATCGGATTGATTATTTCTTTTGCAGCCGTGTTGATTGGCGCGGTTCGCATTTTTGAGGACATCACGTATCATAAATATGATCTGAAGAAAGCCGATAATCTGAAAGAGCGGAAGATCAGAACCCAGTTACAATTTGTTCGCCAGATGATTGTGGTTATTATAGTGATGCTTACCATAGCGGCTATCCTGTTGAGTTTTGAAAATTTAAGAAAGATAGGAGCGGGGCTTTTGACAGGCGTAGGTATCGGGGGTATCATCATTGGTTTTGCTGCGCAGTCATCGCTGAGCAACTTACTGGCTGGATTTCAGATTGCGTTTACACAACCCATGCGCATTGATGATGTGCTGATTGTAGAAGGTGAATGGGGCAGAGTGGAGGAAATCACGCTCACCTATGTAGTGATCTGTATATGGGATCAGCGCAGATTGATTTTGCCCATCCGTTATTTTATTGAAAAACCTTTTCAGAACTGGACGCGTACCTCTTCGGAATTATTAGGTACTGTATTTCTATACCTCGATTATTCATTGCCGGTAGAAGAACTGCGCAAAGAATTCTTTCGGTTGGTCGAGCTTTCGCCTTTGTGGGATAAAAGAGTAAGAGTGCTGCAGGTGACGGATGTGAAAGAACGCACTATGGAAGTAAGGGCATTGATGAGCGCCAGTAATTCCAGCCAGGCATTTGATCTGCGCTGTTACATCAGGGAAAACCTGATTGCTTTTGTAAATGAAAATTATCCCACCTCTTTCCCCAAGAACAGAAGTGAAGTGCTTAATAATTCTAACCTGGGCACTAAGATTGATGATCACCCGGAAGATTTGACATCTAAAAGACCTTAGCCGTTAGTTTGGCTATCATGTAAGATTAGTTCAGAATCACAGGAGATTGGTTGTTGATAAATTTTTTACCTTTGATTTATGAACCGCATGAAATGGATAGGGATTGTGATGCTGTGTATGCTGGCGCTGCAAGTGAGTGCCCAGAAGAAAAGTAAATCCAAATCCAAAGGAGCTACTTCTGTCGATCCGTATTCTTCTCCTGAAGTTTATTCTCCTAAAGTTTCAAAGAAAAAAAAATCTTCTAAGACAACTCATAATGCGCGCGACCGGTATTATGACCGGGTAGAAATGCTGGAGAAGAAGCAAAGAAAGAATGAAAGTAACATGGATAATCCTCAATATACCGACTTCAAATACTTTGGTCATAAGAAACCACCCAAGAAACGCCCGCCTGAAAAAATGAAGTACTGCAAAATCTGTGGTATTCGTCATTAATTGATTCGCCAATGAGTCGATTCGTCAGTGTGACAATGGAGTATTTATCATTGGCACATCATCTAATTGATAATTGATCGATTGGCTTCGTTTTTAATCTTGTAAAGAAGACTTATTTTCGTCCTTCATTCGACTTACCCCCAATGTTGATGGAGATTGCTTCTTACATAGAACACACCAATCTGAGCCCGACACTCACTATCCGTGATATAGATCAGTTGGTAGAAGAAGCAAAGCGTTATTCTTTTTTAGGTGTATGTGTGCCATCTTTTTGGGTGAAGCGTGCGCAGCGGGAGATTGGAACAGCGAATATCAAACTTGTTACCGTTGCCGGATTCCCTTTGGGCTATAGCATGACGGAAACAAAACTCGATGAGATAAAACGTGCTATTGATAATGGTGCAGATGAAATCGATGTAGTATGGAATCTCACTTCATTCAAAACAGGAATTCCCTGGACAAAGATAGAGATAGCCAAATGCGGTAAGCTTACTCACGACCACAACAAATTGCTTAAAGTAATTATAGAGACCGCTTATCTTACCGATGAGGAAATCGTAACGGCATGTAAACTATGTGCCGATGCCGGAGCCGACTTTGTAAAAACATCTACCGGCTTTGCACCAAGTGGCGCAAAAGCAGAGAACATACGTTTGATGCGTGCATCGGTTCCTGCTGAAGTAAGAATAAAAGCATCGGGCGGGATCAAAACCTACGAACAAATTGTTGCTATGATTGACGCAGGTGCTGACCGTATCGGTACATCATCGGCAGTTAAAATTATTGAATCTACTAAAACACAAACCCAATAGCATGAGTGATTTTCTTGCAAACGTTTTTCCTGATGAAGCAGCCATTCCTGCTTCCGTTAACTTACCTCAATTCATTGAGCAGCGCGAATACCTGATTGATGGAAAGCTGAAACGATGGGAAGGAGAACTCAATCCGGTAGCAAGCCCGGTTTTTGTGAAAAAGGGAAATGGCTACGAGCAAAAAGTAATTGGCAGTACACCATTGCTTACCAGCAAAGAAGCCTTGGAAGCACTGGATGCTGCAGTGAAAGCATATGACCAGGGACATGGCGAGTGGCCATCTATGTCAGTGGCTGCACGTATCGAGCACATTGAAAAATTTCTGGCTAAGATGCGTGAGCAACGGACGCTGGTTGTTAACCTTTTGATGTGGGAGATTGGTAAATCACAAAAAGATTCAGAGAAAGAGTTTGATCGTACCTGCGATTACATTGTCGATACGATTGATAAGTTAAAAGAGCTTGATCGTAACTCCGCACGCTTTGTGCAGGAGCAAGGCATCATGGCACAGATCAGACGTGTACCATTGGGTGTTGCACTTTGTATGGGGCCATTCAACTATCCGTTGAATGAAACCTTCAGCACGTTGTTCCCTGCGTTGATCATGGGTAACACCGTAGTATTTAAGCCGGCAAAGTATGGAGTGCTTTTAGTGAAGCCGCTGTTAGAATCTTTCCGTGATTGTTTCCCTGCAGGAGTAATTAATATTATTTATGGTCGCGGCCGCGAGACAGTAGGTGCATTAATGGAAACGGGAAAGATCGATGTGTTTGCATTCATCGGTACCAACAAAGGTGCTAATGATCTGAAACGTCTTCATCCCAAACCACATCGCCTGAAAGCAATTTTAGGATTGGATGCAAAGAACCCGGCTATTGTTTTGCCGGATGCCGATATTGACAACGCGGTGAATGAGTGTATCACCGGATCACTTTCATTCAATGGTCAGCGCTGCACCGCACTTAAAATTTTATTTGTACACAAAAGTATAGTGGATGAGTTCATCAAAAAGTTTAACGCAGCTGTTGCTAAGATAAAACCAGGTATGCCGTGGGATGCAGGCGTGGGATTAACACCCTTGCCTGAACCAGGTAAAACCGATTACCTGAAAGGACTTGTTGACGATGCAAAACAATACGGAGCAAAAGTGATGAATGAAAACGGAGGTACGGTATTGAATACCTTCTTCTATCCTGCTGTTTTGTATCCGGTGAATGAAAAGATGAAAGTGTATTCCGAAGAACAGTTCGGTCCTATCGTGCCGATCGTTCCTTTCGAAAGTGAAGAAGAACCTATTCGTTACGTGATGAATTCACATTTCGGTCAGCAGCTGAGTGTCTTCGGAAAAGACTCCAAGCAGATCAGCCGACTGATTGATTCATTTGCCAGTCAGGTAGGTCGCATCAACCTGAACACACAGTGCCAGCGCGGACCGGATACGTTCCCGTTCAGCGGAAGAAAAGATTCTGCAGAAGGAACATTATCAGTTGCCGATGCACTGAGAGTATTCTCTATCCGCACGCTGGTAGCAGCCAAGATGAACGGAGAAAATAAAGAGATCATCGGTTCTATTCTTAATAACAGAGAGTCATCGTTCCTGAGCACGGATTATATTTTTTAGTCTTTCAGAAACTACTTCATGCTGTAGTGAATTGATTATAATAACTCTATCACCGTGGTCTGTGTCTTCACAGACCACTTTTTTTGTTACAATTTTCGCCCTGTTAGGACACCATAGTCGTTAACTTAACGATGGTTCGGAGTTCCGTTAGGAACGTAATATGGGTAACAAGGCCCATGTACAAGAGGCTCTCAAGTCCTGTAGGGACGGAATGTATTTTTGTTCCTACACTAACTTGGATATAAAAAACAAGTCTACCTATTTCGCCTCTAAAAGAGGCTTAAGTTAATGACTATGGTGAGGATACAGGGCGAGGGAAAGAATAGCGAATTCAACATCTTCTACATCCGTTTCGGTAAGATGATATCCTGTTTTGGTATAGTTGTTGACTGTTAGTATAAAACTAATTCAATGTCTTTTGCATCTTGTCAGAGTTATAATGATAAGACATGAGTTAAAATTATTCACCCTTAACCTATCTGAAAATGAAATCGACTATTGCGTTGCTTTTTGCTTTTAGCATGATCATCGTCCCTGATGATCCCCTTACATTATTAAAGCTGGCACAATCAAAAATAAAGGATCACGATTATTTCCGCTACGGCTACACCATATTATGGCCTAACCCGGAAGGCATGGTCGATACGCTTACAGGTACCGCCGCTTTTTCAAAACAGGCCAACCGCTATTATGAATACGATTACATCAAAACAGAAAAAGGAGGCTCTGATCTGGTTTATATTAACAATGAATTAAAGCAGATTCTGCATAGTGATAGCACCATCGTTTTGTTTACTGAAGAGGATCTCACCAGGAACAAGGAAATAATAAAAGGTAACAGCATTGTTAAAAGATCACCCATCACATTATTGCTTGACCATAAAAACTGGATTTATAAAAGCGATACGACGTGGACAAACAAGCAGTATGCCATCTACCGTAGAGTAGAAACAGATACCATCGTCGATAAAAATGAAATTTATGTGGAGTGGTATGCGTTCATTAATAAAACCACGGCTACACTGGATCGGTATGAGCGTAGAAATTTTTTTAATGGTAAAGAAAGCCAGACTATTGTTTATTCTTTCTCGGGTTATGAATTTGGCAAGAATAAAAAGCCATTAAGCTATACACTTCCTGCACACTATCGCACGCAGATGGGTATGAAACCTAAATTGAAACTGATAAAAGCAGGACAGACCGCTCCAGCATTTTCACGGACAGATCTCAATGGTAATTCTGTAAGTCTGCAAGCTATGCGTGGCAAAAAAACATTGCTTGTTTTTTCAACAATTAACTGTGGATATTGTAAGCTGGCACTCGATCATTTTAACAAAAAGAATTATCAATTATCCGCTGATCTTAATGGTGCCTACATTTTTCCAGAAGACAAAACTGAAAAAATGTCTGCCTATGTACAGAAAGTAAAAATTCCTTTTAGCACGATAGCTGATGCAAAGCAGGTGGGCACAGACTACGGAGTCAGTGCTTACCCCATCTTCTTTTTGATTGATGAACAAGGCGTGATTGAGAAAGTAGTGACCGGCTACAACGAAAAGTTTATAGACAGCCTTCAGAAATAGAATGATCACCATGAGTTGTGTGTTACCGCTCATGGTGATTTAAAATATTATTTCCTTCCACTGTGGTCTGTGTCTTCACAGACCACTTTTTTTGGTGTTACGATTTCGGCCTGTGAGGACACAGGCCGAGGTATAGGTGGGGAGAACAAAGAGAGACTATTAGCTTAAATCAGACCCAGTTTTGTAGCCTTGCCGATTAGTGTAGCGGTATTCTTCACTTCCAGTTTTTCCAGGATGCTTTTGCGGTGAGTATTTACAGTGGGTATGCTGATAAAAAGCTTCGCAGAGATTTCTGCATTGGTGAAGCCTTCAGCAATCAGTTGCAATACTTCTTTCTCACGCCTGGTTATCACTGGCCGTTGTGCATTGGATTCTTTTAAAGACGCTGCAGCTTCTATACTGAAATAAGCTTCACCTTTTAATACCGTGCTTATCGCGTCCAGAAGTTCCTCTTTCGTGGCGTTCTTCAACACATAGCCAGATGCTCCGCTATCGATCATATTGCGGATGATAATCTGCTGGTTAAACGTACTGAGTCCCAACACCAGTGTGCCAGGGTATAATTGTTTTACCTCTTTGCACAATTCGGTTCCGTTCTTGTCGGGCAGGCTTACATCCATCAGTATGATATCGGGCTGGTTATGTTTCAGAAAATCCAGGCAAGATGCGGCATTGGTAGCGTGTCCCATCCAGTCAATATTCTTTTCATTGTGCAGCAAAGAACGGATGCCCTCAATCACCATGTAATGGTCGTCCACTATAAAAATGCCAGCTTTCATCACATATTAATTTCGATCATTACTGAGGTACCCTTGCCTGGTGAAGATTGAATATCGAACCGGCCTTTCAGAAATTCAATACGGTTCTGAATGTTTCGCCAGCCCATTCCTTCTGATTGGTTCAGCTTGTCTGTATCAAAACCATTTCCATCATCCTCCACGGTAATCGCCAGTATTTTGTCCTGCGTAGATTGGTGCACCTGAACCAATACATTTTTTGCATTACCATGTTTAATTGTATTGCTTACCAGTTCCTGTACAATGCGGTAAACAGTCACCGCTGTGGTTTGCTCTATGGCCTCATGACTAATGCTCAACGACTGGTATTCTACATGTATCACTTTGCTACGATCTATTTCGCTGCAAAATTCTTTTAGGGCTGCATCCAGTCCATACCTTATCAATATTTCAGGCATCATATTGTGTGCTACCCTGCGCATTTCCTTAATGGAGCTATCCAGCATGTCAATACTCCGCTCAAAAGCCTGGGCATTGTCGGGAGTCATCACCAGATTTCCTTTCACACTATTCAGGGAAAATTTTATACCGGATAGCATTCCGCCGAGTCCATCATGCAAGTCTTTGGCAAGCCGGCTGCGTTCCTGCTCTTCGCCTTTAAGAATGGCTTCAGTAGCTGTTAATTGTTTTTCGGTTTCCAATTCGCTGATACGCTGCTGTTGTAATTTTTGACGATGCCGGTAGTTGAGATAAGCGAGCAATGAGATAATAAGTAATGAAATAATACTACCGATGAAGATGTAGTTTTTTTGTTTGGACTTGAAGTCCTGAATTTCTTTTTCATCCTGCAGCGATTTAATCTCACGGTCTTTCGCTGTCACTTTGTAGCGAACTTCCGTCATGGCTATTCTTTTCTTCGTCTCATCCGAAGATATGCTATCAGAAAGAAGCATTTTCATTTGCAAAAACTGATAGGCTTTGGCAAAATCTTTATTCAGGAGATACCATTGCGCACTATTCTCATACGCATTTTTACGGCCAAAATTTATTTGATAACGAATGGATTTATTCAACAAGGTGTCGTTCATCTTTTTTGCTTCATTCATTTCACCTGCCTCCATCAGTGACTTAATGAGTGGATCCAGCAGAGCTACCTGCTGGTATTTGTCGTCATTATCCAGGCTCATTTTATAGGCTGCTCTGAAATCAGCGATGGCCTTACGGTATTGTTTTTTGTTTTGACTGATCGCTCCCCTGATCTGATAAAATAACTTCTGTGCTATTGCATCCTTTGTTTCAATGACTAAATGTTCGGCCGTTTTCAAAATGTCTTCGGCGTCCGCATTTTTCTTTTGCTTGATGAGTCGTTCAGCATAATTCAAATACCTTCTGGCAACGAGCCCTTTGTTGTCACTTTCTTTTGCCGCCGATATTGCTTTCCAGTCGTACTCAAATGCTTTTTCCGGTTGTGATAATTCCTGGTAAACAGTAGCAAGACCGTCATAAACCGAAGACAAAGCCCACCATCTTTTATATGTTTCCAGGATATCAGCAGCCTTGGTGTAATGCTCTATTGCTTTCTGATAATCTCCCATTTTATAGTTATCGCCACCCAGGTTGTTATGCAGGTAGGCGGTGTTCACTTTTGCAAACCGGCTTGTATCTTTTTCCAAATAGAGAAAAGCAGTGTCCGCATACCATGTAGATAGGGGAAAATCACCACGGTCTGAATAGTAGAGCTGAAGATAAATGTACCCTATTTGTATTCCTCTTGTATTATTAATTTCCTTACTAAGTGCAATCACCTCCTGCATGATTGGCAATGCCTGTGAAGTATTGACATTGATCGCTCCCAGAACATAATCCACCAAATAATTCAAACGCGTGGTATCACGCTTAGGATGTTTATTAATCTCCCTCCTGATGCTGTCGAGTTCTTTGGTTTGCGCATGGGTATACACATGGCTTAATAACAATATGGACGTTATCAGCAGGTGTTTTTTCATTATTGGAAATTACATCTTTTGTAACCGTAAATAAAAGCTGAAAGCCACCCATTTCACATCGTCTTTTTTAATGATTTTTTCTGGCAGGCACGGCAAAATATCATCCTTTTTAACGATTGAAATAATTTCTGCAGCAAAGCAATTTTGTATAACCAATTTCCAAAAACTGAATGTTATGAAAAGGCAAAATCTATTTCTCATCACGTTACTGATTACAATATCAACAATTGCATTTGCGCAAGACCTCACCATTGGCGTAAGGGGAGGATTGAATTACTCCACCATTTCCGGAGACCCTAATCCCAGTGCTAATGTTAATACCGAAAAATCCCAGTCGCCCAAAATAGGGTTCACCTTAGGTATTGATGCCCTGCATCCATTGAATGATAAAATGGCAATACAAGCCGAGTTGTTCTATTCACGTGAAGGCTTTAAAGGGTCCGAGAGTTATGAAGGCACTACAGACTATATACAAAAATTCAGTTTTTTGAATTTGCCCATCTTCTTCAAATATTCTTTAGGAAGACATTTTTATGTGATGGGCGGCCCGCAGTTTTCTTACCTGCTGGCAGCGAAGAGTGAATACACTATATATGACCGTCCCGGTCACATATACAGACAAGGAACAAACGATGTGTCTCAAACCATGAATAAGTTCGGGTTAGGCCTAACACCTGCCGTAGGCTATGATATAAAAAAAATTAGCATTGGCTTGCGGTATTATGCCGAGTTGACCCAATTAGTCAAAAGTGAATACGATACGAAAATTAAAGGCCAGGTGTTTTCGGTGGTGGTGAGCTATAAAATATTGAGTATAAAAAAATAGAATGCGCAAATCTGGTGACCCCAGTTTCTATAACCGGTAATCCGAAACTTATTAATGAACTAAAAAATGAACAAACAAAACCTATTACTCACTACATTGTTGCTTACTATTTCAACAATGGCATTTGCGCAGGACCTTTCTTTTGGCATAAGAGGAGGACTGAACGTGGCCAACTTGTCTATGGATGCCCCTCCCTATTATGTGAATGGTGGTGCAAACATTAATTCAAAAGAAACAAGAAAGAGTTTCAACCTGGGAGTATACAGCCAGCAATCGCTTAATGATAAAATGGCATTGCAAGCCGAGTTGTTTTACTCAGGCGAAGGAGCCAGTTTTACCAACCCTGGAACCGAGATGCCCCAACACATCAAATTAAATTATTTGAGCTTGCCTCTGTTTTTTAGATATAGCATCATTCAAAATTTCTATGTGATGGCTGGTCCACAGTTTTCTTATTTGCTGGCAGCGCATAGTGTATATGCGAATGGTACGTCCTACGATGCATTGGATGAACACAAAAAGATAGGCGTCGGGTTTGTGCCGGTAATTGGCTACGACTGGAAAAAATTCAGCATTAATTTAAGATACCAGATAGGGTTGACCGGCGTGCCTAAATCTAATCCCTCCTCGTCCATGACTCGCTACAGTGACGACAAAGTAAAAAGCAATGTATTCTCAATTGTGGTAAGCTATAAAGTATTCAGTGTAAAAGTAAAAGAGTAGAGTGCATTATTAATTGGCCCTATTGTCTTTATAAAATAATTATCACTTCCTGCTTTTGCACTCATCTGGAGAGGAGTTTTCCTGAACAGATAGTTCCGTAGGAACGTGAGATAGTGTAACCCCGGACTTTAGTCCGGGGGATGGGTAGAGAAATACATAAGAGTTCCATAGGAACGACACATGTACTGATCATATTGGTGCAGACATCCTGCTCGAATAACCGAAACTAACGACTATGATAGGAACACACGACAGAGTTGGAGTCAGTTATAAGAAACTGTTATCTAGGATTTAAACAAACAGGAGAAGCTTTGTTCACTTACCACTTTACCACAAAGTGCTTCCATTTTACTATAAGTCACTCCATTCACAAAGTTGCCCATGCTTATTCTTTTTACTCCAAGCTCTTTTAACTGATTGAAGTCGGGGAGCTGGGGCATGCACATGACGTTAACAGGTAATGAAGTGGAGGTTACAGTTGCTCTGATGTCATCAGTATTGGTTATGCAGGGAAGGAAGATGCCGTGCACGCCCGTAGTCTCATACAATTTTATTCTGTTGATCGCTTCTTCTCTTGCATTATTTAACCCAAGAAGAAAAGCATCGCACCTTACGTTCACAAAAAGTTCAATATGATCTGCTTTTATGATTTGTATCATGTCACCTAGCTTGTTGGCGAAATCTTTGGCGTCCACTATTTTTCGTTCGCCATTCTTTACGATGGAATCTTCAATGTTAATCCCCGCAATGCCCAACGCATGAAGATGCCGGATACGACCTGCAATTTCTTCTACCGTTTTTCCATAGCCAGCTTCCAGGTCAACCGACAGCGGAAGTGTGGTGGATGCTTTTATTCTTTTGATGATAAAAAGATATTCATCAAATGGCATTTGTTCACCATCGGCATAACCCAATGTGTCAGCTACCGCTGCGCTGGAAGTAGCAATAGCTTTGAAATTTAATTTCTCAAACACCTTTGCGCTTTGCACGTTCCATACATTGCCAATGAGTAATGGTTCTGATAGCGTATGCAGTTCTTTAAATAATTGGAAAGAGTTATTCATGTGAGTGTATTGTTTATGCTGGTAAAATTAGCAGCACTCTTATTCTCACAATTGTACAAATCGGAACAACTTTAATTATTGGCGAAAGCCTGAGTAACCGGGAAGGTTTCAGGCGAGAACGCAGAAGGAGTGAAGCCGGTGAATGATTTGAATTCCCTGATGAAATGGGACTGATCGAAATAGCCGCATTCGTAAGCAATGGAAGTGAGCGGCAGTTCTTTTTTACTTACCAGCTTTAGGCTAAGCTGGAAGCGATGGATTTTTCCGTGAAGTTTAGGAGCCACTCCGGTGTATTGCAGAAACAATTTCTGCAGGTAGCGGGGAGAGATGTTATACTTTGATGCAATGGATCCCATCGAATCAGCGAAGATCGTCTTGCTCATGTCATTCACCATGTTTCCCACCATATTGATGCGATCGATCTTCCGCTCATTGCGCACCAGTTGCGTAAATAGAAAATGCTCGATCAGTTTGATGCGCTGATGAGGTAATGAATGTAAAAGCTGATCATACAATGTTCTCACGGGTGAACCCAGCACATCTCTGAAATCGGCAATCTGATTATTGAACTCCGAAACTTCTTCGCTTAAAAAGTAAGCGGCTGAATGCGCAAAGAAGCGAATACCCAGCATAACGTTCTTGCCTTTTGCCTGTATGGCCAATGGTTTGGTTAGTTGTCCCCATAGCTCAACCGGAGGAGTGGTATAAAACTTCCCATCCGATGATGACCTCCAGATACCTTCTCCCAGGTTGAACATCACCTCCATGAATCCGTTGGGGAAAACAATATCCTCAATATCTGTTTTTGCGTCTGATTCAAATATGAAATAGCACTTCACATACGGTCTTAGTTTTTCTCCAGGTATGATTTCGGTGTATTTCATGGATATAACAAAAATAGAAAAGATGCTTCAACATTGTCTTTGTCATCACAGGTCATGAATATGCTATTTCATTTTAATAACGAGGAGCCACTCTCTTTTTGATTGGTGGATCACGCCCTTGCAGGAACATATGCGACTTTATCCTTCTCCACAACTGCTTGATACCCGTTAGATTTTTTTCTAAGCCTGTTTTCACAATGCGCACTTTATCAATCAGTTGATTTGCGATCACCACCAGATTTTTCTTGATTTTAACAGGAAGAGTTGCCGTACCTGTCGCTTCGGGGTTGTTTTGTATAAGGATGGCGCAATCGTTTGAACTGATAGTTTAAATCGTTAGCGGTATCCGAAAAATTCCTTTTCACCTAAACAATTATGTATGAAAACATGCTTTACTGAACTACGGTGGCGCTTTCAACGGAGGACTCATC
>NNBV01000129.1_pt1 | contig 17752 bp, 19 predicted proteins | sample 1173771 | NCBI WGS metagenome assembly NNBV01 (sample SAMN07173938, study PRJNA388173) | plant metagenome | isolation source: symbiotic tissue sample KVS11 | place: Norway: Troms, Kvaloya island | reverse complement strand
CTACCAAAGACCAAGAATATAGGATAGCTGATTCTGGATGTTGCGTTGTAAGTTGCCTTGCTACTTGCAACTGTGATTCTATTTCATGTTTTTGAAGAGAAGCCTCTGCTTTGGGAGAATACGTTGTATCCTCCGGGTTGGTCATTACTAATTCAAATCTCCAACCAGGATGTTTTTCTACTGCTTGAGCTAAATTACCTAAATATTGATTAGAAGAAGAGTTAAGTGAGGAGCGTGACTTGACTTCAATTACTACATTTTCTTTTCCCCGACGTACTATCATGTCAGGGCGATAGTGATTAAGGAAGTCAGGCAATTCTTCTGGATTTGGATGAAAAAAAACTTCGTAACCCTTTTCACGATACTCCTCTGCTAGTTTCAGCAATCGCTCTCTTTCTAAGTTTGCAGTTGGAGTTTCCATCAAATAATTACCTCCTGGTTAGGAGCATCAATTACGACAATATGTAAGAACTCATTGCCACTAGCAAAGCCTTCCGCCAATGTAGAGGTCATGTTTTCTATTCTAAAGTTACCTGACAAATTCCTCTTTCTAACTAGGAGATCGCTTACTTGATTATCATCAACGTAGGCTAATCCTTTAATTGCATCTTGAATAGGCTTCACTATATTGTCTTGTGATACTGGTGGCCCATCTACTATGAACTCAAATCTGGTCAATACATTTCTAAATAATAGATCGCAGGTTATTCTATGCTAGTAACCAGTATCACCCTCAAGTCGCTCAAGATTATCTCGAAGTCCTTGTCCGATGTAAACACCAACTAATGGCTGATAACCAGAAAACCCTAACAATGGTGCTACTCGTTTCAAATTCTCAATCACATCTTCGGGAATGCGAATTGTCACTGTCGTCATTGGACGATTTTTATCAAGTCGCTTTTTTAAGAATTCAGCTTTCATAGTATTCATGTCCCTTGCACATCGCTTTACAAGCCAAGGACAACACAATATTAACTTTTCAGCCTAGCGATGCGATCGCTTCAAATAAAAGATGGTAATAAATTTATACTAAAAAAAATTAAGGATGTAAAAACAACAATCATTTACATCCAAACTCCTAACAGACGCGATTAATCGCGTCTCTACGTTATGCTTCTTCGGAATTTTCTCTTTTATGTCCTGGGGATGCTTCGTAAAGTGCATCGAGATGTTGACGCGCATCTTCAACGTTAATCGAACGCATTACCAAAAGTGGCTCTTTAATTAAGTTTCCAGCGCTATCTAATAACTCTGGATGGGGTACAAACTGTTTCTTTGATGAATAATAACCATAGTTGCCTTGATTATTCATTGGCGAGGAATTCGTCGGGTAAGTTCGCTCCCGATCAAAACTGAACATGATCAGGTTACGAATCAAGTTGCCAACAGCTATAAATGCAAGGATTGTAAAAGCAAGAATGTAAAGCAGATGTAACATTTGATTTTCCTCCAGGACAGGAATTTTTTAAACTTTATTTTGTAACGCTTTGTTTCGCCGATACTGTGACTCACAGTTAAGACGAGTATTCTACGCACTCTTCATGCGCTTACATTTATATGGAGCTATTTGTCAACCGTTATTCCACTTACGGTAGCATAGGATACATTATTTTGTTAATCCAGATAATGTTAAGAAATTCTTAAGAATTTTTTACTATCTCTTTAACGATTGATTTGCCATCTTGCGTAGACGCTTCCTTGGCTAGTCTTGAGACATCGCTAAGTAATCTGCCTGAATATTTAGCGCTTAGACTTAACGTCCTTGACGAAAGCGCATTGCGACATTCCAGCATTCTGTTACTAATTCATGCCAAGGCATTAACGTTGCCATATCAATCCCGACTTGTTTATCAGTTGCATTAAATAGCATCTTCGCCGTATTTAGTTCATCTTGCGCTTGCTTAACCCGCAAGAGCAAGTCAGATTGCTCTTGGTGACTCATAAATGATAGTTCCTCAGTTTCGAGTAAATGGCGCGATCGCGTAAACCAATGCTGAAAATCTTCCAGCAACGGATCTAAAACCGTTTTCAGCAACTCTGTCCCTGGTAAATTTGAGTCTGACATAAATGAGAGAGATATTTCAAACTTGCTTACTAATATTAACGTTATTTACGTTTCTTAATACTTTTTGGGTTTCTCTCATAATTTTGTGATGTAAAATTTTGTAACAAAGGGCACAAAATTTATTATATAGTCTTGATATCTGGTTTGTACAGTGCCTTTGGAGAGGTAACTATAGGTATATATGACACCGAGTTGCAATTCATAAGATAATTTAGCGCTCGCGTGGAATCCTGAATTTGCCACTCAGCCAACCGAGCAAAAATTTATCTTTATCCCCGATTAAAAATTAATTCAATAGTTGGAACATAAAGCTGAACTGGCAAAAACCAAAGTCGTTATAGTTGAATAAGCCTACAGATTCAGATAAATCACCTTTTGTAATCACTTCGCCAACGGTTCAGCAGCCAATGTCGCCAAATTCATCAAATCAATCACAACAGTCAGAACAAGTTGAAAAAATTTATTTACCACGTACCAGCGAATCGGAGAACTTAAAAAAGATTCGCCACACTGCTTCCCATGTAATGGCAATGGCAGTACAAAAGCTGTTTCCCAAGGCACAAGTTACAATCGGCCCTTGGATTGAAAACGGTTTTTACTACGACTTCGACAATCCAGAACCATTTAGCGAAAACGATCTCAAAGCCATCAAAAAAGAGATGGCGAAGATTATCAATCGCAAATTGCCACTAATTCGGGAAGAAGTCAGCCGCGAAGAAGCCGCACGCCGGATTCAGGAAATTAAGGAACCTTACAAGCTAGAAATTCTGGCAGATATCAAAAACGAACCAATCACGATTTACCACCTGGGAAATGAATGGTGGGATTTGTGTGCGGGGCCTCATCTGGAAAATATCAGTGAATTAAACCCGAAAGCAATTGAACTAGAAAGTGTTGCGGGTGCTTATTGGCGTGGGGATGAAACTAAGGCCCAACTACAGCGCATCTACGCCACCGCTTGGGAAAGTCCAGAACAACTGGCTGAATATAAGCGGCGCAAAGAAGAAGCGCTACGACGAGATCACCGGAAACTGGGTAAGGAACTGGGATTATTTATATTTTCCGATCTAGTAGGGCCGGGTTTACCTTTGTGGACACCAAAGGGTACTCTGTTGCGGAGTACTTTAGAAGACTTCCTGAAGCAAGAACAGTTAAAACGGGGTTATTTATCTGTAGTAACGCCTCACATTGCCAGAGTAGATTTATTTAAAACCTCTGGACATTGGCAGAAATATAAAGAAGATATGTTCCCTTTAATGGCAGATGATCAGGAAGCTGCTGCACAGGAACAGGGCTTCGTTATGAAGCCAATGAATTGCCCCTTCCATATCCAAATATATAAGAGTGAGTTACGCTCTTATCGGGAACTACCGATGCGCCTGGCGGAATTTGGTACTGTTTACCGCTACGAACAATCAGGGGAATTGGGCGGTTTAACAAGGGTGCGCGGTTTTACTGTGGATGATTCTCACCTGTTCGTTACCCCAGAACAGCTAGATAGCGAATTCCTCAGTGTGGTGGATTTGATTTTGTCGGTGTTCAATAAGCTGCAACTGAAGAACTTTAAAGCGAGACTCAGTTTCCGCGATCCTGCTAGTGATAAGTACATCGGTTCAGATGAAGTTTGGGACAAAGCCGAAGGTGCAATTCGTCGTGCAGTTGAAACTTTGGGGATGGAACACTTTGAAGGGATTGGAGAAGCGGCTTTTTATGGGCCCAAACTTGACTTTATCTTTAGTGATGCCCTAGATCGGGAGTGGCAATTAGGAACAGTGCAGGTAGATTACAACTTGCCAGAACGCTTTGAGTTGGAATACGTTGCTGAAGATGGTGTTCGCAAACGTCCAGTGATGATTCACCGTGCGCCTTTTGGTTCATTGGAAAGGCTGATTGGGATATTAATTGAAGAATATGCAGGTGATTTCCCTTTGTGGTTAGCGCCAGTGCAAGCTAGATTACTACCCGTGGGTGATACACAGCTAGACTTTGCGAAAGATGTGGTGGCGAAGATGAGAGCGTTAGGCATCCGTGCAGAAGTTGATACTAGTGGCGATCGCTTGGGTAAACAGATTCGCAATGCAGAGAAAGAAAAGATACCCGTGATGGCTGTGGTGGGAGCGAAGGAAGTGGAAACCAACACTTTGAGCATCCGTACCCGCGCCTCTGGAGAATTGGGAGTTATCCCCGTCGATGAGGTGGTAGATAAGATGAAGGATGCGATCGCTAAGTTCGAGAATTTCTAAAATCTAACCGCAGACGCACACTAATTATAATTGGTGTGCGTTTTTTTTCGGGGATTGGAGCATTAGCTAGCAGCTAAGTTTTGGTACAATCCAGTTCAGATAAGCCCAAAACCCTTATGTAGAGACGCAATTTATCGCTCATGTAGAGACGCGATTTATCGCGTCTTGAAAGACCAATTATCTACACCAATAACCTTTAACTTGTACACAATCGTGGGTTTTGAGACGCGATAAATCGCCGTCTCTACAAGTATTTTGGTCTTATCTGAACTGTATTGGGTTTTGGTAAGGGTGCGATCGCGTTCTACTTGTAGGCTGAAACCCTAAATTTTTCGTTGCCAATTGGAAAACCCGAATTTTGCAGTAAACTTTAAGCTTTCTGCATAAATTGATTTAAATTTATTGACTTGCCATTGCCTCGAAGTATGTTCAATTTCCAACAAGTTGAGGAAAAGTAGAATTTTTCAAAGAAAGCTGGGGGAGCAAGGGAGCCAGGAAAGCAAAGTTAAAAGGTGGATTCATCCAGTTCAAATACTCGTTGACGGAGTTCAGAGACGGATTCATCCAGTTCAAATACTCATTTTAATTTTAACTTTTCATGGGATTTGAAAGGTTAAAAAGTATCACATACAACAAAAGTTTTCTCAATCACCGCACCCAAGAAAACTTTCTGATTTATTCAAGACTGATAACATAGATTTAAAGACTTGTGGAATCTGCTCTTCCTAAACAGACTGGACTTGCATAACTTAATGTCAATAATTTTTGACTAACATTATGAACCGCTTTACCTCTATTTTGCTGGCTGGCTTGATAGCATCTGCATCAGCTTTGGCTATTTCTCCAAAAGCTGAGGCTAATACACCAGTATCTTATCTTGCTGAGTTCGATAGCCATAGCTATCAACGCAATGATGATGGTAACTACGAACTTCAGAGTCGCCACTACAGAAATGGCGATTATGACCGCCAGAACGACGTTCGCAATATTCGTGACAATTATCGCCGTTATGACATTGAAAATTATCGCCGTTATGACCGCGATAACAATCGCCGCTATGACCGCGATAACAATCGCCGCTATGACCGCGATAATAACCGTCGCTATGACCGCGATAACAACCGCCGCTATGACCGCGATAACAATCGCCGTTATGACCGCGATAACAACCGTCGTTATGACCGCGATAACAATCGCCGCGATGACCGCGATAACAACCTTCGCAACATTCGTGATAATTACCGTCGCTATGAACGCGATCGCGGCTGGGGCCGTGGTTAATCCTTCCGCCTATTTATTAAGCTTAGTTCCAAGTGAACTGAGCATTGATTCTACTTGGCGGTAGGACAGACACAATCTCTTTTTCCACTCATTGCAATATCTGACTTTTCACTCTTGTCTAGAAAACCTCGCTTCCATTCCCTAGTAATTAAGTTTGCTCAGGGCTTAGGTTTAGCGTTAGCTTTTCTACATGATGTGAAAAGTCAGATTTTTATTAAATCAAGAATTTACCCCCAATCTAGACTCATTAATGGAGTTCAAAGGCTCATTTTTATTAAATCAAGATATTTACTCTCAGACTATATAGTACTGAGCTTCCGTGAGCGATGGTGCGTAGGCGTAGCCCGTCGTAGACATCGCCTACTCAAACCACTGCACGAGATAATAACAATACCTCGTTCAATTGTTAGCGATCGTCAATGTCCTTTGATAACCTCTGCAAACTCCTGTCCGAAAAACATCCTGCTACCTTTGCCAGTTGGGTATTAGGAACACAGCAAACTTCCGTCAAAGTCCTCAAAACCGAATTGAGTATCGAACCAATTCGCGCTGATTATGTAACATTTTTACAATTAGAAGGACGCATTCTGCATCTGGAATTTCAGACCAAACTAGAATCTACGCCACCCCTACCCTTGCGGATGCTAGATTATTGGGTACGCTTGTATCGTTTGTATCGTCTACCAATAACGCAAGTTGTCGTATTATTACTTCCCCCCGCAGCAGAAACAGTAATTGAAACTGTTTTCTGTGTCGAAAATACTCGTCACGAATATCGCGTGATTCGCTTATGGGAAGAAAATCCTGAACTATTCCTCAATGAGCCAGCTTTGTTACCATTAGCACCACTAACAGCAACCACGCAACCCCAAGTATTGTTACAACAAGTTGTGGTCAAAGTTAATCAACTTGAGCCAAGACAACGACCAGAAATTTCTGCTTACACCCAAATCTTAGCGGGGTTAAAATACAATCAAGACTTGATTCGACAATTATTTCGGGAGGGTATGATGCGCGAGTCAGTGATTTATCAAGAAATTCTAAGAGAAGGAGAACAACGAGGACGGGAAGAAGGACGAAAAGCAGAAGGGCAATTGCTGATTCTCCGTCAACTGACTCGAAGGGTGGGAGAATTACCCCAAGAGGTGCTAGACCGTATTGAAACTCTCTCCTTAGAACAATTAGAAAATCTTGGTGAAGCATTGTTGGATTTTCAGGCGATCGCGGATTTAGAAACCTGGTTTGGTACATTAGACATAGAAGTGAAAATAACGTAAGTACCATTGATGAATTATGCCTACCAAGGATTTCGGGCAAAGCATAATTAATTTCACTCCTATGTCTATGAGATGAATTTTTCCATTTGAGCCAATGTCTGATGGCGCTAGGAGAAAAAATAGTTTCAGAAGAACGAAAGTGAGTTGAGCTTGTCAGATTGCCACATTAGAGTTCAATTAACTTGAAGCCCCAAGGTTTGAGAGCTGCTAAAGCTACTTCTTCATTTACACCCTCATAAGCCTCCCATTCCAACGGATGCTCTTTAGGATGTCCGTCGCCGACATTACCTGCAACTTTAATTATTGGACAGTTGGCGATGCGATCGCGCTCCAGCCCTCTTGGAATTGCTAGTTGGATTTTGTGACCGACAAACTTCGCTGTACTCTCCTCAGCAACAGATTCACGGATTAAACAAATATCACCAGCAGTCCCCCAAGTAGTTTGGTAAATATGGAGAAACGATATATAGGTTGCTGGTTTGATGGATCTTTTTAGAACGTGCATTATCTGTAATCCTTATACTATGAGTCAAAAATCATAAATGATATAAGTATTTTCTATCACGTTCGTAGGGAAGAATGTTCTTAAATCACATTTTGCACCTAGCCCAGGCGATTAGAAACCGCCTGGTAGAAGATATGAAGCTTAAAACACGATAATCGCCCACATACTAACTCCCAACCCAATGGCTGCTAGGTGTTGCCAAAGGAGCGATCGCACTGGTTGCTTGGCAATCTTTTGCGTTAACAACATAGTCAGCAACACTGAGAAAATTATGGTTGCACCTTGCAAAAAGGCAATCACAGCCGGGTGAGCAACCAATATAGGTAATTGTTCACCACTCAAACCAAGAGTAGCAAAGGTGACAGGTAAAATTCGCCCGCCTTCACCCAAGCCCAAACGGAGATAGTGCGCCAAGTTTCCCCCCAACACCAATGGTAGGTAGCTATACGCAAGTTCGACAAATTTTCGAGGCTTACGGCTAACGTTGAACAGTTGGAGCAAGCTATAAGCTCCGAAGGTAAAAGCTGCTGGGATAATTAACACTAGCAGCGATAATCCTAAATGCTGCCAAAACTGGGTTAAATCCAGTTGTAACCCCAACCAAGATTGCAATTCTGGCAAGCGATGCAGATATATCCCACCCAACAGCAAAAACAATAATGCTACTTCATAGCTGCGGGGTACATGAGTTGTCCACAGTTCAATACCAGGGGGACGCAAGTTAAATTCGACGGAACGATGAGGACAGGCTTTTAGGCAAGTCATACACAAAACGCAATCTCGGTTATCTTCTAACTGCGCTGGGTGCGAGTATAAAGGACATCCATTCGTTTCCAGCCCTTCGCCCTTTTGTGGCCCACCTTTATAGCACTGGTAAGTGGTGCAACTGGCAGAACATATCCCTTGCTGTGCCCGGAGTTCCGTCATTGAAAGTTTGGCAAATAAACCATTCATCCCGCCGATGGGACAGAGATACCGACACCAAAATCGCCGCTCAAAAAGAGCCGAGAAAATCATCGCCCCGGCGGTAATTAACAGCAGCAAACAAGCGCTAAGGTAGGCAGTATTTTCTAAATGCCAGAGTTCTTCCCATAAGAAAATTAGGGAGAACAGCCCAAACATAAACCATCCACCCCATTTCTCAGCTTGCTCTCTGGGCCAGCGTTTGAGTTTTCGAGGCCACAGCCATAAAGATAACTTTTGGGTAATTTCCCCGTAAATCATGAAGGGACAAACAGAACACCAGACACGTCCCAAAAAGGGAAAGAGAAATAAGAAGAAAGGCCACCACCAAGCCCAAAATAGATTTAAGACGAAATTGCGATCGCGGGTTTGTGGCCCAATAAATAATATTGCAACAATGATCGCAAAAGCCGTTGCAGTAAAACCATAATTAATGCGATCGGGCCACCAAGGACTACGTAAAAACCGCCGCAAACTAGGATAGGCATTTAACAGATTTACCCGAAAGCGTTTTTTCTTAGTTTCGGCTGGCCAGAAAATCTCTTCTGTTAATTCATTGGCACCTTCCGCTTGCACGATCGCCCTTTCTACCAGATTTTTCAATTCTTTGAGGTTGCCAGGAAAATCATAAGACTGGAGACGACGCAAAGCTTCTGGGGTGACGTGCGGTTTCGGAACGCCTCTAGAGCGAATGTAGAGACTTGTATAATATTCAACCTGTGTCTGAATATCAGCTTTCCGCACCCGTAGCGGCGGTACTTTAATAATGTGACCAACAGAACGTTCAATTGTCGGCTGAGTTTTTTCTGAAACAATGAGAATGCGTGCTTTACTGGGGCGAGATTGGGCGGTTGGCTCTCCTGAACGACTGACGGGGGTATATGTGCCAGTTTTGAGCAACTGCGTCACAGGAGGTAACAATTCTTCGGGTAATTCTTGGATGTTGTTGAGAACTAGAGTCCCTTCTCCCAACCATTCCAGCAGTCCTGGTTTACCGCCAGCACGACCGAATAAATCTGCACCGCTCGTTTGGAGAATACCACAATTAACTTTAATAATTGGTTCTCGCCGTTTTGGAGAACCAAAGTGGATGAGGGCTGCTATGTTGTCTTTTTCTAACCCTGGTTCTCCGAAAATATCCACTGATTTGCGGTCAGCAGCCGCTTCTCGAATTTGCTCCCGCAACCTCACAGCATAACGACTTGTACCGACAATTCCCCGTTGCGCTTTGGTAACTAAATATGGTCGCAAAGCTACGGAACGTTCTTGTTCATAGCCAAGTGCAGATGTCACCTGAGCTAATTCTTGAACCAATTGGCGGGAAAAAGCTTGAGCAATTTCGGGATGTTGGGCGACTAAATCACGAAATTTCGCAGCAGGTATAACCCACAAATGACATTCTGTCACTGTAGTAATTGTGAATGGAGTTAATTCTTCCAACAGCAATTCTTGGAGGTGAATCACTGCACCGGGAAGGAAGCCACAAGCAAAGGCTGGGTTAGTTTGGTTGGTGGTATTGCTTTCGAGTTGACCTTCTTGGAGAATATAAAGGGCTTCTGGAGGAGTGCCTTCGCTAACTAAGTCAGTTTTGGCACTCACTACTTGTTCTTCAATTGCTTGTGCGATCGCATTTAACACTTCAGGTGAGAGAATTCCTAAAGTCGTGCGCTCTTGTAGCCATATAACCGTTTCTGGAGATGTCATATTAAATTCTCCGTGTAGGCTGTTATGTATAACAAGGATTATCCCTTGAAAGCTGCTTCAAGAATTCATAATTTAGAACGAAGTTCAGATTGGACTACACTTTACCTTTTCCCTTAACTTCTCCAGTAAGTTCCAAGACCTTTTTTCATTCTCCGAGATAAACAGAGGAAGCCAATAGACAGCTTTCTCGATCAACCTATTACTATCATTATTTAAATCTTCAATTAATTTTACTACTGACTTAAATCCCAATTTAGGAATTGCAAACTCTAACCATAATTTAATAGATTGAGCATTGGATTCTAAAACTCCATAGCTAAACATTTTTGTGACATAATCTCTTGTATGCAACACCTTCTTTGCAATTACAATAGTAATCAGACTTTTTTGCTCAACCATACTCTTGATAATTTCATATACTGCAACTTCAGGTATTGATTTCAGATAATCCAAAATTACCTTTTCCTCCTGAGAAGTTAAGGATCTATAAGTACTAATCTGTATTAATTGTTGAACACGATCATTCATAAGTTATTGTCAAAATCCATAAGGGATGAAAAGGTTTAATGGCAAACCAGCGTTACCTGCTGAATTAGCTGATGGTTTGTAGTGACCAGAAGCATTATTCCAGTATTTAATTTGACCTTTATTGTTTTTATTATGACCAAAGCGAATTTGACCTGCAAAGTCAACGTTGTTACCTCTTGCAATATCAATATGGCTTCCCAAACCAAATTTTTGCCTTGCTATATATATCTGGTCTCCCTGTACTACAAAGTTATACTCACCATTAGGTGTAAACACTTTTTTGTGGGGTGTTTTATATCTCCACTTCTTGCCATCAAAGAAAAGTTCATTACGTCGAATATAACTAGGAATATCTTCGGGATATAGATTCGGAAAATATTCTGCTCCTGAACTACCTCCGGCTGGCAGTCCTGAATCAATAGTATGCCAAGGGTTAGGAAATAGTACAGAATATTTTGATAGGTAAGAAAGTCTAAGTTGCACATCTGGTAAATTAATTTTAACAATCGATTCAGGAAGAATTATGGCACTATATCTAGACTCAGCGATCGCATCGGAAGCTGAAGTTGTTAAGCTTTGGGGATGGGTGAAAGGCATTACCACAAATCCCACACTGTTGTCTCAAAGCGATACCCCACCAGAAACCACGCTCAAAAAATTGGTTGCCTTGACTTCTGGCCCGCTATACTATCAACTTATGGCATCTGATAAAGCTGGGATGCTAGCTGAAGGTAGAAAAGCTTTCGAGATTATTGGTTCACAAACAATTTTGAAGATTCCCGCAACACCGTTAGGTTTTGAAGTGGTGGCGAGTCTATCACCAGAAATTACCTGTTCGGTGACAGCGATTTACAGTGCAGCACAGGCAGCAGTAGCACGGGAAGCGGGAGCTAAAATTGCTATAGCTTATGTAAATCGAGCTACTCGATTATTGGGTGATGGTATTGCCTTAGTGCGGGATATGGCTAGCGTCCTCAAAGGTAGTGATACTGAAATCTTGGCAGCTAGCATCAAATCGCCCGAAGAAGCAGCCGCCTCATTGCAAGCTGGGGCGCACCATTTGACTTTACCACTGGCAATGTTGCAAGCGATCGCAACTCATGAATTCTCACAAAAAACTGTTGAAGAATTCGCTAAAGGAGGCATCGGTTTAACAAATTACTAATTCGTAATTATTGGCTTTTAGTTCTGCACAAAATTGTCAAATGCGATTAATAAGTGAATTTAGCTAAACTATAAAAATCAAATTTTCTCAACATCTCCAGAAATGTGAACACCGCAGGCACTTGCAGGGCGTTAGATAAAATTGCAGTTGCAATTACTCTTTCCAGTGGTGCTGGTAAACTGTATACCTGCACCTTTGGCGGAATGGGTACAGCTGCTAAACGTGGCATAATAGCTGCTCTCAGCCCTTGATTCACCATGCTAACGACTGTGGAATCTTCTTGAATATCACTAGCAGTATTGATTGGAATTGCCAAAGTCTTCAGGTGGTTGTGAAGAATGCGTCCACAAGGTGTACAAGGAAGCAAAACTGGCGGATAGGCTGCTATGTCTTCCCAAGTAATTTTCGGACTGCTAATTTTGGTATCTGGTGGTAGTAAAGCTAGATACTCATCCCGAAAAATTTCCCAGGTTTCAAATTCATCACTGGTTGGCAGACAGGTAATACCAATATCGGTACGTCCATCACGCAAACACTGTTCTACATCCGTGAAAGCAGCGCACTCTATGATTGTGACAGCAATTTCTGGGAATTGATTATGAAATTGGGCGATCGCTTTTGGTAAAAGATGGGTGGCGACGCTCCGAAAAGCTGCAATTCGCACATGACCACCGTGTAAACCTTTATGTAGGTTTGCTTCGTGCTGCATCATCTCTAGATGCTGCATTGCTTGACGCGCATGATACAAAATCCGCTCTCCAGCAGGTGTCAGCACAGCACCGTGACGACCTCTCGCAAATAAAGGCACACCCAATTCTTCTTCTAAGGTGGCAATGGCATGACTAATAGCAGGCTGAGAAAGCTGCAATTCTAAGGCTGCCTCACTAAAGTTACCACGATCTGCTACTGCAACTATGGCTCGAAGTTGGGAGAGTTTCATGGGCAATTGATGAGAACAAGGGCATACATATCCTGACTTTATTGTGGCAAAAAGGTTGTATTAGTGATTTTTTATATCTATAAATCTCATTTATAGAACCTATACAAGCCATGATTTGATTCCTAACTGAGATGTTGCTACTGTTTTATCTACTGAGCAACTTTCAGGAATAATTTTATGGGCAATGACATTAGGTGTTTACCAACAGAAGATATAGAAATAAATTGTAATCCTTTATTCAAGAAAAAAATTAACTCAAATTTTTGGGAATCTCTGCATAGTCATTGGAAAGGTTTTGTCAAAGAACTCCTAGCAAATCCTAACGAATTACAAGTTTGGCAAAAGGTTGACCGCCACGGTAATATTTATTGGCAAGCTTACGATCCTAGAAGCGGAAAATCTTTCTCTTCAGGTTCTCAAGCTGATGTATGTATGTGGATTGAACAGCTTTATAGGTACTAAAAATATGACGAAACTTACTTTGGTAATTGGAAACAAAAATTATTCATCTTGGTCTCTCCGTCCTTGGTTAGCGATGAAGCAATTTGGTTTGGAATTCAATGAGATTCGGATTCCTCTCTACAACAGCCCAGATTTTTCATCGAAAATTCAGCAATATTCATCATCAGGAAAAGTGCCTGTATTATTACACGAGAAGCAAACGGTGTGGGATTCTCTCGCTATTTGTGAATATCTCGCTGAAACGTTTCCAACTCTGAAATTGTGGCCAGAAAATAAGGCTGCAAGGGCATTAGCTCGTTCCATCAGTGCAGAAATGCACTCAGGGTTTCAAAATCTGCGTCAAAATATGCCGATGAACTGCCGTACTAAATATCCTGGTAAAGGTTTAGCACCCGGTGTACAACAAGACATTGACCGTATTACTAGTATCTGGCAAGAATCACGTCAAAAATTTGGGGCTGGTGGTAATTTTTTATTTGGAAATTTCACGATTGCTGATGCATTCTTCGCTCCAGTTGTTCTGCGGTTTCTAACCTATGATGTGAAGTTAGATACTGTTTCTAGAGATTATGTTGAAGCAGTTTTAGCACTTCCAGCAATGCAAGAATGGATAAATTTAGCAAAAAGCGAGACAGAAATTATCTCAAAATATGAGTTTTAATGAAATAGCAAATAGGGAGAAGATGAGCAGTAAAAACATTTCAATTAGAGAGGGAAGCCAGAGAGATATTGCTGCCATTATGGAATTGATTTATTTGAAAGCCGAATTTGATGGCTGTCCTGAATCTGTAGAAGCAACTCCTCAAAAGCTAGAAATTGATTTATTTGGAGAAAAGCCGCTTGCTTTTATTATTTTGGCTGAGGTTGATGGGGATATTATTGGGTTAGCAACCTATCACTTTATCTATTCAACTTTTTTAGCAAAACCTGGTATTTGGCTTGATGATTTATATGTCAAAGCTGAATATCGAAGCCACCAAGTTGGTCAGGCGCTAATGCTATCCTTGCGCCAGATTGGCAAAGAAAAAGGTTGTGGCAGAATCGATTGGACTGTAGCTGTGTCTAACAAGCGTGGAATCAAGTTTTATGAAAGAATAGGTGCAAAGATCAACAATAAAGTAAAGTTATGTCGCTTAGATAGTCAGGCATTATAGAGGAATATGATTTGATTACTGAACTTACTTGCGTGGTGCGCGTTAGCGTTAGCGTCTCTGAAAGAGAAGCTTCTCGTAGAGAAAGCGCGATAGGGAGAAAACAGGGAACACAAAAGAAGAAATAAAGATGTACTGAGTTTTTTACTTCAAAGCCCAATCGTTATAAAGGTAATTTACTCAGTGGTGTTGCTAAACCGTCAATACTAACGAGATTTTTCTGCTGTTGATATTCTCGAACTCCCTCTTCGCCTCTTTTACTAGCCCAGTTTACTAGAGTCTGGCGCTGACCTCGATATTCATAGAGTGGTACGCCAAAACCACAAGAGGTCTGTACTTGTTCTATGTCAGCGACGATAATTTGACGAGTTCCAGGTATCGGCAAAAATAGAGAGTATAGAGAGTTCCAGTCTGGAGAATTCGGTAAAATCGTTCTTCCTTGCCCGTAAAGACGTAGGATACACGCTGGTTCTTCAAAAGCACAAAACATAAAGGTTATCCGCCCGTTTTCTTGCAAATGGGCTGATGTTTCGTTACCACTACCTGTTAGGTCTACGTAACCTACTCGGTTAGGAGAAAGGATGCGAAAGCAGTCCTGACCTTTAGGAGATAGGTTAACATGACCCGTAGGACTTAAAGGTGCAGAGCCAACAAAGAAGAGGTGTTGGGCAGCAATAAAGTCTTGCAGTTCCTGAGTTATACAGTCAAAAAATTTAGACATAGACTGTCTGATTTAATATTTGCAAATTTCAGATGTTCTCAGCCTATGTCTTAGCTAAGAATCTAGCAAGGCCTAATTGCCGATGTTTCATGATAAGCGGCTTATCGGAAGGGAGTGGAGAGTGGGAGTAGGGAGTAGGGGAAACTGTTACTGTCTCATATACCGACTAGCCATTTGGATGGCATCAGCGATATCGACATCACCATCGCCATCAGCATCCAAGAAGGAATTTAGTACAGGATTTCCGCCAGCTTGGGGATTTTGAGCATTGGCACCGGATTGCAAAAAGTTTAACACCAAAGGTACTGCTAAAGGCAGCAATTGTTGAACTATACCAGCATCCAAACCAGTACGCTGGGCAGCAACTTCAGCTACCTGCTGTTGTATCTGAGGAGAAAATAGCGAATTGACGGCTTGGGGGTTGGGAGAAGTTCCAGCATATTGATTTACTAGAGTTTGTGCGGCTTCATTACCATCTGTGGCTTGCTTGTCTTGTAAAGCAGAACGCACTTGACCACCGACAATTGACAAAACTGATTGGATGGTTGAAGGGTCTGCGCCTGTGCGATCGCTCAACTGCTGTACAGTGTTGATAATACTTCCTATTTGACCTAAGCTACCCTGTTGATTGGGATTAGCGACAGCACCAAGAATTTGATCGAAAAGTCCCATAAGTTTGTTTCTCTCTTTGTTCTCAAAAAGCTTGCCAAAACTGGTTTATCGCTTTTTATGTACACTGACTTTTGTAAGTCTACTAACAGATTAGAACACGCAAGCTTCATAATGAACGAATAAAATTTAAAAAGCTACTAGCTTAAGGGTGAGAAATCGGTAAAGCGATACCTGCGGTGGGCAAAGCCAACACAAACTCTGTTCCTCGATTTAACTCAGATTCGCAAGTAATTTTACCCTGATGTTTTTCTACCACAATCTGATGTGCGATCGCTAGCCCCAAACCTGTACCAATACCTCGTGGTTTGGTTGTAAAAAATGTATCAAATATCTTTTTCTGATTTTCTGGTGAAATACCAGAGCCGTTGTCTGCAATTCGCACGATCACTAAATCATTCTGCCAGTGTTCTGTGATAATAATAACTTCAGCTAAAAATTCTGGATTCTCAGCCAATTTTTCCTCTAATGCATCGATGGCATTGCTGAGAAGATTCATAAATACCTGATAAAGTAAACCCGTATAGCCTGGAATCGGTGGAATTTCTCCATATTTACGAACGAGGCTAATCCCATTTTTCAGCCGATTGTTCAGAATTAAAAGTGTACTATCTATACAAGCATGTAGCTCTACTAACTGCACTTCTCCGTCATCTAAACGAGAAAAATCTTTCAGACTCCGCACAATTTCTCGCGTGCGGTCAGCGCCAAGTGTCATTGAGTTGAAGAGTTTTGGCAAATCTCTTTCCAGAAACTCCAAATCAATTTCTTCTGCTAATGTTTGCAAGGCCTCGGAAGGGTGAGGAACTTCTGATTTATATATTTGCAGTAGCGCTAATAGGTCTTCAGTATAGGTTTTCGCGTGTATCAGGTTGCCAGAAATGAAATTTATCGGATTATTTATTTCGTGGGCGACACCAGCCACCATCCGTCCTAAACTAGACATTTTCTCACTTTGAATGAGTCTAACTTGGGCCTCGGCTTGTTGTTCTTCTAAAAGGTGTTTCACCTGTTGGATAAGTTGATTCAGGGAGCTAGTTAACGCCCCTACTTCATCTTGTGTGATTACAGGTGCTTGTAAGTCAAAATTAGCTTCTTGGGTAACTCTTTGGGCAATATTTGTCACCGCGTTAATGGGATAGGCGATGATTTTACTGGTGTAGAAAGCGAGGATGGCTGCGATCGCCACTGACAGCACCATACTAATAATAATAATCTGAGCTTGGATTAACGCCGCCTTTTCTTGAGCTAAATGAGCCTCCTCTTGCCGTTTTTGAAGCGTTTTGGCAAGGTCGCTTAACTCATGGGCAAATTGATAAAACTTGAGAGCATCCTGACTTTGACTGAATTTCGAGATTAATTGCTGCGCTTTTAGTGCTCCTTCTGGTTGTGAACTTAATGGTAAAATTTGCCGAATCAGCGTCCTGAATTGTTCAAAATATCCGGCTATCGTGCTGTTATGCTTTGTGAACAGAGCTTGTAAATCTTCTTGCGAACTAGTTTGACTAAATTCCTGCACCTGAACAAGAAAGGTTTCGGCATCCGCCAGATCGGTTTTGAAATCAGAAATTCCCCTTAGCAGCGCTTGCTGCTGCTGCAAAAAAGGCACTATTTCTTTCTGGCGGATCTGTATTTCTAATAGTTTGCCTTGTAAACTACTTAACAAGCTTCCTTCTTCATCTACCAAGACCATCTGTTGTCTAGCTTGTTGGAAATAGCGATCGCCTATTACCAACCCCGCCGTTATTCCCAAAACTGCAATTCCCAAAGCCACACCGTATCCACAAAAAATTTTTTGCCGAATACTAAGCTGGTGGAATCCTTCTTTAACCCACTTAAAGTATTTTAATTCAGGTGTCGCAATCATGATAAAACTCACTGTTGAATTTTTTTAGTCGGTGTTTTTTTATCAAAAACAAGAAATCCAGCCGCAAGTGAGTAAGAACACATTTGATACAAAATGCGCTCTTAGTCTATCAAAAGTTGCTTTTTTCTACCCTAGTAAAAAATACTGAAATTATGAAGATTGAAAGTATCTGCCTACTGAATAACTACTCATATCAAGTCCAGTTAAACAC
>NNBV01001091.1_pt1 | contig 17754 bp, 16 predicted proteins | sample 1173771 | NCBI WGS metagenome assembly NNBV01 (sample SAMN07173938, study PRJNA388173) | plant metagenome | isolation source: symbiotic tissue sample KVS11 | place: Norway: Troms, Kvaloya island | reverse complement strand
ATGAACGCCGATTCCGCCTCCCTGCCCGCCCCCGTGCCCGAGTCCGTCGCCCAGGAAATGCCCGCCCCCGACGGTCCGCTGTCGCGCGCGCGGCCCGGGCGCGAGCGCATCATGGCGGCGATCCGCACGGCCGCCGTCACCGAGTTCAGCCTGCACGGGCTGAAGGGCACCTCCACCCAGGCCATCGCCGCGCGCGCCGGCCTCACCAAGCCCCAGCTGCACTACTACATCGTGGGCAAGGAAGAGCTCTACGAAGAGCTGCTGCTGCAGGTGCTGCATGCGTGGAAGGTGGTGTTCTCGTTCGAGGACGCGAGCGACCCGGCCACGGTGCTGGGCAACTACATCCGCAAGAAGATCGACCACGCCATCGACAGCCCCGAGATGTCGCGCATCTTCACGCGCGAGATTCTGGACGGCGGACGCAACCTCGACCGCTACTGGCCCAATGCGCGCGGCTGGACGCAGAAGAAGGTCGACATCATCAACGGCTGGATCGCGCGCGGGCAGATGCGCCCGCTGGACGCGCGCATTCTGCTGATGCACATCTGGGCCATGACCCAGAGCTATGCCGACTACGCCATTCAAACGCGCGTGATGCTCGGCCTGCCGCCCGACGCGCCCATCGAGCGCGAGCCCATTGCGCGCGAGCTGGTGGCCTTCGTGCTGCACGGCTGCGGCATCAAGACCTGAAGAAGCGCGGCAGCAGCGCCGTCTGCTGACCCCTGGCCGCCCCAAGCCGGTGCATTCGCACTGGCACGTCGCTTGCATAACCTGACCACTTGCTCTGATTAAGCGGTCAAACACACCATGCGCGTGCTCGTCGTCTATTGCCACCCGGTCGAAACCAGCTTCCATGCCGCCCTGCACCAGGAGGTGCTGAAGAACCTGCGCGCCGCCGGGCACGAGGTGGACGACTGCGACCTGTACGCCGAGGGCTTCAATCCGGTGCTGTCGCGCGAAGAGCGCCTGGGCTACCACGAGGTGCCGGCCAACCAGCTGCCGCTCGCGCCCTACGTGGCGCGGCTGCAGTGGGCCGAGGGCATCGTGTTCTGCTTTCCGACCTGGTGCTTCGGCCTGCCGGCGATGCTGAAGGGCTACTTCGACCGGCTCTTCATGCCCGGCGTGGCCTTCGACATCAGCGACCCGGCCAACGTGAAGCCGATGCTCACGCACATCAAGCGCATCAGCGCCGTGGTCACGTACGGGCGGCCGCGCTGGGTGGCCATGTACATGGGCGACCCGCCGCGCAAGATCGTCACGCGGTACATGAAACGGCTCACCGGCCAGGGCGCCAAGGTGGACTACCACGCCCACTACCACATGAACGTGGCGACCGAGCCCCAGCTGAAGCGCTTCATGGCGCGCGTGGGCCAGGCCATGGCGCGCTTCGCATGAACGCGCCCGCCCTGCTGAACAACGTGCGGCTGCCGCGCTGGCTGCTGCCGACCGACTGGCCGCAGCACGACGGCGTGCCGGTGCTGGCGCGCATTGCCATCGAGGCCGGCCGCGTGCAGTCGGTACAGCCCGCGAGCGACGATGCGGCGTCCGCCAGCGGCTGGGACCTTGCCGGCACGCTGGCCCTGCCCGGCTTCGTCGATGCCCACACGCACCTGGACAAGGCCTTCACCCTGCCGCGCATGAAGCAGGTGCAGCCCGGCCTGCTGGGCGCCATCGACGCCATGCTGGCCGACCGCGTGCACTGGAGCCCCGCCGACGTGCGCGAGCGCGCCACGCGCGGCCTGCAGTGGGCCTGGGAATGCGGCACCACCCATGTGCGCACGCACGTCGACTGGTGGGAGCCCGAATCGCTGCCGATGGCCTGGCCCGTGATGGCCGAGCTGGCGCAGGAGTGGGCCGGCAAGGTGCGCCTGGAGCAGGTGAGCCTCATCAAGCTGCCGCTGTTCGAGGACGCGTCCCAGGCCATGCGCCTTGCGAAACAGGTGAAGGCCACCGGCCCGCACGCCCTGCTCGGCGGCTTCGTGCACTCCACCAACTGGAGCGAGAACGCGCTGCGCAACCTGCTGGTGTCGGCGCAGGCCTGCGACCTGGACATCGACCTGCATGTCGACGAAGAACTCAACGCCGCGGCGGTGGGCCTGCAGACCACCGCGCGCATCCTGCGCGAAATCGGCTACGAAGGCCGCGTGGTCTGCGGCCACATCTGCGCGCTTGCGGCCCAGCCCGAGGCGCAGGCTTTTGCCACGCTCGACGCGGTGGCGCGCGCGCCCATCACGGTGGTGTCGCTGCCCGCCACCAACCTGCTGCTGCAGGACGCCGTCACCGGCCGCACGCCGCGCCTGCGCGGCATCACGCTGGTGAAGGAAGCGCGCGAGCGCGGCATTCCGCTGCTGTTTGCCAGCGACAACGTGCAAGACCCGTTCTGCCGGCTCGGCAGCTTCGACCCTGTGGAGGCGCTGGGCACGGCCGCGCTGGTGGCGCAGCTCGATGAGCCCTTCGACACCTGGTCGCAGGCGCTGTGCCGCGGCGACTGGCTGCGGCGCGCGCCGGCTTCCGCTTTCGCTTTCGCGCAGCCCACGCTGGTCGGCGAGCGCGCCGACCTGGTGCTCTTCAACGACGCCGACCGCCACGGCTGGCCGTCGCGCACCGCCAACCGCGTGGTGCTGCGCGACGGCCGCGTGACGCGCGGCAACGCCACCCCCTTCCTCCCCCGATAACGAACCGCAAGGCCTCCCATGCTCCACGGCTACATTCCGCCCCACCGCTTCCTGCCCTACCTGAGCTGGACCGAAATTGCCGCGCTGCCCGACCGCGAGAACACGGTCATCGTGCTGCCCTGCGGCGCCATCGAGCAGCACGGCCCGCACCTGCCGTGCTCGGTCGACAGCGTGATCTGCTCGGGCGTGATGGGCAAGGCGCTGGAAAAGCTGCCGGCCGACGTGCGCGCCTTCGCGCTGCCCACCATCACCTACGGCAAGTCGGAAGAGCACCTGCACTTTCCGGGCACCATGACGCTCACGGGCACCACGCTGCTTGCAACGGTGATCGAAATCGGCGAGTCGGTGTACCGCTCGGGCTTTCGCAAGCTGCTGTTCGCCAACGGCCACGGCGGCCAGCCGCAGGTGCTGGAAATGGCCGCGCGAGAACTGCGCCTGCGCCACGGCGACTTCGTGATCGTGCCGCACGGCGTGTCGCGCCTGCCCAGCGCGGCCAGCCAGCAGGTGAGCGAGCAGGAGAAAAAACTCGCCATGCACGCGGGCCATTCCGAGACCGCGCTGATGCTCGCGCTGGCGCCCGAGACGGTGCACATGGAACGCGCGGTGGCCAACTTTCCGCCGCCCTTTCCCATCAAGCTGCTGTCGGCCGACGGCCGCCCGGCCTGCGCCTGGACCGCGCGCGACTTCGGCCCCAGCGGCGTCATCGGCGACCCGACCACCGCCACGCGCGAACAAGGCCACGCCATTCTGGACACGCTCTCCGACAGCTGGGTGCAGGCACTGACCGAGCTCTACGCGCTGCGCTGGGTCGTGCGCGAAGAGGCCACCTGGGAGCGCGGCAACCAGCAGGGCTTCATTCAGCAGAGCTTCACGCCGGCCTGAGCCTGCTTCTTGCATCGACCGCATTCACCACGCTCAACGCTTTCAACGCTTTCACCGCTTTCACCGCTTTCTTTTTTCCTTCATCCAGCCCTTCGAGAGGTCCCACCCCATGCGCTCCTTCGCACTGTCCCTGGCCGGCGCCGCCGCCATCGCCTTCCTTGCCGCCGCGCCCGCGCACGCCGAGGACAAGTTCACCTACATGACCAACTGGTACGCGCAGGCCGAGCACGGCGGCTTCTACCAGGCCGTGGCCCTGGGCCTCTACAAGAAAGCCGGGCTGGACGTGACCATCAAGATGGGCGGCCCGCAGGTCAACATCACGCAGATGATGGCCGCCGGCCAGGCCGACTGCATCATGGGTTCGAGCGACATCCAGATGATGCAGGTGCGCGAAGGCGGCGTGCCGGTGGTCAACGTGGCCGCCTTCTTCCAGAAGGACCCGCAGGTGCTCATCGCACACGACGACGTGAAGAAGTTCGAAGACCTCAAGGGCAAGACGCTGCTCATCGGCGCCCAGGCGCAGCGCGGCTACTGGCCGTGGCTGAAGGCCAAGTTCGGCTTCACCGACGAACAGACGCGGCCCTACACCTTCAACATTCAGCCCTTCGTGGCCGACAAGAACGCCGCGCAGCAGGGCTACCTCACCTCCGAGCCCTACGCCATCCAGAAGGCCGGCGTGAAGAGCACCGTGCTGATGTTCAGCGACCACGGCTTCCCGGCCTACGCCACCACCGTGTCGTGCATGGAGAAGACGCTGAAGGACCGCAACAAGCAGGTCGCCGCGTTCGTGAAGGCCTCGGCCGAAGGCTGGAAGAGCTACCTGGCCGACCCGGCGCCCGCCAACGCGCTGATCAAGAAGGACAACCCCAACATGACCGACGACCAGCTGGCCTACAGCGTGGCCAAGCTCAAGGAGATGGGAATGATCACCGGCGGCGACGCGGCCAAGCTCGGCATCGGCGTGATGACCGACGCGCGCGCCAAGGCGAGCTACGACTTCCTGGTGAGCGCCAAGCTGCTCGACCCGGCGAAGGTGGCGCTTGCAAAGACCTACTCCACCGAGTTCATCAAAGACGCCAAGGTTCTGCCCTGACGCGCCTTTGCCCTGAAACCAGGCGGCCGCGCACAGCGGCCGTTCTCGAAAGGCCTCACGCATGAACCGCATCGAACCCCACACGCTGGCGCCCCCGCCCGACCGCACACCGCTGGTGCCCGCCGTCGAGGTGCTGTCGGCCGAAAAGACCTACCCCAACGGCACGCAGGCGCTGCTGCCGGTGGACCTGTCGATCGCCGAAGGCGAATTCGTCACGCTGCTCGGCCCCTCGGGCTGCGGCAAGAGCACGCTGCTGAAGATGGTGGCCGGCATGCTCGAGCCCAGCGACGGCCGCCTGCTGGTGTGGCGCAAGCCGGTGGGCCAGCTGCACGACAGCGCACGCAAGATGTCCTTCGTGTTCCAGTCGCCCACGCTCATGCCGTGGGCCAGCGTGCAGACCAACGTGCGCCTGCCGCTGGACCTGGCCGGCGTGCCGCGCAAGGAAGCCGATGCGCGGGTTGCGGAATCGCTCGCGCTGGTGGGGCTGGAAAAGTTTGCCGGCGCGCTGCCGCGCGCGCTGTCTGGCGGCATGCAGATGCGCGTGTCGATTGCGCGCGGCCTGGTCACGCAGCCCGACCTGCTGCTGATGGACGAGCCCTTTGGCGCGCTCGACGAAATCACGCGCCACAAGCTCGACGCCGACCTGCTGGAGCTGTGGCGCAAGAAGAAGCTCACGGTGATCTTCGTGACGCACTCCATTCACGAGGCGGTGTTCCTGTCGACCCGCGTGGTGATGATGGCCGCGCGGCCCGGCCGCGTGGTGGAGCAGTTCGCCATCGACGAGCCCTACCCGCGCAGCGCCGACTTCATGGTGACGCCCGCATTCGCACGCCAGGCCAAGCAGTTGCAGGACAGCCTGCTGCGCGCCAGCAGCCACGACGAGGAGGCCGCGCGATGACCGCCGCCGCAACCAAGCAACGCGTGCCCCTGCTGAGCCAGCCGCGCGTGCAGCGCGTGCTCTACCCGCTGCTGATAGGCGTGGTGCTGGTCGCGCTGTGGCAATGGATGGTGGTGGCCATGGAGTTGCCGGCCTACCTGGTGCCCTCGCCCTATCTGATGATGCAGACGCTGGTGACCGACTGGGCGCCGCTGGGCAGCGCGCTGCTGGTCACGCTGAAGATCACGGTGCTGTCGTTCCTGCTGGCCACGGTGGCGGGCGTGCTCATCTCGTTTCTGTTCGTGCAGAGCAAGCGCATCGAGACGGCGCTGTTCCCGTATGCCGTGCTGCTGCAGGTGACGCCCATCGTGGCGGTGGCGCCGCTGATCATCATCTGGGTGAAGAACCCGGTGGCGGCCATGACGGTGTGCGCGGCGCTGGTGGCGCTGTTTCCCATCATCAGCAACACCACGCTGGGGCTGCGCAGCATCGACCCCGACCTGCAGAGCTACTTCAAGCTGAACCGCGCCACGCGCTGGCAGCAACTGGTGCGCCTGCGCATTCCGAGCGCGCTGCCTTACTTCTTCGGCGGGCTTCGCATCTCCAGCGGCCTGGCGCTGATCGGCGCGGTGGTGGCGGAGTTTGTGGCCGGCACGGGCGGCTCGGGCGCGGGGCTGGCGTACCAGATCTTGCAGGCGGGCTTTCAGCTGAACATTCCGCGCATGTTCGCGGCCCTGCTGCTCATTTCCCTCACCGGTGTCGCGCTCTTCGTGCTGATGGCCTGGCTCACCAAGCTGGCGCTGGGCTCGTGGCACGCGAGCGAACTTTCCCAGGATTGAACTTGACCATGAACGCTCCCGCTTCCGTCATCGAGCAACTGCTGCTCGAGCTCCCCGACCTCGACTGGATCACCGACGAAGGCCGCGTCACGCGGCTCTCGCAAGACTTCTCCTGGTTCAGCCCGGTGCTCACGCGCCAGCTGAAGGACAAGCGCGCCGACGTGGTCGTGCGCCCGCGCACCGAAGAAGAAATTCGCGCCGTGGTGGGCGCCTGCGCGCGCCGCGGCGTGCCCATCACCATTCGCGGCAGCGGCACCGGCAACTACGGCCAGACCACGCCGTTGGACGGCGGCGTGGTGCTCGACATGACGGGCTACAACACCTGCCTGTGGGTGCGCCCCGGCGTGGCGCGCGCGCAGGCCGGCATCCGCCTGGGCGAGCTGGAGAAGCAGACCCGGCCCACCGGGCAGGAGATGCGCTGCGTGCCGTCCACCTACCGCAGCGCCACGCTGGGCGGCCTGTTCGGCGGCGGCTTCGGCGGCGTGGGCTCCATCAATTACGGGCCGCTGAGCGCGCCGGGCAACGTGATCGGCATTCGCGCGATGACCATCGAGGCACAGCCCCAGATGGTCGAGCTGCGCGGCCCCGACGCCATGCGCATGCACCACCTGTGGGGCACCAACGGCCTGGTGCTGGAGCTGGAGATTGCGCTGGCACCGGCGCACCCGTGGCTCGAGACGCTGGTGACCTTCGACAGCTTCGAGAACGCGCTGAACTTTGCCGACAAGCTCGCGAACGCGCCGGGCATCGTGAAGCGCGGCGTGTCGTTCTTTGCGGCGCCCATCTCCGACCACCTTGCGCAAATGGCCGCGCACCTGCCCAAGGGCAGCCACACGGTGCTGTCGCTGGTGGCCGAGTCGAACGAGCCCGCAATGCTGCTGCTGGTGGACGCGCACGGCGGCACCGTGAGCTACCGCAAGACGGCGGCCGAGGTGCAAAAGAGCAACCGCACGCTGATGGAGTTCACCTGGAACCACACCACGCTGCATGCGCTGAAGATCGACCCGACGCTGACCTATCTGCAGAGCGGCTTCGTTCCCGGCAAGCATGTCGAGCAGATCATCGAAATGGAAAAGCTGCTGGGCGGCGAGGTGATGATGCACACCGAGTTCATCCGCAACGTGGCGGGGCTCATGACCTGCAGCGGGCTGCAGTTGGTGCGCTTCAGCACCGAAGAGCGGCTGAACGAGATCATCGACATCCACCGCGCGCACAACGTGCACATCAACAACCCGCACGTGAACATCGTGGAAGACGGCAAGGCGGGCGGGCCGCTGCCGCCGGAAGTGATCGAGGTGAAGAAGCGCTTCGACCCGCTGGGCTTGCTGAACCCGGGCAAGCTGCGCGACTGGCCGGTGAAGGCGCATCCCGCGGCTTCGGCGGCCTGAACGCCGGCGGCCTGAACTTCAGCGCGGGCGGCGGCGCAGCAAGAAGGCCGCGGCCACGGTGCCCATCGCCAGCAGCCACAGCGGCCACAGGCCGAAGGGCGCCACCCAGCGCGCATACGGCGTGAGGCCGCGGCGGCCTTCCACGCTGGCTTCGAGCACGCCGCGCGTGAGGCGCGGGAGCGCGTGCGTCACGCGGCCCGTGGCGTCGATGACGACCGTGGCACCGGTGTTGGTGGCGCGCACCATCGGCCGCGCGAACTCCAGCGCGCGCATGCGCGAGATGGACAGGTGCTCGTCGATGGCCACCGAGTCGCCGAACCACGCGATGTTGCTCACGTTGAGCAGGATGGTGGGGGCGGTGGCCTCGTCCTTGAAGTTGGCACCGATCTCGTCGCCGAACAAGTCTTCGTAGCAGATGTTGGGCGCGATGCGCTGGCCTTGCCAGAGGAACGGCGCCTGCGCGAGACCGCCGCGTTCGAAGTCGCCCAGCGGAATGTTCATCAGCTGGATGAACCAGCGAAAGCCCGTGGGAATGAATTCACCGAACGGCACGAGGTGGTGCTTGCTGTAGCTGTACGCCCGCGCGGCACCGGGCTGGAAGCCGAGCACCGAGTTGCTGTAGGTGCCCTGCCCGCCAAGCCCTGTCATGGGCAGGCCGACGATGGCCGCTTGCGTGCCCTGGCTGTAGCGCGCCTGAATGGCGTCGAGGTAGCCGGCGGGCAGCTGTTGCGGGAGCAGCGGCAGCGCGGTTTCGGGTGTGACCACGAGCGAGGCCTTGGCGTCGCGCAGTTGCTCGCCGTACCAGCGCAGTGCGGTCTCGATGCCGCCGCCGGGAATGAATTTTTCGTCCTGCGGGATGTTGCCCTGCAGCAGCGCGACCTGCAGGTTGCCGGTGGCGCCCTTGTCGCCCTGCACATCGCCGCGCAGCGGTGCGACCAGTTGCGGCGCGACGAACACGAGCGCCAGCAAGGCCACGCCCAGCGCGGTCTCGGGCGCGCGCAAGGGCCGGTGCAGGGCAACCAGCGCCACGGCCAGCGCAGCCGCCGCGCCGATGCCGTACACGCCCACCCAGGGCGCGAGCGCGGCCAGAGGGCCTTCGACATGCGCATAGCCGCCGGCGCCCCACGGGAAGCCCGTGAACCAGCTGCCGCGCACCAGCTCCGCAATCGTCCAGAGCGCCGCGAAGACGACGGCGCCCGTCACGCGGCCCTTGGGCCCCAGCGCCACGAACCAGGCAGCCGCCGCAGCGTAGTAAAGCCCCAGTGCTGCCGCCAACGCCAGCACGGCGATGGCCGCCAGCGGCGCCGGCAGCCCGCCGTAGGTGTGCATCGAGATGTAGAGCCACCAGAAGCTGCCGGTGAGCCAGGCGGTGGAGAACAGCCAGCCGTGCAGGCCGGCCCGGCGCCAGCCCGCGCCCTGGTCGCGCAAGCCGTCGAGCAGCCACACGAACGCGCCGAGCGACAGCAGTTGCAGCCACCACAGCGGCTTGCCGCCCGCGGGCGATGCCATCGACAGCGCCTGTGCAAGCCCCGCGGCAGCGAAGCCGAGCAGGCGAAACAGGTTGGCGGAAGAAGAAGCCGGCGCGCCGCGCATCAGTCGGCCGCGTCGCCGCCGCGGGCCGGAGACACCTTGAACCAGCGCACCGCGCCGCCCTTGGTGTGCAGCACCACGAAGTCGAAGCCGCCAATGGCGTGATGCTCGCCGCGCTTGGGCACGTGGCCCATCTCGTGCGCGACCAGCCCGCCGATGGTGTCGAAGTCTTCGGTGAGCTGCTCTTCGTCGAACACGATGCCGAAGGCCTCGGCCACGCGCTCGATGGGCGTGTCGCCCGACACCCGGTAGGTGTGGTCGGCCAGGCCGAAGATGTCGCCCTCGTCCTCGGCGATGTCGAACTCGTCCTCGATCTCTCCGACGATCTGCTCGAGCACGTCCTCGATGGTGATGAGGCCGGCCACGCGGCCAAACTCGTCGATGACGATGGCCAGGTGGTTGCGGTTGCCGCGGAACTCGCGCAGCAGGTCGTTCAGGCCCTTGCTCTCGGGCACGAACGTGGCCGGGCGCAGCAGCGCACGGATGTTCAGGCCCGGCGCGCGCTGCAGCTTGAGCAGGTCCTTGGCGAGCAGGATGCCGATGATGTTTTCTTTTTCGCCCTCGTACACCGGAAAGCGCGAGTGCGCGGTGTCGATCACGAGGTGCAGCAACGCGTCGTAGGGCGCGTCGATGTTCACGGTGTCCATGCGCGGCGCGGCGACCATGACGTCGCCGGCGGTCATGTCGGCCATGCGCAGCACGCCTTCGAGCATCACGCGCGACTCGGCGCCGATCACCTCGTTGTCCTCGGCGTCCGCCAGGGTTTCGATCAGCTCGTCGCGCGAGTCGGGACCGGGGTGGATGAATTCGGCAAGCTTCTGGAGGAAGCCGCGCTTGTCTTCCCGTTCAACGGGAGCGCGTTCAGGGTGAGGTTCGGCCACTGCGGGAGGGCGTAGTTGAAGAGCCGCAAGGATACCGGATTGCACATGACAATCGTCATCGCACGGGCGTTATGGGCCGTGCGGTGCCTTTGCACAGGCTCTGGCAGGCTCAGGAACCGGATTTGCGCCGCGCCGCGCGCATGCCGCTGCGCACTTCCTGCAGGCTGGCCAGGAAGGACCAGAACTGCTTGGCGCGGCTCTTGAGCGCGAAGTCGACCGCGGCGTAGTGCGCCAGCGCAATCTCGCTCATGCGGCTGTCGAAGGTGGCGCTGGGCAGTTGCAGGTGGGCTTCGGCCTCGGAGCCGCTGCGCACCACGGTGGCGCCGGCGTTGCGGGCGATCTTCAGCATGGCGGCGTTTTCGCTCAGCGCATGAATGAAGAGCATGCCCACGCCTTCGTTGCGGGCCACCACCACGGCGCGCTCGAACAGCCGGGCGCCGTAGCCGCGGCCGCGGGCGTGCGCCGAGACCGACACGCCGAATTCGGCGCAGTCGCTGTGCTGGTCGCCGGGCGCGAAGGCCAGGTGGGCCATGGCGATCAGGTCGAGACGGCGGTTGTAGATGCCGAAGAGCTCGTCGCGCTCGAAGTCCAGGCTGTCGACGTAGCGCTGCACCTGTTCGTCGGCCGCCGCGTAGCCGAAGCGCAGGTAGCGGTCGTGCGGGGTCAGGTCGAGCAGGTGGCGCGCAATGCGCTCGCGTTCGCGCGGGCCGATCGAGCGGATCGGCACCATCACCGGTTGCGGGTTGCTGGTGGCGCGTGGTTGCGTCTCAACCATCGGCGCTTTCAGGAAAGAGCCAAGGCCGAGAGACGCTTTGAGAAGGGTCTTGGCGGTGAGCATGCGTCGAATGTAAGGGTTTTCCCTTAATCAACAAGCCCGCAGGGGCAATCTCAAGACACATTCGTGAACCAATGCCGCCGCGCGTGGCGCTCACGCCACCGGGGCGTGGCTAAACCGGCACAGCCGTGGTGGCCTTGACCCGGTCGAGCACAAAGCTGGTCTTGCAGTCCTGCACGCTGGGGTGCTTGAGCAGGGTGTCCATGATGAAGCGGCTGTAGTGCGCCATGTCGGCCACCACCACGCGCAGCAGGTAGTCCATGTCGCCCGTGAGGGCCGCGCACTCGACCACCTCGGGCCAGGTCTGCACGCTGGCGCGGAACAGGTCCATCGGGTTGCGCTTGTGGCTTTCGGTGTGCTTTTCGAGCCGCACATTGAGGTAGGCGGTCAGCCCCAGGCCGACGGCTTCGGGCTGCACCAGCGCCACGTAGCGGTCGATGACCTTGTGCTCCTCGAGCCGCTTGACCCGCCGCAGCACCGCGCTGGGCGACAGGCTCACCTGCTCGGCAATCTGGTCATACGTGGCGCGCCCGTCTGCTTGCAGCGTGCGCAAAATGAGCCGATCAATCTTGTCCAGTGCTTCCATTCTTCTATTTTTGCAGTTTTACTGCGCCAAAGCCAGTTTGAGCGCCCGCAAACGCAGAAAACCTGAGAGCCATCCGCCCTACATTGCATGACCGGCCGATTTCGCGCCTGTTCAATTCAAATATCCCCACCCTTTCCGGAGACCGCACATGAGCCAAGCCGACGCACCCGCCTTCACGCCCTGGGACAACCCGATGGGCACCGACGGCTTCGAATTCATCGAGTACGCGGCACCCGATCCGGTGGCCATGGGCAAGGTCTTCGAGCGCATGGGCTTCACGGCCGTGGCCAAGCACCGCCACAAGAACGTGCTGCTGTACCGCCAGGGCACCGTCAACTTCATCCTGAACGCAGAGCCCGATTCCTTCGCGCAGAAGTTCGCGCGCGAGCACGGCCCCAGCGTGTGCGCCATCGCCTTTCGCGTGCAGGACGCCAAGCAGGCCTACGAGCGCGCCACGTCGCTCGGCGCCTGGGGCTTTGCCGACAAGGCCGGCCCGGGCGAGCTGAACATTCCCGCCATCAAGGGCATCGGCGACAGCCTGATCTACCTGGTGGACCGCTGGCCCGGCAAGAACGGCGCCAAGCCAGGCGACATCGGCAACATCGGCTTCTACGACGTCGACTTCGAAGCGCTGCCGGGCATTGCGCCGGAACAGGCGCTGTCGCCGTTCGGCAACGGCCTGACCTACATCGACCACCTGACGCACAACGTGTACCGCGGCCGCATGAACGTGTGGGCCGGCTTCTACGAGAAGCTCTTCAACTTCCGCGAGATCAAGTACTTCGACATCGAAGGCCAGGTCACGGGCGTGAAGAGCAAGGCCATGACCAGCCCCTGCGGCAAGATCCGCATCCCGATCAACGAAGAGGGCAAGGAGCAAGCCGGCCAGATCCAGGAGTACCTGGACATGTACAAGGGCGAAGGCATCCAGCACATCGCCATGGGCTCGGACGACCTGTACGCCACGGTGGATGCGATGCGCGCCAAGGGCGTGGTTCTGCTCGACACCATCGACACGTACTACGAACTGGTCGACAAGCGCATTCCCGAGCATGGCGAAAGCGTTGCGGAACTGAAGAAGCGAAAGATCCTGATCGACGGCAAGAAAGACGCCCTGCTGCTGCAGATCTTCAGCGAGAACCAGCTCGGCCCGATCTTCTTCGAGTTCATTCAGCGCAAGGGCGACGACGGCTTCGGCAACGGCAACTTCAAGGCGCTGTTCGAGAGCATCGAGCTCGACCAGATGCGCCGTGGCGTGCTGAGCGCCGCAAAATAAGCGCCCTTTCCTTCACTGCTTCAGGAGCCCGCATGCGCAGCTGCACCTTGTCGATCGGACTGACCTTCATCGCGGCGGCTGCCGCCGTTCTTTCGGGTTGCGCCATGCAGCCGCCGACGCCCGCCGCGGCGCCGATGGCCGCCTCGCACCTGGACGCGGTGCAAAAAGCAGCGGTGCTTCGCGTCTGCACGCCGGGCGACTACAAGCCCTTCAGCTTCCAGAAGACGGACGGTGCCTTCGAAGGCATCGACGTCGACCTGATGACCGGCTTCAGCGCCAGCCTGGGCGCCAGGCCCGAATGGATCAAGACCACCTGGGCCAACCTGCTGCCCGACCTGGCCGCGGGCAAGTGCGACATCGCCGTGGGCGGCGTGTCGGTCACCACCGAGCGGCAGAAGCGCGCCTTCTTCAGCGCGCCCTACATGGTCAACGGCAAGACGCCCATTGCGCGCTGCGCCGACGTGGCCAAGTACCAGAGCGTGGCCGCCATCGACAAGCCGTCGGTGCGCGTCATCTTCAACCCGGGCGGCAGCAACGAACGCTTCGCCCGCGCCAATTTCAAGCAGGCCAAACTCACGCTGCACGGCGAGAACGTGACGATCTTCGACGAGATCCTTGCCAACCGCGCCGACGTGTTCGTCACCGAAGCGGCCGAGGCCATCACGCAGCAAAAGCTCAAGCCGGGCCTGTGCGCCGTGAACCCCGACAAGCCTTTGCAGTACGGCGAAATGGCCTGGATGCTGCCGCGCGACGACATGGCCTTCAAGTCGTACGTCGACCAGTGGCTGCACCTGCAGCAGGCCGGCGGCGACTTCCAGCGCACGATGGACCGCTGGCTCAAGTAACCCTCTGTCAAGATCGTTTGTCATGGACTCCCCTGCCGCAGTTGTCACCCCTGCCGTCTACGGCGCCTCCGACCGACCGCCCCGTGGCGACTACTCGCGCGGCGGCACCGTGCTGGCCGACTACACCTGCCCGCAGGACTGGGCCAGCTACACGCCGGCCGACCACGACACCTACAAGCGGCTCTATGAGCGCCAGGCCGCGCAGCTGCCTGGCCTGGCGTGCGACGCCTTCATCAAGGCGCTGCCGTCGCTGGGCGTGAAGGACCGCATTCCGCGCTTCGACGAGCTCAACGAGCGGCTGCACCGCGCAACCGGCTGGGAGATCGTGGCGGTGCCGGGACTGATTCCGGAGCTGCCCTTTTTCACGCTGCTGGCGAACCGCAAGTTCCCGGTGACCGACTGGATCCGCAAGCCCGAAGAGTTCGACTACATCGTCGAGCCCGACGTGTTCCACGACCTGTTCGGCCATGTGCCGATGCTGTTCGACCCGACCTTCGCCGACTACGTGCAGCGCTACGGAGCGGGCGGCATCAAGGCGCACGAGCTGGGCGCCGGCGAGAAGCTCGCGCGGCTCTACTGGTACACGGTCGAGTTCGGCCTGATCCGCCAGCCCGACGGCCTGCGCGCCTACGGCGCCGGCATCCTGAGCTCGGTGGGCGAGCTGAAGCACGCGGTGCTCAGCGACGAGCCGCGCCGGCTGCCGCTGGACCTGCTGCGCGCCATGCGCACGCGCTACAAGATCGACACCTACCAGGCCAACTACTTCGTGATCGACAGCTTCGCGCAGCTGTTCGGCCTCACCGCGCCCGACTTCACGCCGCTGTACGAGTCGCTGCAGGTGGCGAGCGACATCGAAGCCGGCGTGCTGCTGCCGGGCGAATCGGGCAAGGCCTGATTTTCTGAAGGGCCGATAACCGCCGCGCGGCTATCGCGCGCGCGACATCCCTTGCCCGCGCCCTAGGACAAGCCCGCTGGCGGGGAAGGCACAGTGCCTTCCACAATCCGCGCCAAAGGAGCTTGCATGCAGACTTCCGCGCAACAAAACTATCCCGCTGGCGTACCGCTCGAGATCGACCCCGAGCAATACCGTTCATTGCCTCACATGTTCGACGAGGCCTTCGCACGCTATGCCGAGCGGCCGTTCTCGGTGTGCATGGAGCGCTGGATGTCGTACGGCGAACTCGACACGCTCTCCAAGGCGCTGGGCGCCTGGCTGCAGTCGCGCGGGCTCGAGCCGGGCGCGCGGGTGGCGATCATGCTGCCCAACATTCCGCAGTTCGCGGTCACCATGTGCGGCGTGCTGCGCGCGGGCTACACCTGCGTCAACGTCAATCCGCTGTACACCGCGCGCGAGCTGGAGCACCAGCTGAAGGACTCCGGCGCCACCGCCATCGTCATCCTCGAGAACTTTGCGTCGACGCTGGAAAAGGTGATCGAGCGCACGCCCGTCAAGCATGTGGTCATGACGTCGATGGGCGACCTGCTGGGCGGGTTCTACGGCGCGTGGATCACGGTGGCGGTGCGGCACCTGGCGAAGATGGTGCCGGCGTACAAGCTGCCGCTCGACGACGAACACACGGTGACGCCGTTCACGCAGGCGATCACCGAAGGCCGCGGCCGCACGCTGGGGCCCGACCGCAGCACGCTCGATTCAACGGCGTTCCTTCAATACACGGGCGGCACGACCGGGCTGTCGAAGGGCGCGGTGCTGACGCATCGCAACATCGTCGCGGCCACGCTGCAGGCCGAGGCCTGGTTCACGCCGGCGCTGGCGCGGGCCGGGGACCTGTCGAAGGTCAACAGCATCGCGGCGCTGCCGCTGTATCACATCTTCGCGCTCACGCTGTGCCTGCTGGCTATCCGCCAGGGCTCGCACCTGACGCTGATTCCGAATCCGCGCGACTTCGACAAGTTCATCGCGGTGCTTAAAAAACGGCCGTTCCACATGCTGCCCGCGGTGAACACCCTCTTCAACGCGCTGCTGATGCACCCGGAGTTCAAGACCATCGATTTCTCGACGCTGTTCGTGTCTCAGGCAGGTGGCATGGCAGCCTCCGAAGGCACCGCGCGCAAGTGGTTCGAGGCGACCGGCTGCCCGATGATCGAAGGCTGGGGCATGAGCGAGACCTGCGCCATCGGCACCAACAATCCGGTGTCGAACACCCGCTTCACCGGGAACATCGGGCTGCCGTTGCCGAGCATCGAGATCGCCATCAAGGACGATGACGGTCATTCGCTGCCGGTGGGGCAATCGGGCGAACTCTGCATCAAAGGGCCGAACGTGATGACCGGCTATTACAACCAGCCCGCGGAGACCGCAGCCGCGTTCACCGCAGATGGCTTCATGCGGACGGGCGATATCGCCGTGATGCAGGAAGATGGCTACAGCCGCATCGTTGATCGCAAGAAGGACATGATTCTGGTGAGCGGGTTCAATGTGTTCCCCAACGAGCTTGAAAACGTGATTTCGCTGTGCCCTGGCGTGGTGGAATGCGCGGCTGTCGGCGTGCCGGACGAGAAGCAGGGCGAGGCAATCAAGGTGTTCGTGGTTCGCCGCGACCCCGCATTGACCGAAGAGGCCGTGCTGCAGTACTGCCATTCGCAACTCACCGGCTACAAGCGGCCGAAGCACATCGAGTTCAGGGACTCGCTGCCGAAGACCAACGTCGGGAAGATCCTTCGGCGCGAGCTTCGCACCAGTGCGAGCGCCTGAATGAGCGATCGGTCATCGGCGAGCGCCGGGTTGCCGGCGAACGTGGTGGTGTTCGAGCGCGGGTGGCTTTCGTCGAACAACGTGCTCTTTCTGGGGCGCGACGAAACTGCGCTGGTTGATACGGGCTATTCGACGCACGCAGAGCAAACGCTGGCGCTGGTCGAGTCGGCTCTGGCCGGTCGGCCGCTGGATCTCATCCTCAATACGCACCTCCACAGCGACCATTGCGGAGGGAACGCTGAATTGCAGGCGCGTTACTCCAAGGTCCGCACCGAGGTTCCGCCGGGAGAGGCTGGTTTTGTCAGACAGTGGGACGAGCGGGGCCTCAGCTTTGCGGCCACCGGGCAGACATGTCCACGGTTTCGGCTGACTGGCTTGCTCGAGCCAGGGACGGAGCGGCTGCTCGGGGATCTTGTCTGGCAAGTGCACGCGGCCCCCGGGCACGATCCTCATTCGGTCATTCTGTTCGAGCCAGTCTCACGGACCTTGATATCAGCGGATGCACTTTGGGAGAACGGCTTTGGCGTAGCGTTTCCGGAGTTGTCGGGAGAGCCGTCGTTCGGGGAGATGGCCGCGACACTCGATTTGATCGCGACATTGGCACCGCGCCAGGTCATTCCCGGGCATGGCGCGGTCTTCGGTGATGTAGATAAATCGCTGTCAGTTGCGCGCCGCCGGCTCGACGGCTTGCGCCGCGATCCTGTAAAACACGCGCGTCACGCCATCAAGGTTTTGATGAAGTTCAAGCTGCTTGAGATGCAGTCAGTTGGCATAGAGCAGTGGGAGGATTGGCTGCGCGGCACGCCGTATTTGTCGACCATTCACGCCCGCTTCTTTGGTGATGTGGCGTTGAATCAATTGACCGGCGATATCTTTGGCGAATTGGTTGCAGCGGGCGCGGCCTCTGTCGATCATTCATTCGTTCGCAACGCCTGAATTCTTCTTCGGCCTTCAATTCTGCTTTCTGCAAAGCAAAAAAAACCCCAGTCATTTCTGACTGGGGTTTTCTGGGCTGTAAGAGCCTGACGATGACCTACTTTCACACGGGAACCCGCACTATCATCGGCGCTGAGTCGTTTCACTGTCCTGTTCGGGATGGGAAGGAGTGGTACCAACTCGCTATGGTCATCAGGCATAAAGGGTAGTCTGACTGATCACGTGATCAATCAAACGAATTCATAGAGTTTGGAATCAGCTTTTGGCGAATTATTTTGAATGCGTCAACTTGGCATAACACCTTGATCTGTATTTTGATCAAAGTTATAGGGTCAAGC
>NNBV01003326.1_pt1 | contig 17773 bp, 15 predicted proteins | sample 1173771 | NCBI WGS metagenome assembly NNBV01 (sample SAMN07173938, study PRJNA388173) | plant metagenome | isolation source: symbiotic tissue sample KVS11 | place: Norway: Troms, Kvaloya island | reverse complement strand
TTCTTATTATCTCTAAAGTACACTACAAATTGTTTGTTGGAAATTAATATATAATCTGTTTTGAATAATTCTCTTAAAACTCCTCATCAATCATCACCTTATTAATAAACGCTCCTGCTTTCGTACCTGCTGCTACGGCTACAGGTAATGAGCGCATACCGCAGTTATCTCCTGCTGCATAGACTCCTTCCACGGAAGTGAGCTGAAAATCATTCACTGTAATCAATCCGGCATCGGTCAATGCACAACCCAGCTGCTGCGCAATGTCAGAATGTTGTGTGAAGGGCAGGCGTGTAAAGAGTGCATCGATGGCATAGGCGCTTCCATCAGCAAGAAGCAAGTGGCTGAGGTAGCCGGCCTGATGCTGTACTCCCTTCACCTCTGTTTCAATGATGGTGATGTGATGCGCTCGCAGTTGTTCCAGCTGAACTGGTGTGAGGCCATGTGCTCCGTTGGTGAATACGGTTAACTGCTTTGTCCAGTTATGAAGCAGCTTACTCATTTCAAAAGCAGTTTCACCACTGGCCAGCAAACCAAAATGTTTTCCTGCTACTTCATACCCATGGCAGTAGGGGCAATGCAATGCAGATATCCCCCAGCACTCGGCAAAGCCGGTGATGTCTGGCATCTGATCGCTGATGCCGGTTGCCAGTAAAACTTTGCGTGAATAAAATACATTACCGTTACCAGTAACGACTTCAAAACCGTTTTCTGTTTTTATCGCCTTCAAAGCCAAACCTTCATAAAACGTCACCGTTGGATAATGTGCTACCTGCTCTTTCGCTTTTGCTGCGATGAGAGCAGGCTTTTCACCATCGTGCGTAATGAAGTTGTGTGAATGAGGTGTCTGGCGGTTGCAGGGCTTGCCACCATCCATGATCAGCACCTTGCGCAATGCTCTTCCCAACGCCATACCTGCCGACAGCCCGGCATAACTTCCTCCTATAATAATGACATCAAAGTGCCTGTTTGTATTGCTCATCTTTTTATTGAAAGTGTAAACCTATACAATGTATCTTTTATATGCAACAATGTTGCATATAAGCTATTTGCGATTTAATTTGCAGATCGTGATGGAGTTCTTCCGGTCGAGTTAAGGTTATTGCAGATGCACGCTGGATAGGTTGAAGCTTTCAGACAATGTGCAGTCGTGCCTGAAGACATTTCATTGATGGCAACGCCCAGCGTTGCCATCAATGAAATGATTAAAACACAGATCTATCCGGTCGCCAGCGACCGGATAGATCTGTGTTTTTTTAACCGCGGCCTGCTCAATTACTTGTAGTGATGAATGTTATCCCCGCGGAACCCGTAAACTTTATACTACAAGGCACTTATGTATAACGATTATCTTGATGATGAAATCATTTCTTTGCCTGTATTATTTATTTAATGTTGATCAAAAGGAATGTATTATTGATTGCGATGAAGTTCTTTCGGTCGAGTTAAGTTTATTGCAGATGCACGCTGGATAAGTTGCAGCTTCGAGATGATGCGCAGTCGTGCCTGAGGATGTTTCTCTGTTGAAAAACGCTCAGCGTTTTTCAACAGAGAAACAATGTAGAACTAAGACTTTCCCGTCGCCAGCGACCGGGAAGGTCTTAGTTATCTAACCGCGGCCTGCTCACTTACTTGTAGTGATGAATGTTATCTCCGCGGAATCCGCAAACTTTATACTATAACATACTCTATGCATAACAGCCATCTTGATTATAAAATCATTTCTTTGCGTGTATTATTAATATGATCAAAAGGAATGTAGAGTTAGGCTTGTTGCAGATGCACGCTGGATAGCTTCGAGGTGATGCGCAGTCGCGCCTGAGGATATTTCTCCGGTGAAGAAAATTTTTGCTTAACAAGTTGAGGTGCAGTTCATTCAAGTTAGGGAGGTTAATCCGATCACAAAAAATCCTTTTATGACTTTGATCTGAATATGAAAAAGTATAATTAGTCTTTCTGTTTTAACCTCACTACCTATTTCTACATGGAGCCGGAAGAATCTACCAACGATAACAATCAGATCATCATAAAACTTCGTCAGCAGCAGGATGTTGTGCATGCCATTATTGGTGGTGCAGCCGCCGCCATTGTCAGTGCGCTGATCTGGGCAACGGTGACAGTGGCTACGAAATATCAGATTGGCTACCTGGCTATCTTAATCGGTTTACTGGTAGGCTTTGCTGTTCGCTACTTCGGTTCGGGTATTGATAAGCAGTTTGGTTTTATAGGAGCCTTCTTTGCTTTGATGGGATGCGCCCTGGGAAATCTGCTGAGCCAGATTGCGTTCATTGCGCAGGCAGAATCACTGGGATACCTGGAGGTGATTGCATTGCTTAACCTGGATGTGATCCTCACTATTTATAAAGATTCCTTCTCACCCATGGATATTCTGTTCTATGCCATTGCGGGGTATGAAGGATATAAATTTGCTTTCCGTCCCATCACCGAAGAATTGATTCAGCAAGCGAATGCCGGCCCCATTCCTCCGGTGCCATATGCAAATCTTCGCCTTCCGATTGTGATTGTTTTGTTCCTGGCAATCTCCTTCACGGGATATTTTTTGATGAAAGAGAATAAAATAGAGAAAGAATATAAATATCCATCCGGTGCAGCCATGTCAAAAGGAAACATGGTGAATGGTAAGGAGCAGGGAGAATGGAACTATTGGTGGGAAAATGGTGAGCTACAGGCAACGGGCACGTATGTGGACGGCAGGCAGGATAGCATCTGGAAATTTTATGATCAGGAAGGTGTGCACTATCGTAATGCCTCTTTCAAAAAAGGATTTGAACACGGCATCTGGACGGATTTGTATGCCGATGAAGATACGAGTTCAACACGGGTTTATTCCTACGGCCGTTTGCACGGACCTTATAAATCGTATTATGAAGATGGTGCGCTTAGCGAGCAGGGCGCTTATCTGCTTGATCAGCTGGATGGCGAATGGGAATCGTATTATGAGAATAAGAAACTGATTTCGAAAGGAACGTACAAAGATGCGATCACCGTGGGCAGCTGGAAATTCTGGAATGAAGAGGGTGTTCTTCGTGAAGAGCTACTGTATGAAGCAAATGGTCTGATGCGGATAATCAATGCATGGGATAGCCTGGGAGTTCAGATTGTGAAAAACGGGAGTGGCGTCTATAAAACATTCTATGCCGATGGAACACTAAGTGAATCGGGAAACATAACAGACGGATACAAGACCGGCGTATGGAAAAGGTATTATGAAAACGGGAAACTCCAGGAAGAAGGAGAATTTAACCGTAACCAATATAAAGTCATTAATGCTTGGGATAAGGAGGCAAAGCAAATGATAACGAAAGGCGAAGGGCAGTACATCGAAAACAGTGGATTTATTATAGAGACAGGAAAGATTCATGACGGATTGCGAACAGGAACATGGGAAACAAAATATGTGAAGTCAGATAGTCTGCTTCAGCTTGCCAACTATGCGAATGGTAAACTGAATGGTAAGCATCAGACTTTCTACCAGGGAGGAACAGTGCACGTAGAAGGATCATTTGTCAATGACCTTAGGGACGGAGCTTGGACCTGGTATCACGATAACGGGAATGTAGAAACTTCACTGGTTTTTGCAGCTGGAAAGAAACAGGGAAACCAGCAGTTTTATGATGCCGCTTCTAATCTGTTGAAGACAGAAGTATATAAGGATAATGTGTTGATTGAAACGAAGATTGAGTAACAAAATCTGAAGCCACAGATTTTACGGATGTTCACAGGGAATGTTCTTCTGTTTAATGATGTGTGACTTACTTCCTGAAATACTTTTGATAATTGGCTTTGGTGATTACTCCTATGGAAGTACCCTCATACATTCCTCCGATGTTTCCAATGTCTTCTACTAAAACTTCAATCGTATTGATTCCTTTTTTATTAAGCACCATCGATGGAATAGCATAAGCGCGATTCTGCTGGTAGGAATAACTTCTTCCTAATGGCTGATGGTCATTGGTGCTTCCGATCACTACACCATTGAGATATACTTTGTCAAAGTCGTCAATCCGGCCAAGAAGCAGAATAAGTTCTTCTGTTTTGTAATCGGCTGGTAACGTAAAGGTGCGCTTGTACCAGGCAAAGCCATCGTACTTGGGGAAACCCTGATGTTCCCACGGGCCGGGTACCATCAGTCTTTCCCATTCCGCATCTTTCTTTACGGCACTTCCATCTTCGCTGGTGGTAAACGACCAGATGCCTTCCAGGTCAACTAATAAAATGTTGTTTCTGTCCTTTCGAAAGATACCGAGGTCACCGTCAATAATGCCACCGTTGTGTGTGGTATCAAATACACGGATGGCAATTACATTTTCTCCATTGAAATTAATGACCTGTTCCGGAAGGTAATACCTGCGCTCGTTGTTGTACGCCGTTCTGAATTTAGGAGGCATGCAACCCGATATACCTATCAGTTTTCCATTGACGTACACTTCGTCGGTGTCATCAATATAACCCAGTCCTAAAAAATAACTTTCTTTCTTGTTGAGTTTGGTGCCATCAAATTTTTTCCGGTACCAGGCAAACCCATCATATCCATTGAAGCCCTCATCTTCCCATGGAGCGGGTGCATAGATGACGCCCCATTTGGAGTCATCGAAGTCGGGCGATGACCATTGCGCTTTATCATCGATGTGAAATTTCCATTTTCCCTCCAGGCTGATTACTTGCGCAAACACAGCAGTAGAAAGAAACAGGAAGACAATTGCACATAGGAACCTCAAAGCCACTTTTCTTTTTTGCTAAAAATAGTCAATGTTTGGAAAAAGGCGAATAACTCTGACAGTTATACACCTCTTCCAAACAAACCCAAACTAATGTAACCAGCATTAGTTATTTCTTTAGTTATTCTTTGCCACCAGATCGCGCGTGAAAATCGTTTTCTCCAGCGATGACGTGATGGTGTTGTCATTTGATTTAGTCAGCTTGTAGGTAACGGATACCGTTGGGCTGCTCACTTCAACCCAAAAGCTTCCTGACTTTAACAGGCGTACATCGTATTTCTTCAAAAATCCGTGGGGATAGGTACCCTTTTTAACTTTGTCGGATGAGAGGATACCCTCCTCACTGAAGAAGTTCACTTCTACTGCATTGTCGATATCATATGCATAAAGAATTTTTAAAATCCCTTTTTCTGTGGAGGGCAATATCCGTACAGCGGCTTCCGCATTTTGCCGTGCATACGTTGCTACGGTGGCAAATAAGACAATGAAAAGAGCGATCGTTAATTTTGTTTTCATAAGTATTTTTGTTTTTAGATGAGTCAATTGATTTATAGTTCAATTAACGACACTGCCGCATCACAGATGTCACCATCCGGTAAAGGTTTGTAACAAGATGTCACAGGAAGGGAAATTATTCATTCAGCATAGGAATCGCTATCCTGCTCCGTCCGGAGCATCCTGTTAATAGCGAATCGTTGATTGAATGAAATCTAATTCCGTCAGGAGTTGCCTGTTCTTCCGTTATCAGGACGCTTCCTGCGGAGCGAATACATGACCATTTTTTTGAGTCTATAAACAGGAAGCTCCTCCGGAGCTTGAACCTAAGTTTCTTGAATGTGTAGGCCTTATTTCAATTTAGTTATTACTACATGTTGTAGCAGTGCCATCTGCCGATTTCGTTCAGTGCCACGCGGGCGGAGGAACGAATGCTCTTCGTAGATCTCTTGCAGTCGCCCGCAATAAGGTTTCATGTCTGATCAAACGCCGGCGTTTGATCAGATATGAAACTGCTAAGAGTTTTGTCAGTGACTGTCGCTGGCGACAGTCACTGACAAAATTTTTTTAAGCGCAGCCTGCGAACTTCACCAACGCTACCCATTCACCTCCTGCGCAATCTGCACCACTTGTAGTTCAACTAACCATCCCAGTGTGCAGAAGAAACTATTCCGCTCCGTCAGGAGCATCCTGTTTATAGAGAATTGTTCATTGAATAGAAATCTAACTCCGTCAGGAGTTTCCTGTTCTTCCGTTATCAGGACGCTACCTACGGAGCGAATACATAATCATTTTTTTGAATCTATAAACAGGATGCTCCTGACGGAGCTTGTCCCTAAGTTTCTTGAATGTGTGGGCCTTATTTCTTAGTTATTACTATATTATATGTTGTAGCAATGCCACCTGCCGATTTAGTTCCGTACCACGCGGGCGGAATAACGAATGCTCTTCGTAGATCTCTTGCAGTCGCCCGCAATAAGGTTTCATATCTGATCAAACGCCGGCGTTTGATCAGATATGAAACTATTAAAGCATTATTGGATAATGGTCGCTGGCGACAGTCACTGACAAAACTTTTTTAAGCGCAGCCTACGAACTTCATCAGCGCTATTCATTCACCTCCTGCGCAATCCGCACAACTGTTATCCGTGAAGCGAACACACTTACTTCAAAGAGATACGATTTCTATTATAGGAAATAACTGAATGGATTATTAAAAAGATAGAAGTGAATCACTTAAAGCACCAGCTTATATCCTGATCCATGTACGGTAAGAATAATTTTAGGCTGATTAGGATTGATCTCTACTTTTTGCCTCAGACGAACAATAAAATTATCTACTGTGCGTGTAGTAATCTGTTCTTCATATCCCCACACATTCTCAAGCAAGTCGTAGCGGCTTACTACGCGGTTTTTGTTTTTATGTAGGTACGAGAGAATCTCGGTTTCCTTATGCGATAGTTTTATCTCTACACCATCCTGTTCGGTTTGAAAGAGGACGAAGTCAATCATCAACCGGCCGATAGCAATTTTACTTTCTTCTTTGGCGACTGCAACGGGCTGACTTCTGCGAAGAATAGCTTTGACACGAGCAAGTAATTCGCGTAAGCTGAAAGGTTTGGTGATGTAATCGTCCGCTCCCAGTTCGAGACCTACTACCTTATCGATCTCTTCTCCTTTGGCTGTTAATAAAATAATAGGAGTGGAGATGCCCGCAGCACGCGCTGACTTACATACATCAAAACCGGAAAGCTTTGGAAGCATCACATCCAGAAGTACTAAATGATAGGCGCCTGTTTTTAATTTGGCCAGACCATCCTCACCATCACCGGCGATATCCACCTGGTAGCCTTCCAGCTCCAGGTTGTCTTTCAACCCCAGCTGCATGGCCGGTTCATCTTCAATAATCAATAAGCGGGTCGTCATTTATTTTGCTTCCAAAGGAAAATATAAAGTAAATAAAGATCCTTGTCCTGTTTCACTGCTCACAGTCACCTTGCCCTGTTGCGCATCCATCAACTGTTTCACCAGCGATAATCCTAAACCTGTGCCTTTGCTTTGGGCAAGATTGCCGCTGGATACACGGTAGAACTTATCGAAAATATGTTTCTGATTCACTTTGCTGATGCCGATACCGTGGTCTTTTACGGAGATTGTTCCGAAACTGTTTTCAATACCTGTTTTTATTTCAATGTGTTTTTTGTCTGTGCTGTATTTGATGGCATTGTCGATCAGGTTAATCATAACTTCTACAAATGCTTCACGATCTGCCTTTATCCCTATCTCCGCCTCATCCGAAAATGTATAGGTAAAGCCTTTACTGGTCAGGTGAAATTCATAGGTGTTAAGAATTTCTTTGATCTCACTGCCCGCATGAAAAACTTCAATGTTGAGTTTCTTTTTGTTTGCTTCCGTTTGACTGAAATTTAAGATCTTGTTGACAATACCCGTAAGGCGGTTGGTTTCTTTGCTGATGATGCGATAGTACTCTTGTTTCTTTTCTTCCGATTTCACGCGGCCCATCTCCAGTGTTTCGGCAAACATACTGATGAGTGCCAGTGGTGTGCGTATCTCATGCGATACATTCGAAACGAAATCAGCTTTGTTCTGTGCCAGCTGTACTTCTTTCTTTACGTTGCGAAAAACAAGAACTACGGCAATAATCAGAATCACATCCAGCGATAATAACAACACCAGGTTAGTAGTAGTGCGCTCACTGATGAGTTGCTGCAGTGACGAGCCCTTGGCACGGATACCCAATGTGTAATTTGGAAACAACCAGAAATCTTTCGTAAGTGCTTCCGCTTTCAGCGTTATGGTATCCGAAGAGAGCGTGGAGTAGATGGGAGCCGTTACCTCTTTATTAAAAGCAGATAAGATAAACTGGTCTTTGGCAATCACCTGCAGACGCGGGCCTATGAAATTTTCAATAAATGTTTCCGGATTGACCAGCACACCCACAATCAGAAAGTTTTCATGACTGTCTTCGGTGATAAATGTAAGACATTGCAAGTCTTCCTGTTCGTTCCATACATAAGAAAACATATCCACTTTTTGAAAGCCGCTTCGTTTGTAAGAAATAAGTTGTCGTGTTTTGTTTTTGTTTGAAATCAACGCTGCATTGGATTTATCTTTAATCAGTTCGATGAACGAACTATCCAGCGAAAAAATCATATTCACCGATTTCCCGTCCACCGTATCGCGCACAAAAAGAGCCGCTACTGACGAATTGAAAGTGAGCAGATCTTTGATCCTGGAAGGCATGGAATCCGCGCGCACCGGCTCCTGTAAACCACTTTCTGTCTTTGATATCCAGCTGCTGACCAGGTCATCCGAGTATTGATTAACCGAAAAAAGAATGGCTTCCAGCTGCTTGGTATAGATCTCCTGGATCATCTTCTCATCTTTATTCAGGGAGGAGATCTCATATACCGAAAAGAACAACGCGGGCATCAGGAAGACCACTGCCAGTATAAATCCTATCCGCTGCGTTGATTTCATTGAACAATCTTACGATTATTTTTCAGTTAGGTTGATATGTAATAGTGAGTTGTAAAAAAATCTCCCGCAGATCACGCGGATTTTCGCAGATAGGATTGAAAACTTCTGCCATAATCTGTCAGATCCGCGGGAGGTGGGTATCCGAATAAAAGAAGAGGTTGTCAGTACTTTTGGTCAGCCCACCCAATTTCCCCTTAGTTGAGTAAAACATTAAAGCTTAATTTTGTCACTGTCAATTCTTCAAAGAAGATACATACAATGGATAATCCACTCATCGCCTATTTGCAGCAACAGCATCCGATATCAGCTGCGAGCCAGGCCATACTATCTTCGTTCTTTGAATCACGCTCAGCCAAGGAAGGAGAATATCTTTATCGTGGAGAAAAGGTTTGTAACGAGATGTTCTTTATCTGCAATGGAGTGTTGAAAATTGTGAAGACAAACGATAAGGGTGTTGAACTCACGCATTTCTTCCTGAAGGAAAATCAGTTTTGCACCATCCTGAATAGTTTCGATCATGGTTTGAAAGCTGAAGAAAGTATAGTTGCTGCCTGCGATGCAGATGTAATGGTGATTACTAAAAAGAAATTGCTGGAACTATACACGCAACTTCCTTTCATGAAAGAAATAATCGACCGTATCACCCAAGAGCGACTTCTCGATAAAATACAAATACGCAACAATTATTTAGGAAAAGATTCGGCTACCCGATATCAACTATTTATGAGTCAGCAGCGTGACATTGCCCAGCGTGTATCATTACAGGATATCGCCTCCTATCTGGAGATTACACCACAGTCCCTTAGTCGCATCCGCAAGAATATTATGTAGTCGTAATTTCATTTGTTTATAAACATCTGTCGCTTCTTACCATTTGGTAAGTGCCGTTCGTTTTGGGGTGGCGATTTTTGCATCAACAAAATAATACGAGTATGCAAAATCAAATGAAGTTAACAGGAAAGAAAGTAATTGTAATGGGCGGTAGCTCAGGTATTGGGTTTGCCACCGCAAAAGCAGCTGGTGAAGAAGGTGCATCCGTAATCATTGTCTCGGGCAACCGGCAACGTGTTGATAAGGCGTTGAGCGAACTTCCGCAAGGGACACAAGGCTATGCCATCGATCTCAGTAAAGAGGATAATATCAAAAACTTTTTCACGGAGATGGGTTGCTTCGATCACCTTGTTTACACAGCGGGTGAAAACCTAACGTTGCATACCATTGATGAGACAGAGCTTGACCAGGCAAAAACATTTTTTGAAGTACGCTACTGGGGTGCGTTTGCTGCAGTAAAATATGGAAGTCCGTTTATTAATCAGGGAGGTTCGATTGGTCTCACCAGTGGTATAGCAAGCACCCGCCCTGGCAAAGGCTGGGCAGTGGCATCAAGTATATGTGGTGCTATGGAAGGTTTTGTGCGCGCACTTGCAGTAGAGCTTGCACCAATACGCGTGAATAGCGTAGTGCCTGGAGTGGTGCGCACAAACTTATGGAATAGCATGACCGAAGCAGATCGTGAGCAGCTATATAAAACTTCAGGCGATGCATTGCTGGTAAAGCGTGTAGGCGAAGCCGAAGATATCGCCCAGACTTTTTTATACATGATGAAGCAGCAATACGGCACCGGCCAAAACATACTAATAGATGGAGGAGCAGCTTTGGTGTGATGCACAAAGTGAATTTATGTACTGAAGTTTTATCAATGTGTGCAGAAGCGTTCAGCGTATCTAACAGCGTACCTGACACGGCTTAAAAAACTCTCCCGCAGATCACGCGGATTTTCGCAGAATGGGATTGAAAAGAATCTGCGTTAATCTGCGAGCTCTGCGGGAAATAAATTGACACATAAGGGCACTCAATGGAAGTACCCATAAAAACTTTAACTTTCGGGTTGAAATAAAAAAGGAATGTGCGGGATCACCGGAATTTTTGCTTTTAACCTCGTAGGAAGATTTAATAAGATCAACGTAACAGCCGCCACACAGGCCCTGCACCAGCGTGGCCCCGATTACCAGGATATTTATCTTGGCGATATGGTGTGCCTCGGGCATCGCAGGTTATCGATCATTGATACCCGCGATGTTTCGCATCAGCCCATGTGGGATGAGAGCAAACGCTATTGTATTGTTTTCAATGGGGAGATCTTCAACTATCGTGAACTGAAAGCGGAACTGATAGCCAAAGGTGTTTCTTTTTTCACCGAGTCGGATACGGAAGTATTATTAAAACTCTATATCGCTGAAAAGGAAAATTGCCTTAATAAACTGAATGGCTTTTTCTCTTTTTGTATTTATGATAAACAGGAAGAAACTTTATTTATCGCCCGTGATCGCTATGGCATCAAGCCATTGCTGTATGTGTTCGATGAAGATAAATTCCTTTTCGCTTCAGAGATGAAGTCGATAATGAAGTATGGAATTGAAAAGGAGATCGATTACACTTCGCTGTATACTTACCTACAGCTCAACTATATTACCGCACCGGCTACTATTTTCACAAAAGTGAAAAAGCTTTTGCCTGGCCATTATGTAAAGGTGAGCCGGGGAAAGATGGAGGAAGTGAAGTATTACACCATTCCTTATCACAGCGAGGCTGCGGAAAGGAATGACATCAGCTATGAGCAGGCTAAGGATAAATTTAAATCATTGCTCGAAGCCTCGGTGCAGCGAAGGCTGGTGGCCGATGTGCCATTGGGTTCGTTTCTGAGCGGAGGTATTGATTCTTCCGTTGTCACAGGATTGGCAAGCAGGCATAAATCCAATCTCCATACATTCTCTATTGGCTTTCGCGATGAGAAATTTTTTGATGAAACAGAATATGCCCGGTTGGTGGCGAAGCACTTCAATACCGAGCATACCGTGTTCTCGTTGACGAATAATGATTTGTACGAACACGTGCACTCCATTCTTGATTATATCGATGAACCTTTTGCCGATTCTTCCGCCATCGCAGTTTATATTCTAAGCAAAGAAACGCGCAAGCATGCCACAGTAGCTTTGTCAGGCGATGGTGCCGATGAAATGCTGGCGGGGTATAACAAACATGCTGCTTTTCAAAAGATCATTACCAAAGGTTGGAAAGAAAATGCAGTAAGCGGGCTATTGCCACTTTGGAAAGCCATGCCTCAGTCGCGGAGCAATCCGGTAGGGAATAGATTTCGTCAGCTGGTACGCTTTGGTGAAGGAATGAAGTTGAGCTCCAAAGAACGCTATTGGCGCTGGGCAGGTTATGCCAGCGAAAACGAAGCAGCTCATTTGTTCACCGATGTAGCGAACCAGAAATTTTTAAAGCAGGACTACGAATCGCGCAAAGCAGAAATACTGAAGTTGATTCCTGAAAAGGAAAACATCAATGATATCCTGGTTACGGATATGAACCTGGTACTCTCCAACGACATGCTTACCAAAGTAGATCTGATGAGCATGGCCAATGGACTGGAGGTGCGTGTTCCTTTTCTTGATTATGAGCTGGTCAATTTTGTATTCAGCCTGCCATCGTCTTACAAGATCAATGCGCAGATGCGTAAGCGTATCGTGCAGGATGCCTATCGGGATTTCTTACCTGCTGAATTATATAATCGCCCTAAGAAAGGTTTTGAAGTTCCGTTGCTGAAGTGGTTTAGAAACGAAATGAAATCGCTGATCAATGACGACCTGCTTTCAGAGAACCTCATTCGGGAGCAGGGCATTTTTAACTGGGAAGAAATCAGCAAACTAAAACGTCAGCTTTTTTCTTCTAATCCCGGTGATGTGCACGCGCGCATCTGGGGATTGATTGTGTTTCAATGGTGGTGGAAAAAAACAATGCGTCAATCATGAAGCAGCTGATAAGCCTGGAGGAAGTAGCTCAATGTGCCTTTGCCGTATTTCTGAATACCTATTTGCCCTATGCCTGGTGGTGGTATTGGGTTTGGTTTCTGGCTCCTGATCTTAGTATGATCGGTTATGTTATCAATACGAAAGTAGGAGCATTCACGTATAATATAGTTCATCATAAAGCCATAGCTCTTGCCTGTTATGTAGCAGGAGTTTTTATGAAGAGCAGTGAACTTCAGTTTGCAGGCCTGGTGTTATTAGGTCATAGTGCGTTAGATCGTGCACTGGGTTATGGACTAAAGTACAGGGATCATTTTCAGCATACCCATCTGGGGCGTATCGGTAAACAGCAATGAACAGGCTCTATATAAAAAATATGGTGTGCGATCGCTGCAAAGCTGCAGTGAAGAGGGAATTGGATAAAACTAAAATCCCATATCATCATATTGAGTTAGGAGAGGTAGCACTGGATAAAACTCCAACCCAGCAACAGATCGATTCCTTCCGGGCAGCGATTGAACCTTTGGGCTTTGAATTGATCGAAGAAAAATCAGCACGGGTGATCAACCAGATTAAAAGTGCAGTGATTGCATTGATACAAGGCAAGGAAGAACAGAGCAGGAAGATGAAGTTTTCTGCTTACCTGGTGGACAAACTTTCTAAGGATTATAACTACCTCAGCAACCTGTATTCTTCCATCGAAGGCACTACAATAGAGCAATACGTCATCCACCAGAAAATAGAGAAGGTAAAGGAATTGCTGGTGTACAACGAGCTTTCGCTGAGTGAAATTGCTGATCAACTTGGTTATAGCAGCGTGCAGCATCTTTCCAGCCAATTCAAAAAAGTAACAGGATTAACACCCAGTCATTTCAAAACCATTGGTGATCAGAAACGCAAGCCGATCGACAAAGTATAACGGTAAAGTTTATACTTTCAATGATAAACAAAACGGAAATACCATTTCTGCACATTCTGTGAGCTCGAACTGAGTAGTACAAAGATTAACGAGATCACAAATAGTTCGGGGCTGTCCCATTCATAGCTGATCAACCCGGTAATGAGTAATAAACGGGTGTACTCTAAATGAAATATCCAGCTTCGTTTTTCCAGCAGCGCACCACAGTTAAGCAGCGTAGTCAGTATCAATAAAGAGATGAACAACTCTTCGGTCGAATTCAGATAGTTGATGAAGAGGATGAGCGCGAAGAGTGTGGTGAGGCAAAGCGTGATTTGTATAGTGAGGTATGCTTTGAAGCGGAACGTAGGCTTCAGCTCTCTTTTGTGCGGAAGAAAAATCACTTCCAGGTCTTTACGGATGTTCTGATCCAGGTCTTCGGGCTTACCGAAAACAATTTTAAGTTTTGCCCGCCATCCGTCGGCTCTGCGCATGCCTTCCAGCATTTCCATGAAATAGTGAAAGTGCTGCCACATGAAGCTGTTACTTTTTATAGGATGAGTAAGCCCGTACAGCGGCTCCTCTTCTTCTTTCTGAAAGGTGTTGAATAGTTTGTCCCAGAACACGAACAGGTCACCGTAGTTTTTGTTGATGTATTTTTCATTGGACGCATGGTGTACGCGGTGATGAGAAGGAGTGATGAAAATATTTTCAAACCATCCCAGGTTTCCGATTAGTCGTGTGTGCGTGAAGAACGAATAAGTACCGTGTATGATCAGCATGGTGATCACCAACGCAGGATGAAACCCAAGCAACGGAAGAATGCACCAGAACAGATTGCGTATAAATGCCTGTAGCACTGTAATGCGTGCTGCCACAGTGTAGTTAAACTCTTCACTTTGATGGTGAACAATGTGCGCTCCCCACATGAAGTTGATTTCATGCCCCAGGCGATGATACCAATACCAGACCAGGTCGGTTGCTAAAATCAGAATCACCCATACCGTCCAGTGATTGGGGATGTGGAACAGTGCAAAGTTATTGTAGATCCAATAGAAGGCAGCATAAAAGCTGGCCGATACAAACAGGCTCATCAGACGTTCTGCTATCCCTATGGAGATATTAGCAATAGAGCTGTCAAAGGTGAAGTAATGTCCTTTCTTCTGTCGTTGTGCCGCGAGGTATTCCAACCCGAGAAAAAGAAAGAAGACGGGTACGATGAAGGCTACATAATTCAATTCCATGCTATCCGGTTACTAATTGTTCAAAAAATTGGCTACATGTTGGTTAAACAGATCCGGATGTTCCATCATAGCAACGTGGCCGCATTGATCGATGAACTTCAGTTCTGAGTGGGGTAATAAATCATGAAAGTGCAGGGCTACTTCCGGAGGAGTGATTTCGTCCTGCAACCCCCATATCAATAAAGTAGGTTGTTTGATTTTATGAATTGATTCGGCCAGATTATTTTGCTGTGCAGAGCGGGCCAGCCCTAGCAATCGCAATGTTTTAGGAATGCTTTGCACGGTGTCATACACTTCATCCACCAGTTCTTTGGTTACTACTTCTTTGTTATAAAAAGTATAACCCACTTTTTCGCGAATGAAATTATAATCTTTCACCCGGGGAAACGTCTTGCCCAATGTGTTTTCAAATAACCCTGAACTTCCGGTAAGGATGAGTTTCTTTACATTATCAGGTTTGCGCAACGCATAAAGCAACGCAATATGTCCACCCATGGAGTTGCCCACCAGTGTTATGTCAGAGAGCTGATGCCAGTCGAGGAACTCATCCAGTATGACAGTGAGTCTTTCCAGGTTGGCCTGGTGTTGAGGTACTTCAAAAATGGGAAGACGGGGAATAATCACCCGATAGTTCTTACTGAAATGATCGACTACCGATGTCCAGTTACTCAGATTTCCGAAGAGGCCATGCAACAGTATAATAGGATCGCCTTCTCCTTTGTCGATATAAACCTGGTTATATAAAGTAGTACTACGTTGACTCATAAGTTTATCGGATGATTAATCTGGTTTGTTTTATGTTGGAATGATTTCACACCACGGCCAGCAATTCTTCTTCCGGCTGATATCTTCTTTTCAAACGTTGCTCGACATAATCCACGAAAGTGCGGTACGGATCGAACCCGATTATATTTTCGGAATCAGGAATGAAATTGGAAAGTGCATTGATGTCGTAGAAATACAGTTGGCTGTCACGATCGTCAATCACATACTCCACACCGCCTACATCAATCTGGGCTTCTTTTACAATACGCTCCGCTGCCTTCACTATTTCTTTGGGAGGAAGATAATCTTCTACGCGTATCTGGGTTCGTGGAAATTCATCGAGGCAATTTTGTGCATTGATCTCCGGGGTGCTGCATAGTTCAGCCGGGCAGAGATTGAAACTGAAATCGTTCAGGTGAATTTTAATGGCGTAGAGAAATTTTCCGTTCAGTGTTTCTATGCGCACAATATGGCTTCCCTTGGCGGGGATGAATTCCTGAATTAACGCTGTGTGATCAATACCAAAATTGATTTGCTGATAGTTGACTGCGCGATGTAGTTCTGCCAGTGTATTAAACTTAACAATACCGGCACCGCTTCCGCCCACGTTTACTTTAACCACGATAGGAAACTTCAGCGACAATGCCGCAGGAATTACCTGTGTAATATGATTGACAATGCGCGTTTTCGGAAAAGGAAGACCAAGGTTAGAAAAGAGAGCGAGTTGCCTGGACTTGGAGCTTTCAATGGTCTGCGCATTCAATCCGTTGATGACCGGTACACCTAGTCTCTCAACGTGAGACAGGTAACTTGACGTATGAAAAATTCCCTGTGTATTGCCACGCGTAAAAGCAGATGAACTCATGCGATTGATCAGCAGGCTGAACGGAACTTCCGTTTCGGAAGGATTGTATTGATGCTGTGCTGCGTGAACGCGAATGAAGGGAATGCGTCTTCGTTCCAGTTCATTAAATAAGGGTTTGAACCACGTGGGGTGTTCGTAAAATATGCCGATAGGTTTTTTAGAATTGCTACTCATGATCAGAATGAATTTAATGTTGTTAAATGGGTTCTTGAGGATTGGATATTCTTCAGGGAAGAATGAAAGATGAATTAAAGGAGAGTGGGTTCCTGACCTTCCAGAGTGAGGAACCCCTCATTCCTTTTTCCTACACCAAACTAAACTCCACTCTGGTTATGAGCAACCAGGTTGAGATCCAATTCAAATTCATCATAGATCACACCGTCACCCAGGTTTTCAAAAAAGCTGGGTGATTTAAATTTGATGTTATACTTCGAGCGATCAACAACAATCTTAGCAACAGCAGTCAGTTTCTTGCCATCATTTTTGATAGTAGCTGGAAACTCAATGTCATTGGTGATTCCTTTCAGCGTAAGCTTTCCTTTTACCGTGTATTCATCACCTGCTTTAGGAGTAACGGAAGAGATAACAAACGATGCTTTTGGAAATTGCTCTGCACCAAAGAAATCATCATTCTTCAAATGACCAACCAGTTTGGCATTTGAGGCCGGGTCTTTAATATCCGTTACGGTAAGACTGGTCACGTCAATATCAAAGTTGCCTTGCTTTACGGTTTTACCTTCTGTAGCAATTTCGCCCGAGCTCAAAAGGATGTTACCACTGTGCTGGCCGGTAAATTTTTTGCCTGTCCATACCAATGTGCTTGCCTTGGTGTCTACTTTAAATTTTACAGCAGCAGGAGGGAGGATGAATGCAAACAGGGTGCTGATGATGGTAAGAGAAAGGATACTATTTATAATCAATTTTGTTTTCATGTTGTCATTATGTTTTTGGTACTAAATTCATTTTTGGCAATAGCGGTGAAAGATCACTGCCTGGCAGTAATGCTTCTCAATAAATGCATGTCATGTTTGTTGATTAACAACAGCAACGCTTTCCCCAATTGTGAAAGCGGTTGATCCGGATGAAGGATTTGTTTGCCGGTTGTCTCTTTATTTTTTTCATACGCTTAAAATTTATATTACCCGTCTGTCTGGGCAGGACTTAGCACTTATTCAAAACCATTTTGGTTTCGAAAGTTGCTAGGGGTTCTTCAAGCCTGGACTCTTCCCCCTTCTTTATAAATCTGACGTAAAGGTAGAAACGTTTTTTAATTAAGCAACAAAGTCTATAGTTTTTGTAGACTAATAATTAAAAATATTTTTACTGACTTCATTCATGCCGATAAAACATGATTTTGGTGATCAGATATCAAGTTTATAAAGTCGTACTTGAAAGCGTGTATTCTCCCGCGCCAAATAGATTTTACGCTTTCTGTTAACGAGCAGTGGCGCGGG
>NNBV01000297.1_pt1 | contig 17847 bp, 17 predicted proteins | sample 1173771 | NCBI WGS metagenome assembly NNBV01 (sample SAMN07173938, study PRJNA388173) | plant metagenome | isolation source: symbiotic tissue sample KVS11 | place: Norway: Troms, Kvaloya island | reverse complement strand
TAGATATTCTGCGTCACACCACAATTCGCACACTGCTTCCCGCCGGTTTAGGAAAAGGTGCAGTCATCGCCAACAAAACCGGAGATATCGGTTTTCTCATTGGCGATGCCGGCTTTATTACTATGCCTAATGGTAAGCGCTATTTGGCCGCTATTTTCGTCACCCGTCCTTATAAGGACATTAGGGGGAGAGACTTTATTCGTCAAGTTTCCCAACTTGTTTACAATTACCTGGATCAGTTGAACCCGGTCGCAGCGATTGGTTCACCTAACAGTGCTACAAGGTAGCAGTTCACAATAAATATTGGTAGGGATTTAGCATTGCTCATTGGTGTCAACTTAAGCTAATAGTAAGCAAAAGATGTAATCTAAGAACATTAATAATGATGTTCTTAGAGATACATCATGGCAAGAAAACGCCCAGCACGAACAGGAAACCCAGACCTGCGGCAACAAAAACAAGTACCGATGCCGCCAATAGAGGAAATTGAGCAAAAAATCTACTCATTACTATCTCCGCTCAACTTTAAACCCTTGAAATTGTACGAAAAGGAAGAAAAGAAACCATTCTGAGACAGAATACTGACCTTATACTTAAGATTTAAAGTGTTTTGCTAACATACTCAGCAGAAGTTTGCGCGGCACGAGTCGAGATAATTTGCTTCTAATTTGAGTGTTACTATCAGAAATAATAACGGTTGGATAGCCTTTTTCCAAAGCCTCTAAAGATTCCCAAACTACTTTTTCGCAAGAATACACTTTATCTGTACTGCTTGCCAGGGCTGGAGGAAAATGAGCTTCTGCAAAAAAGTTTGTTTCTATTGGCCCTGGACAAGTGACTAAAATACGGACACCATATTGACGATTTTCTGCCCATAGCGCTTCACTAAAACTGAGAATAAAAGCTTTACTGGCAGCATAAACAGCAACGTATGGTATCGGCTGAAATGCGGTAATTGAGGATACGTTAATAATACTTCCAGAACGACGTTGCCGCATCAAGGGGAGAAATTTATGGGTTAAATCTACCAATGCCAAAATGTTTAATTGTACAATTTTGACTTGTCTTTCTCCATCACTTTCAGCAAAGTCGCCATAGGAACCAAAACCAGCATTATTGATTAATAAGTCAATGCTTAATCCCTTTTCTTTAGTGGTATTAAATACACTAGCAGCTGCATTAGGTTCTGTGAGGTCTTTGACTATAATATCTACTTGAGTTTTGTGTTGTTCTTGTAGTTGTTTGGCTAATTGCTTTAGTTTCTCTTCAGAACGAGCAACAAGTACAAGATTTGTCTTGCGTGCAGCTAGTTCCTGGGCAAAGGCTTTACCAATACCACTAGATGCACCAGTAATTAAAGCAGTTGACATTCTACATATTCAGATAGTTTTTAAGCACCATTAAAATTCTAGCGATGCTAGCTATAAGTTTTAACTACCCAAAGTGATATACCCAAAAGAATAAAAGCAGTACTTCGTACTGAAGTGAGAGTTGGCTTCTTCTATCCAGAATTTCACAACGGAAGCTATGACAGCAGTTTAAATACAGATTTACCGTCTTCTCAATCTCAAAAAATAATTTGTGGAAATTTTTACTAAATTAGCCTAGCTATCGGCCAAAGCATAATTGGGGTACATCCCAGTTTTTATTTTCCAATGAGAGAATAACTGTCATTGCGAACGCGAGTGCGTCTCGTAGATAGGAGGAACGACGAACGCAAGTGCGTGTCGCAGACACGCAATCGCATAGACTCAATATTAGTTGAAGATTTTGCGATTGCTTCTCTTCTCTACGAGAGGCTACGCCAATGAGACTCGCGTACGCTTCACTCGCAATGACATACAAAAAAGTGGGATTCCCCCACATAATTGTTACTCACACAAATATTTGTTATTAAGTGCAATGTCCCCAGTAATAATTTTTCACCGTGATTCAAAATAAATTTGAATTGCTAATTACCATTTTTCAGACCAATAAATAATTTCTGAGGCTGAACTATTGATAGCGACGCCGTAGCTATCTCCATGATTCCACTTGAAGCCAGGTCTACCTTTGTCGTCTGTATTTAATACTAATATTTCATAAGTAGCTGGAAAAGATTCTGTGGGAGAGTCACTGGTGTAGAAAAAAGTTGTCGGCACACCATTGGGCTGGTTTATATGGTCGTTTGTGTTACCACCTACATATTTTTGCTTTGCACTACTTCTGTATTGTGAAAGTAATTTTTTTATCTTGTTTGGTGACTCTTTCAGTCTAATTTGGAAAAAACTATTTCGTTGTAAAAATTCGGGAGAGTAAGCAATACGAACGCCTTTGGCATCAGTAGGAATCTCATTCGGAAAATGTTTTATTTGATCATTGTCAGACCACAGTTGATTACGAATTTCTTTGTAGCGTGATGTATCAGTTATTATTTTAGGCTCGCTAGTACTGCTAAAATTTGTTCTCAGAAAAAAGCTTACCCCGACAATACTAAGACTAGCAAGGGCTAATAGAAATTGCGATCGCTTCATTGAGTTGGGTGTGTCTAACTTTCATAGTCATATACCCAACTAATAAACTAAATTAGTACTATTGCGGATATCCCAAACGAGAGATTAACAGAAACTTTGTGTATTCAGAGGGAAATCGGGACAATTGTAAAATTACTGTGAAGTTAGTCAATGATTACCTAGTCAAAAACCGTAGGTTATTTTTCTTGAGGCTAGTACTACCGTTGTAGCTAACAAAATCAATTCTAAGACCATCCATTTTTTTCAATTCTTCCTGATGCAGCAATAACTAAGGCGGATATATAAATAGTAGATGCACCTTAATTAAATCACAGCCCTCAGCTTTTCGCTGAAGGCTTTTTTATTGCTGATATTTTGTAATACGTCAATAAAATAAATTTGAGCAGAAGTTTAATTTTCCCGGATATGGAACTCAATAAAGCGGATTAATAAATGGTAGATGCACCCTAATAAATCACAGCCCTCAGTTTTTAACTGAAGGCTTTTTTATTGCTGATATTTTTTAATATGCCAATAATAAAATGAACAGAAGTTTAATTTTCCCGGATATGGCACTCAATAAAGCGGATTAATAAATGGTAGATGCACCTTAATTAATTACAGCCCTCAGTTTTTAACTGAAGGCTTTTTTATTGCTGATATTTTGTAATATGCCAATAATAAAATGAACAGAAGTTTAATTTTCCCGGATATGGAACTCAATAAAGCGGATTAATAAATGGTAGATGCACCCTAATAAATCACAGCCCTCAGTTTTTAACTGGAGGCTTTTTTATTGCTGATATTTTTTAATATGCGAATAATAAAATGAACAGAAGTTTAATTTTCCCGGATATGGAACTCAATAAAGCGGATTAATAAATGGTAGATGCACCTTAATTAATTACAGCCCTCAGTTTTTAACTGAAGGCTTTTTTATTGCTGATATTTTTTAATATGCGAATAATAAAATGAACAGAAGTTTAATTTTCCCGGATATGGCACTCAATAAAGCGGATTAATAAATGGTAGATGCACCCTAATAAATCACAGCCCTCAGTTTTTAACTGAAGGCTTTTTTATTGCTGATATTTTTTAATACGTAAATAAAAGAGATTTGACCAAAGACTCGAATGGCACTAAGTTAAGATACAGCCTTTGCTCTAACTGGTTAAGATCCTGGGACTGGGAACGAGACAACAGAAAATTTTTGGCTTATCTTAGTGTCATTCACTACAAACTCGTTGTTATATTAGACAAACTAGCAATTGTGCTGATCAGGAGCGATGACGTTCCTCTTCAAATTTGGTTGTAGCGTAGGCGTAAAGCGGCTTGTAGTTCACGCAGCGTCTCCGACAGGAGAAAGGTCGCTTGTTGGATTCAAGTAGCTGGGATAGTTGTCTCTATTGCTTTGAATATCTCAGTAATTTCTACTTTGAGAAACACTGTATTTGAGAAACTATTTTTGGAAACAATATCTAATTTACAACTATTTTAGCCTTAGCTGAACTGTATTGTCTTCTAATTCACTAAATTAATCCATAGAAAATTGTGAGGTAATGAATGCGTCCCATAAAATTTTGGGTATTTTTGCCAATTGCTTTAATATTTGGCTGTTCAGATCAACTGTTTCAATCTAACCCATCTATAGCCAACCCTAATCCAACAGTAGTTCAACAAACTAGTCCGACTTTATTAGCTAAGGCGAGTTACCTTTCACCATTGGAACAAAATGTAATTATTGAAACAAATAAGGTACGAACAAATCCCAAGGCATATCTCCCGATTCTGCAAAACTATAGAAAGCGCTTTGAGGGGAACCGAGTCAAAATTTCTAATAATACCTATTTGCGAACTCAAGAAGGAGTCAAAGCAGTCGATGAGGCGATCGCATTTTTGAAATCAGCACGTCCTGTAGGAGCCTTGAGTGCATCTAAGGGTATGTCTTTAGGAGCAAAAGACCACGTTAAAGACCAAGGCCCAAAAGGTGTTACAGGTCATGATGGTAGCGATGGTAGCAGCCCTTTTACTCGCATCAACCGCTATGGTAGGTGGCAAACAACCGCAGGTGAAAATATCAGTTATGGCCCCAACACAGCCCAAGATATCGTCATGCAATTAATTATTGATGATGGTGTGCCCGATCGCGGTCATCGGAAAAACATTTTTAACGGCGCTTTTAAAGTCTCTGGTGTTGCTTATGGAACTCACAAATCATATAGAACGATCTGTGTAATTAACTACGCTGGTGGGTATCAGGAAAAATAATTTTAGGTGACGAATAGATATACTGGCGATTAGAAATCGCGTCTACACAAACCAAGTCCGCCTACGCGGACTCAAAGAATTTGCAACCCACGAAGGCGGGTTTTGTCTGTGTAGCTGCGAATTCTATTCGCCAAGGCTATTGAGATTATCCTAAGCTGAATAGCTTGGCGATCGCAGGCAATAATTTATTAGCCGCTTCAACGAGGGACGCGATCGCAGGTAAGCCTGTAAATATCCCTTTCAACATGGTGATTGCGGTTTTTGCAGTCTTCTGCTTGGTGGATTCTTGGGGATTTTTCCCCGCTTCTGCTAAAGTTTTTACCTGTTCTAGCGCCTCAGCTTTCTCTTCATCTGGTAAATATGTGGATTGGGAAATTGCTTTTTGCAACTTCGAGGCTTAAAGGCTCAACATTCAAGCACTACAATGCTTTAAGAAGCAAAAGTTGGTGTTGTAATGCAATCAATTTTCTGGAGTGTAGAAGAAGTAGCCCTAAGAGCTAAACAGTTTTACGAAAACGGTATTCGTCAAAATGTCGAGTCTGGTGACAATATCGGCAAGATGATTGTGATTGATGCAGAAACTGGTGAATATGGGATAGATTCAACTGGTGTAGAGACAGCGTTAAAGTTAAAACAGAAAAACCCTAATGCTAGATTGTTCACCATCCGAATTGGTTATGATGTTGCTGTAAGTTTTGGTGGTGCGATGGAGCGTACTGCTGAATGATTTATGGCAAAGTAATCAATGGTAGGGTAATAATTCCAGTGGTTTTTCGTTTACCTTCGCAACCAGATTTTTCCCTAGATTTTGTCATTGATACTGGATTTAATGACCATCTAGCTTTACCACCGCAGGCAGTCAGTGCAATGAATCTTCCCTTGTATTCTAGTACTGAAGCAAGGTTGGCTGATGGTAGTGAAGCTTTATTATCTATACATTTGGCAACAATTTTATGGGACGGTATAGAAAAATTAGTTCCAGTTTTAGCTGCTAGTTATAAACCTTTACTAGGAACTTCTCTGATGGCAGGATATCATCTAGAAATAGATTTTCAAGACAATGGTTTAGTTTCCCTAGAAAAACTCTAATCGATAAGTTCTTGTTTGTATTGGTTGAAGTTGTGTCCTTGGAGATTTTAATCGGAGAAGTCTAAAGCCATGTTCCACTTTACAAAGGTGAGCAAGTTTTACTAAACGCTCACCTCTGTAAATTCAAGAATAGTTTAGATATATTTCTAAGTTGAGGTAAAAAGGCTCAACGTTCGAGTAAAAAAGCTCATCGTTTGAGTAAAAAGGCTCAACGTTCGAGTAAAAAGGCTCATCGTTTGAGTAAAAAGGCTCAACGTTCGAGTAAAAAGGCTCAACGTTCGAGTAAAAAGGCTCATCGTTCGAGTTCAAAGGCTCATCGTCGAGGTTAAAAGGCTCAACGTTTGAGTAAAAAGGCTCAACGTTCGAGTTCAAAGGCTCAATGTTCGAGTTCAAAGGCTCATCGTCGAGGTTCAAAGACGCGATGAATCGCCGTCTCTACAATAATTAGTCCTTCGTGAAGACGGCGATTTCTCGCGGCTCTTGCTCTAACCGAACAGTATTGTCTACCTAACGTTATTCCCCCGCAACCCAGGCACCATGAAACCCATAAGGCACTCGTTGAGGAATTATCACCCGCGCTACAGGTTCAGCCGTTACATCTTGAGCATTCACCACTACCAATTCTGAAGTATCTGAACTCTCATCGTGGACAAAAGTCATAAGCCAACCATCATCCTCAGCCGTTGCACCACGACGCGGCGCAAACACAGCTTCACCGCCGTAGCGCCCCTCTCCAAATTTATGTGTTTGGGACTGGCCACTGCTGAAGTCGTACTTAATGATACCTTCAAATAAAGGTAGGGGGCTGTTTGTCATTTTGTTACTGTAGCCATATCGGGTTTGTCGCCCCAATAAGTTTTCGTTGACGCGAGGGAATTCGGAAGCTACATCATCCAACATTTCTTCATACACTGTCCCCGTGCTGAGGTTAAATCGCCAGCGATGCAAACGAGGGATATTTGCGTCTGGGTCGGGTTGCGAATCAGCAAAACTCAAGACGGTTGTAGAACTCATGCGACAAGCAATCAGCACTACTTCATCTCCCTCTTCGTAAGCATTGAGAGTATGGAAGACGTAGCAAGCAGGACTTTCAAACCAACGGATATTACTGTTATCTCCGTGACGTGGTACGATGCCGAAGCGACTGGAGCGATCGCTCTCAAACATCATTACAGGTTCTCCCCGTTGCGCTCTTGCGGGGTTAAAAGTTAGTGGCAAATCCATGAAAATCGTGTAGTTTTCAGTGATGGCGAAGTCATGCATCATCACCCCCATTGGCAGGTCAATTGGCACTGTCCGCAACAGTTCCCCTTGTGCTGAAACCACACTATATTGCAGGAACGGTGGCGCGAAGAAAGAGTAGCCAAAGAAGATCATTTCCCCCGTAACCGGGTCTACCTTGGGATGAGCTGTGAAAGCGGAAACCAGCTTGCCATTGTAGGTATACTCGCCAATGGTATCTAACTCAGGAAGCTTGACAGCGTGAGGTTTACCCCCCTCGTTCAGCGCCAACATCTGACCAGCGTGCCATATTAAGGCAGTGTTGGCAGTATTTTTGTAGCCACCGTGGGGGTTATCCATTTGCGGTGGTTCTAAGAATCCACTCCAAATAGCCTTACCCGCTTCTCGTTCCTTTTTCCATCCCGTTGTCTGGACATAGCGGTTACGGTAAGTGGCTACGCCGTCGCTAATTTGCACACCATGCAACATCCCATCCCCATCAAACCAGTGATATTGACCGATAGGTGTCCATTGAGGATTAGGGCCATTCCGTACAAACATCCCTGTTAGCTCAAAGGGTAATTCACCGATGACTGGCAATTTGTCGGTGGTGATTTCTTGACGAATTGGAGCAAAGTTGCGATCGAGATACGGATTGACTGCTGTTGTTACCATTGTCTTGATTTATCTGTACATTTTGGTTTGCTATGATGCCCCCATAGAATTTTTGAGGGTGTTCTGGAATTTTTGCAATCAGTCTACAAATTAACGCTTTTTCTCTAGCTGTCGAATTTGCAAGAAGTTCCACTCATCTTCCGATTATGCCCACTCTCCACTCCCCACTCCTCAGAATTGCTAGAGTGAAGTTAGTTACTTAACTAGTATTGACTGATCCTATAGATAGAAAAGATGACTCAACAAACTTCTAGAATTTGTATTCTTGGCGGGGGCTTTGGCGGTCTGTACACAGCCCTGCGCCTAAGCCAATTACCTTGGGAATCTACGCAAAAACCCGAAATTGTTCTGGTAGATCAAAGCGATCGCTTCCTATTCTCTCCTTTACTTTACGAATTACTCACTGACGAATTGCAAACCTGGGAAATTGCCCCACCTTTTGAAGAACTTTTACAATGCACAGGGGTGCGTTTTTATCAAGGAGTTGTGTCTGGAATTGACATCGACCAGCAACGGGTAAATATACACGAAGGGCCAGAAATCTCTTACGACCGATTAGTGCTGGCGCTAGGAGGTGAGACACCGCTAGATTTAGTCCCTGGTGCAACAGCCTACGCCTACACATTCCGCACAATCTCTGATGCCTATCGTTTAGAAGAACGCCTGCGATTTTTAGAAGAATCGGATGCTGATAAAATTCGGGTAGCGATCGTTGGGGCTGGCTACAGTGGTGTAGAGTTAGCCTGTAAGTTAGCCGACAGATTAGGCGAAAGAGGACGCTTTCGGATAATTGAAATCGCTGACCAAATTTTGCGAACCTCTCCAGAATTTAACCGAGAAGCAGCAAAAAAAGCTTTAGAGACCCGTGGCGTATTTATTGATTTAGAAACCAAAGTCGAATCAATAGAGCAAAATGCCATTTCCCTAGAGTACAAAAACCAGTTAGACAAGATTCCCGTAGATTTGGTAATTTGGACTGTGGGAACTAGGGTTGCACCTGTAGTGAAATCTCTTTCTCTCAAGCAAAACCAGCGTGGTCAAATCACCACTACATCCAGTCTGCAAGTTCTCGATCATCCAGAAATCTTTGCCTTGGGAGATTTAGCAGACTGTCATGATGCTGAAGGACAGCAAGTCCCCGCTACTGCACAAGCGGCTTTCCAACAAGCTGACTATACTGCTTGGAATATCTGGGCAACTTTAACTAATCGCCCCCTCCTTCCCTTCCACTACCAACAGTTAGGGGAAATGATGGCACTAGGAATAGACAACGCCACTCTCACTGGTTTGGGAATTAAACTTGATGGGCCTTTAGCATACGTTGCTCGTCGTCTTGCCTATTTATATAGGCTACCAACCTTAGACCATCAGCTTAAAGTTGGTTTTAATTGGCTAGCCCGTCCCATCATAGAAACACTTTCTCGGTAACTTCAGGTTAGGCACTTGTACTGAGCGTTCGCGTAGCGTCTCGTAGAGAAGCCGAAGTATTGAGCATTGGTAAAAAACCAAGGCATTTAGGATGATTTGCTTTATTTTCGCCAACTTACTGAGTAGATGCTAGACTCTACCCACAGAAGCTCTCTAACAAGCCAAAATCTAAAATTCAACATTCAAAATTTTCAAACTTTGATGGAACAACCGAAAGTTATTTTTTTAGATGCTGTGGGTACACTCTTCGATGTCAAAGGTAGTGTGGGCGAAGTTTATAGTCAGATAGCCCAAGAATTTGGCGTTACAGTTTCAGCCGAAACATTAAATACAACTTTCATCCAAAGCTTTAAAGCAGCGCCGCCGCCGATATTTCTGGATGCAGAACTGCAAGATATTCCCCAGCGCGAGTTTGATTGGTGGCGGATAATTGCTCTGAACACTTTTGAAGCTGCTGGTGTTCTCAAGGAATTTTCTGACTTTTCGGCTTTTTTTAGCGAACTTTATATTCACTTTGGCACTGGCGAACCGTGGTTTGTCTATCCCGATGTTCTACCAGCTTTAATCAACTGGCGGCGGTTGGGAGTTACTTTAGGGGTGCTGTCCAATTTCGATTCTCGGATTTATTCAGTATTGCAAAGTTTGGGATTGAGAGAGTTTTTTACCTCCGTCACCATTGCTACCCAGGTACGTGCAGCTAAACCCGATCCTCAAATTTTTGCCATTGCCTTAGATAAACATAAATGTTCCCCAGAGGCGGCGTGGCATATCGGCGATAGCATTGTAGAAGACTATCATGCAGCTAAAGCAGCTGGACTCAGAGGCGTTTGGATTAACCGTGGTAAATGAGGGGATACATTAGCGATCGCACAACGTTGAAAAATTCTCTGTCATACCAATGCGATCGCCTTTAATACGGATGTCATCTGGGTCTAAAAACTCAAAATAATCTTTGCATTCATCTACCTCTTCAGGGTCTTTTAAAATTAGTTCGTAACTGAATTACAGCGTATTTCAGTTAAATGAAGTACACGGGTAGGGGCACAACATGTTGTGCCCCTACGATTATCTCGTCATCTTCTTCCTCTACCGGATAAAGTTCGTGTCCGAGTCCAAATTGACGTTCTGGCTCGTTAGCATTCATTAACCACTTGTTGAAAATTTTTCATAATTATGGAGACAATAAACCTCTCCAAGAGCGATCGCCTGATAAATTCTCCAGTCAAATGGCCACTCCCCACTCCCCCAGCAATTCCCAATGCCCAATGCGCCCCAACACTCGTATGATCAACATATCAGGAAAACATAACAGCCAGCTTTTTACCGCAAAACATGGGCAGTATTTGGGAAATCGATTTTTACTCCCGTCCGATTTTGGACGATAATCAGAAAAAAATTTGGGAAGTCTTAGTCTGCGAAAGCCCCTTGGATATCGACACAAAAGCAGATTCTTTGTTTCGCTATGCTCAATATTGTCCCAGTACCCAGGTAAATTCGGGCTGGTTGCGGACAGCATTGCAGGAGGCTATTAACCAAGCTGGAAAAGCACCAATTAAAATCCGCTTTTTCCGCCGCCAAATGAACAATATGATTACTAAAGCTTGCCAAGACTTGAGCATTCCCGCCCAGCCTAGTCGCCGCACTTTGGTTCTCAATCAATGGTTAGAACAGCGCATGGAGGAAGTGTATCCTCAAGAACCAGGGTATCAAGGGGGGACTAATCCCTCAGTCCGCTTGGAAAAACCTTTGCCGCAACGTTTACCAGATGCTTTGGAAGGACAGCAGTGGGTATTTGTTACCTTAGATGCTGCGGATTTGGCAGAAATGCCGGAGTGGGAAATTGGCTTTGGTGAGGCTTTCCCTTTAGAGTTGGCGAAAGTTTCACCTGAAGCCCGTATTCCTGGTATTTTGATTTTCTCACCGAGAGCATTGCCCTTGGCTGGCTGGATGTCTGGTTTGGAGTTGGCTTTCTTAAGATTTGATACCAGCGAAGAGGCGAGATTGCTTTTAGAAACTGGTGTAACTGAAAGCTGGATTGTGGCAAATATCAAGAAGCCTCAAATCTTAGCAGAAGCTAAAGGTTTTGAAGAAGCCAAGCAAAAAGCTAACGGAGTGCATTTTATTGGTGTACAGTCTGATCCCAAAGCAGAATCTTTTGCTGGTTTTTGGCTGTTGCAAGAGGTTAATCTTTGAAAATGGGCATGGGGCATTTTCAAAGGATTAATGACCAATGACCAATAACTAATGACTAGATCCGTCGAGAGATGGCAATGATTTGGGATAATTAACTGCGTCCATCAGCGTTGATCTGTGGTTCAAAATCGCAACTGCCGAAACACGCTGATGATTTTTGGATAGTTATCTGCGTCCATCAGTGGAAAGTCTGCTCGTCGGTTTTTGACGATCGCACTTTCTCTGACAACGTTGATATGCGGTTCAAAATCCACAATTCACTAAGGGTCATGGGTTCTGAAAACTTGTCACAAGATACACTAGCAGAACAGCTGCTGGAACTAGCTATAAAATCTGGAGCAGAAGCTGCTGAGGTGTATCAGTCGCGATCGCTTTCTCGTCCAGTGTTTTTTGAGGCAAACCGACTCAAACAGCTAGAAACCAGTCAATCTGAAGGCACAGCCCTACGGCTTTGGCGAAATGGGCGTCCGGGACTAACGGTGGCTTACGGTTCCGTCCTAGCCGAAGTAATGGTGGAAAAAGCTTTAGCCCTGAGTCAACTTAATCAACCGGAAACAGTAGAATTAGGCTCTAACTTTCAGCCCTCCTACCCAGATTTAGGGGAAAGTGTGCCCATAGAGGTTTTGGTAAATTGGGGCAAAGAAGCGATCGCACTTATCCGTGACGCCTATCCAGATGTTGTATGCAATGGTGACTGGGAATGTGATGTTGAAAACACTAGACTAGTCAATACCAAAGGTTTAGATTGTCACTATACTGACACTACCCTCAGTTGCTATGTATCAGCAGAATGGGTGCGTGGCGATGATTTTTTGAATGTTTCCGATGGACAAACTAAACGGGGCAAACTCCACCCTGAAAGATTAGCTAATCAAATTTTACAGAGGTTAATTTGGGCCAGAGAAAATGTCTCACCCCCCACTGGGCGCGTCCCGGTTTTGTTCACTTCAAAAGCCGCCGATATGCTTTGGGGCACTGTGCAAGCAGCATTAAATGGCAAGCGAGTTTTAGAAGTAGCTTCCCCTTGGGCAGAACAGTTGGGTAAGGCAGTAGTTGCACCCAGCCTCACCGTCTACCAAGACCCAGAAGCGGGCCCTTATAGTTGTCCTTTTGATGATGAAGGAACTCCGACTCAATCTTTAGTATTTATTGAAAACGGGATTTTACAGCATTTTTATGGCGATCGCACCACCGGACGCCAACTCGGTATTGACAAAACTGGAAATGGTTTTCGCCCCGGCTTAGGCAGCTATCCCACCCCTGGTTTATTTAATTTTCTCATCCAGCCCGGTTCAGCATCGCTACCAGACTTGATTAAACAAATAGATGATGGCTTGATTGTGGATCAAATGCTGGGTGGTGACGGCAGTATTTCTGGAGATTTTTCGATCAATGTTGATTTAGGCTACCGCGTGCAAAATGGTTACGTAATTGGGCGTGTTAAGGATACGATGGTTGCAGGTAATGTCTACACAGCCCTAAAACAATTGGTTACACTCGGCAACGATGCTGATTGGAATGGTTCTTGTTATACTCCATCTCTGATAGTAGAAGGGCTATCCACCACGGGGAGAAGTAATTAAACTGGGGATTGGGCATGGTGCATAGAAAGTGGAGTTCAAAGACTGATTCACGAGTATAAAAGACTCGTCCACGAGTATAAAAGACTCGTCCACGAGTATCAAAGACTCGTCCACGAGTATCAAAGACTCATTCACGAGTATCAAAGACTCGTCAGCGAGTATCAAAGACTCATTCACGAGTATCAAAGACTCATTCACGAGTATCAAAGACTCGTCCACGAGTATCAAAGACTCATTCACGAGTATAAAAGACTCGTCCACGAGTATAAAAGACTCGTCAGCGAGTATCAAAGACTCATCTCCAATTCCCAATGCCCAATTCCCAATGCCCAATGCCCAAAACCTAATGCCCTAATCCCCAAAAATTATGTCTCTTCTTGGTATGAATCAGCACTTTCGTACCTTGTGGCAGCCTAGAAAAGGTTTAGCGATCGCTGAAGCTTGTGTGATTGGTCTAGTTGCTGCCCTATCTGCGGTGTTTCTGAAGGTGGGATCGGGATGGCTGGGGACATGGCGAGTCCATAGTACCCACATTTTTCCAGCATGGCTAGCACTACCAGTAATTGGTCTGACCCTGGGGTTTGTGGCTGGCTTGTTGGTGGAAAGGTTAGCACCAGAAGCTTTTGGTAGCGGTATTCCACAGGTCAAAGCAACTCTAGCCAATGTGCCTGTAAGATTATCTTGGCGGGTAGCGGGTGTGAAGTTACTCAGTGCCATCATTGCCATCGGTTCAGGTCTGACTCTGGGACGACAAGGCCCCACTGTCCAAGTGGGGGCAGGTTTGGCAGCAGGAATGAGTCGTTGGGTTCCCACTTCTCCAGATCATCGACGGCAAATGATTGCAGCTGGTGCGGGTGCGGGTTTGGCTGCTGCTTTTAATGCCCCGATCGCAGGTGTGTTATTTATCGTTGAAGAGTTACTCCAAGATTTATCAGGGCTGACTCTCGGAACTGCCATTATCGCTTCCTTTATTGGTGGGGTAATATCCCGACTTTTAGGTGGTGGCTCTCTTGACCTGAATCTGGAATTAACGCAATCCTCCAGCCAATTCTCCATCCCCGAAATTCCCTTTTTCGTCTTATTGGGTATTTTGGCAGGGTTGCTGGGTGCATTGTTTAATCGCGGCTTAATATTTAGTATTAAATTTTATCGAAGATTACATATCAGCTTACCGTTGCAGGTGGCTTTGGCTGGATTTATCTCTGGGATTGTGGTGGCAATGCTCCCCGCATCCTTTCGTGATAATACGGGATTACGGGAGTCTTTAATTACTGGAGGGGCACATCCTACCGTAGCAGCGATCGCTTTTGCGGCCCAGTTCATTCTCACACTCATCGCATTTGGTTCCGGGGCGCCAGGGGGATTATTCGCTCCCAGTCTGATTTTGGGTTCTTGTTTAGGACACATCATCGGTGTGGGCGAATTGTATATCACCGGAGTTGGTTCTCCTACTACCTATGCCCTAGCGGGGATGGGTGGATTTTTTAGCGCCGTTTCCAAAGTGCCAATCACAGCAATTGTGATTGTGTTTGAGATGACTACAGATTTCAATCTGGTGCTACCTTTGATGATTGTTTCTGTAGCAGCTTATCTGGTTGCGGATAAGGTAGTGCCTGGTTCCCTTTATGAGAAACTTTTGGAGTTAAAAGGTATTACTCTGACCAAAGAAGTTGCTATGGAAGGAGCATTAACCAACTTAACTGCAAAAGATGTAATGCAACAACGGGTAGAAACTCTAGATGCAGAGATGAGCTTGGAAGAAGCAATGCAGTCCTTTGCTCGTTCCCATCATCGCGGTTTCCCTGTGGTAGAAGATAGCAAGTTGGTGGGAATTGTGACGCAATCAGATTTGCTGAAAATCCGCGAGAGTACAAACCACGCACTTCGCGATCGCAACCTAGCCGATATTTTCTTAAAAGAAATTATGACACCTGTCCCGATGACAGTAACACCGATTCACACTCTGGGCAATGTGTTGTATTTACTCGACCGCTATCAAATCAGTCGCTTACCGGTTGTAGATGGACGGAAACTGATCGGGATTATTACCCGTGCAGATATTATTCGGGCGGAAGCAGATCATCTCAATTGTGACAACAGGACTCCTAAACTGCGACCAGAACCTTCATACATAGTTTACCAAACGCGATCGCCCAGTATTGGCAGAGGTAGATTATTAGTGCCCGTAGCGAATCCCGAAACAGCAGGTATTTTGTTACTTATGGCAGCAGCTATTGCCCGCGATCGCCATTATGAAATAGATTGCGTGCAAGTGATGCTCATACCCCGCCACACTTCCCCATCGGAAACCCAGGTAAGAACGGCAAAAAGTCGCCGCTTGCTACGACAGGCGGAAGTCTTAGCAAAAAAATGGCAAATTCCCTTACACACGCAGATTCGAGTTACCCACGACGTAGCCCAGACAATTTTGGAGACAATCAACGAACAACACATCGACCTAATCTTAATGGGATGGAAAGGTAACACATCTACCCCTGGTAGGATTTTTGGTACTGTTGTAGATACCGTAATTCGCCAAGCCACCTGCGAAGTAGTCTTAGTCAAATTAGGCAAAATCCCCCAATCCCCAACCCCCACTCCCAATTTCAAGCGCTGGTTAGTCCCAATCGCTGGTGGCCCCAATTCCCGGCTGGCGATTCAATTGCTCCCGGCTTTAATTACATTGGGGAATGAACCGCAAATTCGCCTGACACAAGTGTTTAAGCCATCTGAACTGAAGCCAGATATGTCAGTTCTAGAACAAGCCATCCGCCATTTAATGCGGCGTCGCAAATTGTCCAGTACTGTAGTTGCTCTCCCAGTCCAGGCTGATTCAGTTGCAGAAGGCGTGATTAACCTAGTGGAAACCGAAGGTTACGATGTTGTAGTTTTGGGTGCTTCGCGCGAGGGATTGTTACAACAGGCGATTCAAGGTAATATTCCAGAAGCGATCGCCTCTGGTGTAGAAAGTACAGTGATTTTAGTTAGGGGTGCAATTAACAACTAAATAAAAATTTTGTTCGTAGTGAGTGATTTATCACTCTATATAATGTTTTGAACTACTAGAGCCGCCTTACTACTAGCTTTGATTTAATTATTTATTTTACTAGCGATAAAATATACCAATAATTAGAGAAACAATTATTGGTATTAGAATTGGAATAGCAACTATAAGTCCCCACTTTCCAAACTTAATTTCCTCACCCTCAGATTTTAAAAACGCAATCCAACCTACAACTCCCATCAAAATCCAAATACACCCAAAGGCAAGAAATATCACAAACACTGAATCTTCCATTGGTCAAAAATTAAATTTATCCAAAAAACATTTCCTTTAATTATAACTAAAGTCCACTAACTAGCTTTGCTAAACTTGTACGAAACTGGCTAAAATCAAAAGCTTCAATAGTTTTTTGTTGCAAGTATTCTGGTTGGTAAACTACTGGGTTAGAACAATCGCCTTGGAGAATTTTAATTAGATTATCGGCAATTTCCTCTACATTATCAGGGTCAACCAGACATCCCAACTTCCCATCAGCCAAAGGGTCTGTAGAACCATCTTGATTACCCGCCAACACAGGTTTACCGCAAGCTAAAGCTTCTAAATAAACAATACCAAATCCTTCTCCCTTACTAGGCAAAGCAAAAACATCGCAGAGATTGTAATAGGCACACAATTCTTCATCTGGTACAAACCCTGCAATAGTGACACAATCTTGTAGGTTTAAGCTGGTAACTAAAGCATTAATTCGAGGTAAATCATCCCCTTTACCTGCAAGAATAAAGTGAACATTAGGGACACGCAAGCGGATTTTAACTAACGCATGAAGTATTTGGTCATAACCCTTGTATTTTGCCATACTTCCCATCCGCGTTACTGTTAGAATTACAGGCTGTTCATCTTTTAAGTTATATCGTTTAAGTAAGTAATTAGGTTTAGGATTTATTTTAAATTGACCGGCATCAAAGGTATTAGGTAAAAGAACTATTTTCTCTGAGTCAATACTTTTATCTTCGAGCAAACGCTGGCGAGTGTAATTGCTAACACTAATGATCTTATCTGCTTTTTGTAATGCTAATTTTGTCGCATTATTTTCAATATCCCAAACTTCTAAGCCATGAGCAACTACCCAGTAAGGAATCCCAGTGAGAAGTTTTAAAATATAACAAGCAACCGCATAGTTAACATGAGTTGATATGAGTACAGTAGGACGTTGAAGAATCGCCAAAACAATTATTTTTGTAGCAAATAAAATAGTTTGCAATAATCTTGGCAAATTTCCAAAATAATGAAATCTTGTTGAAGTTAAAAATTGCAAGTTTTGCGACTGTTTTAAATTTTGCTTGTCATACTTGAGAAACACATCATAATCAGCTTCAGGATATACATCTTGTAAAGCTTTAAGTAAAAATGTTGAGTAAACTTGAATACCTCCCTTAAAATCAAAGATATTCGGAAATATTAGGTAAAAATGATGTTTATCAATCTTAGATTTTTTGAACATTGTAAATAACTTCAGGTTTTGATTGCATGACTAAATCTTTTCGAGAATTAATAGCGGCTGCCAGAAAATAAAACTCAATAGTTGTAAAAGTATAGTCTTCAGCAAAAAAGTCTGGCATTTGAGACGCTAAAAACATCATAATTGGAATGATAGTCAGAGGATTAGCATACTTAACATAAAATCCTATTCTTACTAAAAAATTTGTAAATAACAATAATCCAATAACTCCTTGTTCTACTAAGACATTTAAAAATATATTATGTGCATGATAACCTTTAACTCCAAAAACTCTCACTCCTATATGTTCTGCAAAAGCTCCTATACCTATACCAGTAATCGGTCTTTTAATAGTTTCAATAATAGCTGCTTGCCAAAGCGCAAACCGCGATAAAG
>NNBV01002985.1_pt1 | contig 17883 bp, 18 predicted proteins | sample 1173771 | NCBI WGS metagenome assembly NNBV01 (sample SAMN07173938, study PRJNA388173) | plant metagenome | isolation source: symbiotic tissue sample KVS11 | place: Norway: Troms, Kvaloya island | reverse complement strand
GGATGCAATGCATTTATCTTAAAGACAAGATCTTTCGCATGCTGGCGCTCATTAAACAACTCTTCACCGAACGATAGATACGGCTCGCCATCGAGCATCTTTTGTTTTTCTGATTTCATCTATTAAAAATAAAAGTAACTATTTACTTACCCACTTTATCGATCGGGCGAAAACGCAATGCACTCCAGGTATCATCAATTGAAACCGCAGTAACGGTAGTGATATTAAACTCCTCACCCGTTACCCGAACAGTATCACGATTGATGTCCGTTTTTATTTTTGAAGTTCCTTTCGGATAAGCAAACCACAAAACACCGTCCGGCTCAATATTCCTCAGTTGCTTGTTCAGGAAATCAAGATACTCAGTGTTGTTATTGATGAACACCAGGGTATTGGTGCTCTTCACCTTTTTATCCAATGAAGTTTTAAAACCAAGTTTGATAAATTCCTTTTCTAAAGCTGCCGGTGCGTTGATGACAATCGCGCTGTCTCTAAACTTAAGTTTCTTAATTGTCTCTTTCATTTGTTATTTTCTTCTGATGTAAAAAAGTCCACCCAAAACAGAGGCGGGAGCGAAAATAATGATTGCCATCAACTGCGTCCAATGGCTGCCTTCTGCTTTCATCAGAGAGAAGGTAGCAAAGCCCGCAATGATGAACGCCAGCACATAGTTTAAGTTCAGGTTGTTCGTTCTCGCAATAAATCGCAAAACCAATCCGCTTAAAAAAGAGAAGACTACTCCATAAATGGCGGTTATCAATTGAAATGAAATGGTCGTTTGCCCATGTGGATTCTGTTCTGATAGTTTAAACAGCAAGAGCGAAGAAGCTACGAAAATGGCATAACCAACAATAACGGCTAACGTTTTTCTAATGATCATTTTAATGTGTTTCGCATTTTTACTTCAAATTGAATCACTTTATTTGAATTGACATTTACATCAAGGGATATTTCTATTTATATCCGTCCGACTCGTCATTATTTATACACTGTGCAAGATAGAAATTCCGTATGGAAATGATCTTTGCCTGAAAAGAGGTTTTATTTAAAAACAGACACATCAAACAGGACTTGATATAATTTAAAGAAGCGGCAACCCGTTTCGTTACAAGGCGATGGCTGCGTTGATGCGGTTGGCATCTGTGAATAAAAAATAAAAAGTGGCACCTTCATTCAGCGCACCTTCTGCCCAGATACGGGCACCATGTCTTTCCAGTATCCGCTTAATGATGGCTAAGCCTACACCAGTACCCTCAAATTCATCCCATCCATACAAACGCTCGAATACACCAAACAATTTATGCACGTACTTCATATCAAACCCTGCTCCGTTGTCGCGAATAAAGTAAACATCGGTATCTCCCTTTTTTATACTTCCGATTTCAATGACAGCATGTGATTTTTTTGAAGAGAACTTAAGTGCATTATCAATCAGGTTCTGCCAAACCAACTCCAGCATTGCGATGTCCCCTTTCACGGAGGGAAGAGGGTTGATCTTAAATTCAATGCGCGATTTGTCTAAAGTTCTTGTCAGCTTTTCAGATACGCGGGTAGCCAGTCTGTTCATATCCACCTCGCTTACTCTCAATTTTACCTGGCTTAAGCGGGAAAGGGTGAGCAAGTCATCAATCAGATCGCCCATGCGCCTGGCTTCACTGCCTATACGACCACACATGTGTTTCGCATCGTCTTCCAGCTGTTCAGCGTATTCGTTCAACAGGATCGAGGCATAACTATTGATACTGCGCATCGGTGCTCGTAAATCATGAGAGACACTATGTGTAAATGCTCTCATCTCTTCATTCGATTCACTCAGTCTTGTCTCTGTATCTTTTAGCAGCAGAACCGATCTGCGTAACTCAAACATACTGATCGCCTGGTTAGCAATAATGCGAAGAGCATCAAGTTGATTGGTATCAAGCGTGCGGGGTTTTACATCAATTACACTAAGGGTGCCCAGTGCATATCCGGTAGAGGTGACCAGGGTGACGCCCGCATAAAACACTACATAAGGTGGATTCGCTACATTCGGATTATTCTTAAATCGTTCGTCCAAACGTAAATCCGGCACCTGCATTACTTCATCCGGCTTGAGCAATGTATGGGTGCATATGGATGCATCACGATCCAGTTCAATGCTGTCCACTCCTACTCTCGATTTGTACCATTGCTTCTTTTCATCAATCAGGGCGATCAACGCAATTGGCGTCTGGCATATTTCAGAAGCCAGTTTGGTGAGGTCATCCAGATCTTTTTCAGGAAGCGCATCCAGAAAGGAATACTTTTTCAGTTCCTTTAATCGCTCGTGTTCGTTTTCCGGTAATGGGTGCATCCGTATTATTCACTATGAAATACGTTATTTTTCAGTGAACTCACAAGCGTCAAATTGACATTTGTTCTTAATTTACAGGTACTTAACAAATGTTCTGTTTCTACATTAGCCAAGTTTAACTCACTCCGCTATTTGATTATAAATTCCTCTACTGCCCTGGATTCAGCACTGACCACGGTTTTGATGTAAGAGGCTTTCTTTATAATATCATTCCTGACGGTGTACTTATAAGCTATACCGAAATCAACCAATGGAGCTCCGTTATCCTCTTTGCTGCCACGGGGCTGAGTGTCTTCTATTTTGTCACTCACCGATCGGGATAGTTTTTCCTGATCTACCTGCTGCTGCATAACTACATCATAGAAAGGCCCCTCTACTTTTCCTGCAATTTTCTTTGCTGGTATTTTTTTTACTTCCGTGGAAAGAATACCCGGCAGTGCTTCGCCTGTAAGCGGATCGGGTACTTCGATCTCACTCTTTTGCTTGCCCATTGCCCATGTTGTTCCGTACAACAAATGATAGAAGTGAATTTCCGGCAGGAAGGAATAGACAATGTAATCGTCAGAAAGCAACGAAGGTTTCAATTGCTCCAGTACACCTTTAAAGTCTGGAGTTATTCCCTGTTCATGCTTCACCGCATTAAGTACAGAAGAGATGTAATTACGAAGTTCGGTTTTATTCTTCAGCTCCATGAATCCGCCTGAGGCATCTACGGTATAAATCACCTTCAGTGTACTGAATCCATATATTTTGAGTGACAGGTAATCGAGCGCGTTGGCGAGCGCATATTTATCAGGAGTCTTCTTTAAGATTTTATGCTCTTTAGTTTTTCCTTTATACGTTAATGTAATCTCCTTTTCATCGGCTTCTGCTTTGGTGAGGGTAAGTGAAATATCATAATCAAAACTTGTAGTTGAATAAAGTGTGTCATTGGTGTAATCCTGTCTCAGACGTGACAGCACATAGCCATAATGATCACTTATTTTCCAGGCAGGAACAAAAGTGATGGAGTCCTGGGCCCAAACTACAGGAGTGGCAGCCAGAATGGTGACCATAACTATTCCTGAGCGTATTCTATTTTGAAAAGTATTCACAAGGCTAAGATAGCGAAAGCGCAACTCAATTTATTTTAATTCCGGTAAGTAGTTACGATAACGTATGCAAAGGCAATAGCAGGGGTTAAAACTCACATGAACTCCTCAAAATTCACCTCTGTTCTCCCTTATCCTATTAAAAATCCAGTAGCCGCGATCATTGCGTAGATAAAGTATGAACCGGAGATGTATTATTATTTTACTATCAACATTCTGTTTGCTGAGTGCATTCTCACCCAAAAAGAACCTGCATTATTCCGGCACCGCTTCTGACCTCCAGTCAGGTGCATTTTATTATACCGAAGAACATGAAGAGTGGCAATCGGGCAGCCTGATTACTGAAACAAAAATCAGGTTCAAAGATGATCACGACAAAATTATTGTATCCAAGCACATCGATTACTCAAAGAATAGTTTTAAGCCCGACTTTCTGCAGGAAGACAACCGTGATGGCTATATGGAAGGAGCTACTACCTCAGGCGAATGGACAACCCTTAAGTATCGGAAAAATTCACACAGGGAAATAGAAACAAAGACAATAAAAATCCCTGAACCGGCAGTGATCGATGGTGGATTTACTCATTTCATAAAAGCACATTGGAACGAATTGATAAACGGCCAGCGTATCACCTTTCATTTTGCAGTGCCGTCACAACTCGATTATTATACTTTTCGTGTTTTTAAAACCGATGAACAAACTAAAGCGGGAAAGAAAGTGATCATCTTTAAAATGGAACCCGACCAGTTTATTCTGCGCAAGCTACTTCCCCCTATCCGGCTGCACTACAATTCCGACTCAAAACGGCTTATGCAATTTGAAGGCATCTCCACTATTAATGATTCAAAAGGAAAGAGCTATCGTGTACGGATTGTCTACCCGGTCACCGGACCTTAATCGTACAACTCATACTCTGCTCTTTACACGAAGTATTTTTACATTAGAAATAAAACCGTGTGTGCGTTGCCCAGTATTCACCTGATTTTATTTTACCAGGTCTTTATCTCGATTCAATCTTAATCGACTTCAGGTTAAATCCGCCTGTATGCGCTTTCACTCGAATTGTGTTTTTTCCTTTTACTAGAGGTATGGCTCTCATCTCTACGGGCTGCCATCTGCCTGCCGTATTCAGCACCACAAAATCAGTCTTTACTTCTGTTCCGTTTACAGCAAGGTCAATTCTACCCGTGATGTCGTTTGACAACACCGTGAAGATAAAGGTATAATTGCCTTCCTTCGCTGCACTTACTGTGTATTGCAACCATTCCTCCGTTTCAAAGTGATCGACATAATAGCTGTCTGTCTTTGCATCATAGGCGATGTCTACTCCATCATTGCGATACACATGCCCTACATTGCCCGTAGTTCTTTCTTTGCCGGTAGAAATGTAATAATTGCCTGTATCCAAATCATGATAGGCATATCTGTTTCTACCCAAATCATAATCGACTGCGTTGATCAGGTAGTCGGCACTGGCGGTGTGATGCTTATAGGGTTTTGTTTCTGACGTTTGCGTCTGCCGGAACATGGCATCGATCACATCTTTGTGCTCAATACAATTTTCCAGCTTCAGATTATTGGCCAGCTCCATTACTCCTTTATACGCTTCATCTGCTTTGGGTTTTGCTCCTTTGCCCGCCCAGTAATTCAGAATCTTCTGATAGCCGGCAGGCACCTTTACTTCCAGTGGATTATTCGATCCCAGTTTTTTCAAAGGCCACCATGCCCAGCCTATTTCATTGCTCTCCATCAAATGAATGGCATCACGAAACCACAGGTTGGAGTTCTCACCAGATTCTCCCAGCCAGACAGGCGTGGCATACTGATCCCGTATATCAAGAAATTTCTGAATCGATTTCGTATCGTTATAATTCCAGTACTTATGAAAACTGATCACGGTGTTGTTATCCCAAGGGGGAAAAATTCCATTATAGTTATTGCCCCAGCAATTGCCCTCAATAATAATAATGTGATTCTTGTCCACTTCGCGAATAGCTGCTGTGACATCCACCATTAACTTCTTTATTGGTTCATTCGTCTGCTCACCGCAGCCATTCTTGTCTTCTGCTTTTTCAAAACCCCAGTTGGGTTCGTTGATGATATCATAAGCACCAATCCATTCTTCATTTGCATAACGCTCCGCCAGCTTCTTCCAAAGAGCAATCATTTTTTGCTGATTGGCTTCGCTTTGCCACAAAGACGGTTTGGATGGATCACGGTCTGAAATATTTAAATCATTTCCCTGTCCGCCAGGCGCGGCATGCAAATCGAGAATAAGATACATCTGGTTGGCTTTACACCATTGCAGCAAACTATCCGTCATTGCAAAGCCTTTCTCCAGCCAGCTATTCTTTCCTGCTACCGGCTCCTGCTCAACCGGGAGTGTATATAAATTGTAATGCATGGGCAGACGCACCGAGTTGAAGCCCCATGCCTTCATCGAATCGATATCCACCTTACGGGTATGATTAGCAAGCCATGCGTTGTAGAATTCTTCCGTTTTATTATTACCAATCAGATCGGCCAGTTTGCCTTTGATGACGTGCTGCTGCTGACCGATACCCTGCACTTTCAGCATGTAACCCTCCTGTAGCATCCATCCGCCAAGACCTACACCACGGAGAATGATCTTCTCTCCTTTTGCATTGATCACAAACTTATCTTTTGCCTTGAGAAAACCCTGTGCTACCAATGCCTGCGTGACTACGATACAGGCAATAATTAAAATGCTTCTTTTCTTCATAGGGTCCTTTTTTATACTCTTGACGACAGTTGAAATCATTACAGCACAACAAGTTACAGCTAACGATTGTCAACTACTTGTGTGCGTACACACCATCAAATATAAAAAGATGAACGATGAAACAAACAGGAAATGAGGAAGAGTGGTGATACCGCGGATCGGACTTATACAGACTGTGCAAGTTGCACAACTAACAGTCAGATCATTTTCATTACCCGGAAGGGAAACAGAAGTACAGCACCAATCAATTTAAAAACGACTTCAATAGTAAATCCTACAATACGGAATGGAAGTAGGATGAGCCACACCAGAGGAAAAAGAATAATCATCAGCAATGCCAGTGGCCAGCAAAACACAAATAACATGCACCAGAGAATAACAGCAATAAACGTTTTCATCTATCTGAAATTTTACGTGAAAGGTATCCATAAGATGAGAGTAGCATTTTGATCTGACCCATTCATCTCTTTTGCAAAACGACTTTACAAATAGCTCACCAGTTTTGAAAATGGAGCTATGAAGCTAAATGGAAGCATCTGCGCTCATCCGATATCCGTTTATGTACACTACACTGATCAGTGATGCACACTAAACACATGGACAAAAGTCATAACCCGCTTCGAAGCCACGATAAATCCGGGATAGCCGGGAGTTTATTCCAGGTGCGCTACATCTGAATTCTGTGTGAATTGCACACCATCCGACGTACTATTCCGAGGGATTAATAGCATCTAAAATGGCTTAAAAAAGCGCTGGTTTAGCGATTTTTTACCCGAATCAGGTAAATCGGCTGTGTGCCCACACAATTCTTAGAATTGGCTCAAAATAATGTAGTATATTGCCGCTCTTTTCAATTTGGCAACCAGTAAGTTAGACTGGGTGGAAGAAAAAGAGCCTTAACAGGGATTTTAGTGCGCATGTTGGTGAAAAATTCAAACTAATAAAAGTAAAATAATGGTATACGCAGAACATAGTCTCTACGCCTCATTGTGGAACAAGTATCGCCCTGTAATTCTTAAACTGATGTCATCAGCTGGCGAAGGTCCTCAGGATTACAAATTGTATTCTCACGAATTCAAGGCACTTAATCCGAAAGAGAAAACCTACACGTTCACCATGGAAGTGACTAAAGGTAAGGCTTATGGCGGTGTGAAAACATCTACCGTAGCGCGTGATTTATTCAACGTTTTACAACAATCTAAAAAAGCATCTGAACTGATGAATGAAAATTCTTTCGAGCTTCGTCTCGACAAGCATTTCGTTTTTCATGTAAGCTATAAAGTAGCCGAAGTTAAAGTAGTAGCTCCGGTAGTAGTTGAAGCTCCGGTATTGGAAGAAGCAACTACGCCTGCTTAAGCATTCACAATCATTTTTAAATAAAAAAGTCCGACCGTCAATGGCCGGACTTTTTTTGTCCCATTCTGCTCATTTCAATACTTCAGTATCCAGCTTTCGCTCTTTCGTCTGACCGTTTATTAAATCAACGTAGTAGGAAAAGCTCTTATCATTGACCGCTACCGACTTGATGAATTGCTCGTTCTCAAAATAAATGCCTGCCAGGTTATCGCATGCATAGCCTGGATAGAGCTCACCTTTCTTAATCAGATCGTGATACAAAGGTCTTCTGAATTCTTCTCCATCAAAATGAGGACAATGTGAACCTTTGATCCAGCCCATACCCTCTACTTTCGATAAATCGATAGGGCGCGAATCGGTAGTTCCGTTTTGAAACCAGCAGAGCGAACCGGCACTGCCTCCTGTCATAAGCACCCCTGCATCATACGCTTTACGAAGAGATACATCAATGCCTTGTGCCTTCCATATGGCCAGCATGTTAAGTGTGTTTCCTCCACCTACAAACACGGCATCGGCATTCATGATGGTATCTTCAAAACTCTTCTTTGTGTCGTAAGAGCTAATGAATGTTTTCATTACATAAGGCTTTACCGACAAATCTTCACATGCCGCATACCAGTTAGCAATGCTGGTTAAGCTATCGCCGGTGGCAGTTGGTATAAACAGAATCCTGGGTTGCTCCTTCTTTGTAAAAAGGTATGATATGTTTCAGAAAGACTTTAAAATTACCGCTGCCAAACACAAGCAGTTTTCTCTTTATGTCGAATGAATTGGTCTCCAGCTCATTGCCGGCAAGGTGTAGTAATGGAAGGCCCATGCTCATGGTGGTGGATTTTACAAAATCTCTGCGTTTCATATTAAAAGGAGCCAAGTTATCATTGGCGTATCAATGTACAAAGAGAAATAAATTCGGTATATTGGTTTAATTCCGGAATGAAACAAATCATAAATAAAAGAAGATCATCGTAAGCAAAAGAATTTTTGGTTTAGGTTAACTTTGCAATCCCAAAAGCCACTTGATGAATTCTGATCCAGATATAAAGCGCCCTGCGTCTTTACGAACGTTATTGTTATATGCCTTATGGCTATGTTTTCTCGTAATCATCTCCTTACTCTCTTACCATTTACGCAACTTCACCAACTCACTGCTTTTATTCCTTCCTATTGCATTGAGTATCGTACTTGTGCAATGGTACGGTTATAGTTTTCTTCCGGTTATCTTCATCAATGGAATCATTACGTTACTCATATGGCGCGCGAATGGAAGCTGGGCTTATATTCTACTCATTGCTACTCATGAACCGTTAGTTGCTCTTCTTTCTAAACTATTGGTAAGCAAAGTACAGCGCAAAACACTGCACGAGTGTTTTGGTAACGCCAACCAGTTCACCCTCTTTGTTGCATTGGGGATCTTCATTCCTGTAGCTTCCAACTCTCTTTATACCTACCATTACTCATTTATCAACGGAAACCTTGAGAAAGTGGGATTGCTCTTCCTCTCCGACTTTATGACGGTCTTCAGTTTGTCGATACCCCTGCTCTACTTCTTCCAGCCTAAGGCAGGTGGCTTACTTACTGTTACTAAAGCATTTACTTCGTTTCACTTTAACAAACGCAAACACGTTGAATTCTGGATTACGGTGATCATTTTCATGATTATCAGTTTCGTTATCCCCTTCGAACAATATTGGTTTGTATATGGCATAGCTGCAGTGGTAATCGGAGTAAGACAAGGTTTTGAATCGGTGCTACTTATTAATTGTATCGTTTTCTTTATTAACTACCTGCTGCCACTCATTGAAGCATCTACGGCATTGATTACCTCTACCGGCTCTACACAACTGATCAACGTACACCTGGGTAATGCGACCATGCTGTTTCTTTCGTCATTGGTAGGTCGTGTAGTCAGTGACTTGAAAACAACGGAGAAGACATTGATTCAGCAAAAACAAGTGATTGAAAAAGCGAATGAACAACTCAACCAAACCAACAAAGAACTTGACCGGTTTGTTTACAGTGTATCGCACGATCTCAGTGCCCCGCTGAAATCAATACAAGGGCTCATTCATTTAAGCAGAATGGATGCCGTCAATAATCCTGTTCCGGCAACTTACCTGGACATGATGGAGAAAAGTGCCCTCCGGCTGGAATCATTCATCAATGAAGTGCTTGATTTTTCCCGCACCACCCGTAAAGAAGTAACCTACCAACAGGTACATCTTACTGCACTGATCAATGAATTAAAGGAAAAGTTCATTATTTACGATGCCAATAAATCCATCGAGATTAAGCTTTCCCTTCAATGGGATCAGATTCTAACGGATCCGTTGTTATTAAAAATGGGGTTAGGAAACATATTCTCCAATGCCGTAAAATTTCAGCAAAAACACGAAGGGCATATTCCTTTGCTGGAGATAAAATCATCGCAGATTGGAAATGAGCTTCACATTGATGTGATCGACAATGGCGATGGCATAGAAGAATCGCATCTTAAAAAAATCTTCGATATGTTTTACCGTGCCACCAGTAAGTCGCCCGGTCCAGGATTGGGGTTATACATTGCACGCGAAGCCATTTCGAAATTGAATGGAACAATCCGTGTGAAGACAAAATACGGTGAGGGCTCCACCTTTACCATCATATTGCCTGCCCCATAGGCATCAACTCTCTTCATTATAAAAGATCTTGTAATATTTCCTTCCGTCTGGATCAACGCCCTGCTCAATCAGCTCTTTACTTCCGTGAATATAAATATGGAAGTTCTTATCCAGCTTTAGTACACTTTTAAAAACACGTGCTTGCTTCTTTACGGCTTGCTGCGATATATCAAACTGATCGGAGAGTTCCATCTCATGATCTTGTCGGTACGATTGATCGTATTCGCGAAATGATTTGATCAGACCTTCGTCCTGAAAGACTTCTTTTTCAAAATGCGTCTTCTCAAACGACTCGTTCTTCTTAAAATAATTAACAGATCGGTTGAGCAAATCAATCTGATCGGTTCTGTTCATTTCAAACTCCTGCCCTATTTGTTTGGTCACAAAATTTTTGGCAAGATTTAAAAACTCATTGGTCTGATGAAATTCATCTTTTACCTGCACCAGTCCTAAAAAATTCTCGCGCCAGTACTGGGCTTCTTCTCCCCTGCTTTGGCTATCCAGTATCAAGGCATGAAATCCATCTTCTTTATTGGTATTGAAGATGAGACATCCTTTGTCCAGTTTATTCATGTCAAGCCCTTCCTTCAATGCTATAGCGAAGCGTGATTTCTCTTCCGTTACTTCAAAGTAGCTGGCTTTATTTTCCGTCTTGAAAATACCGATGGCATCTACGGTTTCATTCTCAAAAACACAATCCTCGAAGAAGCACACATATACTTCACCACCTTTTATTTTTGGATGCACTGAATTTTCATACAGATGCTTTGCTATCTGCACCGAGGTGAGATGAAACGAACTCTCAGCTGAAAAGACTCCTTCCGCAAAGTTGTAGATTTCATTATACTGCAATGAGGTGGGGTGCGTAAACTTAAATTTATCGAAGACATTCGTGAATCTATTCAGGAAATAGTCTTTCATCTTCAATTGCAGTTCCTCCTCCAGCACAAGCGACTCTTTAGAAAGCGTGAGCTTTTGATCGGTTGATTTATTTCCTGAATAATGAACAGAGATGTTCCTGAGTTTAGCAATTTGAAAATTCATTCGTAGGCCGGATATTAAATAGGACTGCAAATATAAACCTATCGAACCGGCTTGCTTGAGATACCAATCAGGATTTCTTTAGATTAATAACTTCCATTAACTTCTCCCGATCTCCTTTATATGCCTCAATTTCCCCAATATTGCCTACGACATAAGAAAGCAGCGTTTTATTTGCACTCTTAATTCGGTTTTCCTTCTTCGCTTGCATGTTTCTATAAATATAAACTGGTGTCTTAAAAAGACCAGAGGGAATACTCCACCATCCCAACATTGAGGTAGACAGAATAGCGTCATCATTTTTTTTATCCAAACAATCGGGACAAGCAATCACCGGATTCATACTGTTTTCAGTAAAAAAGACATAGGCTTTAATAGTATATAAAGTCGTTCCATTAAGCTTTTTCCTGGTGTCACCACAAAGCGGGCAAGGTAAATCCCTTAACAATTTCGCATACTCCTCTATCTCCGCCATTGTATGTTTTCTATTCTGTGCTAATGCACCCTTCAGTAAGTCAGGACTTAAATTTCTTTTCTTTATTTCCTTTTCTATTATCCCAAATACCTCCGGCCTAAGCCCACTTGCATCTATGGTTGCAATCCTGATAAGCTTATCATCAGACATTTTTTCATAATTCTTCTCAATATCCTTTAAATCCATTGATCATTTTTTTTAGGCACTTCCTTTGGTAAGAGCTGCGTTATTATGCTAAGTTATCCTGCAAATGGATAGTTATCAAATAAAAATAGACTGACCTCTTGGATCAGTCTATTCATGTAAAGGGACATAGCACTCACTAATTCTTATTCTTCAGATCAAGGGCAAAATCCTTGGCTGTTTTAGCAGTCATGATATCCATGAAGTTAAGCGCACCGTTTGTTGTTGGCCCACCACCGGTTTGAATTTGTGGCACGATGGCACCTGTATATTTACTAAAGGCATCGGCCCACACCTTCTGTACTTCTACCTGTGCTTTCAGTTTCATTTCCAACGCACCGTCAGCCTGCATAATTCGTGAGCGTGCATACGCCTGGGCATCGGCCAGCTCTTTAATCTTCTTGGCTTCCAGTATCGAACCTTCGTAGGCAATCTTCTGCTGCAGTTTATCCTGCTCCGCTACTTTCACTTTTGTTTCTGCTTCAACTACCTGCTTGGTCTGATCTTGCTTTTGCTGGTATTCAATTTCTACCAGTGCCTGCTCACCTTTTGCTTTAGCTGTCAACGTCTGTTGCTGTGCCGTCATCAATTCCTGTTTAGAGATCGAAGACTTTGTTACGGCATCAATGATCTTCACTAACTTCTGGTCTACTTTGTCCTCGTAGTCTACATCAGTAATCGCAGCATCTGCTACTGTGATACCATATTCTTTTATCGATGACAACTTACGTTTTGGAACACCCGTCTTTTTATCATACTGCACTTCGGTCTGGTACACTCTTTTCTTTTCATGCTCCAGTGAATCATACAGTACGTGCTCTTCTGTCTTCAGCAAATAAACACCTTCCTTCAACTGATCAAGAAAGTCTTGTGCCATCTGTGCGCGACCACCACCATAGTGCTTCTCACTGCTCATCAACTGTGCGGATGATTGCAAACACTCTTTCGTGTAGGGAGCCAAACGTTTTGTAACCAACGACTGTGGCGTACGGTGTGTATTATGAATCAACACCATTTCCTTTTCATCGGATGGAAGAATGAACTGTGTAATACCTTTTACATCGGCCGTGGTAGCATCGCTGAAGCGGATCGAAATCTTACCTACTTCAATTCCGTTATCTTCAATCTCAGATTGAAATTTCTCTTCCTGGTACGTTACTGAAATCTGGTTAGGCCATTCTTTCTGCTTGGAAAAAAATCCAGCATAGAAAATACCCGGAGCAAACTGTACGATCTGCTCGCCGGTAGTGCGCTCCACTACCGTTCTGTTTCCGGCATCATTCCATGAAAATGGATTCACCATCATGAAAAAGATAAATGCCACAATAGCGGCAATACCAATGAAGATTGTTTTTTTGTTGATTAAAGGGTTCATCTGTTTTAATTGTTTGTGTTTGTGGGTAAATAATTGAGTTTGATAAAATCCATAAATCGATCACACGGAATATAGCCAGAAAACTGACCGCAAACGCACGACAGAAATTGGTTGAATGAATAATGTAACTGAAAAACAAAAGCGGTGAAGCTTTTCAAAGATTACAACGAATGCTGTTTTCTACATGGAAGTATTTGTAAATACGGTCTTATATCCATCACCTGGATGAAATGAAACCATGTTTACAATCAAATATTTTATGCTATTGATTAAGAACACATTACAGAAGTAAAAGACCATAAAATACAAAGTTCTTATATATGGAACCAGACTAAGCATTATGAAAAAGAAAGCGTAGAATTCTACTTTGGTAAGTTCTACGTCATCTGTGAAATTGATAATGAAAAAGATTACGCTTTCAATACGGTTTTTTTAAGGAATTTCGTCTTGTATCAAACAGGCATAAAATCTCAATTCTATCTTTCTTAATCCGATAGAAAATCAGATTGTAAGGAACTAACTGAATGCTGCGAACGCTTTCATTTTTAAGAGATTGCTTTCCAATAGTTGGATACCTGGAAATCAATCCGATCCTCTCCTCCACTTTCTCCAGAAAAATAAAGGCGATTTTAGAAGGAAAATTTCTAAGTAAATGTTGATAAATACGTAACGTATGGCTTCGGAAACGCCTGGTGATAACTACTTCTTTTTCCATTCACCCAACTCGTTCCTGAAATCTGCCCAGGAGATCACTTCGTTATTGTCTGCTTCCTTCATAGCCGCTTCCAGTTCTTTTAACTGATCGGCTTTAAGGTTATTCATCACATCCTCTTTTGAAGAATAGAAAGCGACATCTTCCATTACTTGATTAAGTGTTTCTTCATTGTGAATGTCATCCACCAGTTTATGAATACGGTCTTTTACTGTATTACTCATGCTTTTAACCAGACGGCCTTTTACAGTTGCCTTGTGTTTACGGAAACAAGCTAAGCATTTTTTTTAATAAAAGGCATGGTTAAATGGAGGTTCAAAATGGCTTTTTTTAAACATCCGGTTAGCACGTTTTTTTGATATAAAGTTTAGACAAATGAAAGTTCTCCTAAAGACATCTCCTTTCTTTACGAATTAAAAAACATAAAAAATGCCCGGGCTTTTGACCCGGACATTTACCCTTATAACCAACCTTATCTCTTACTTCTTAATAAACAAACCTGCGATGGCAAGTACCTTATCCGGAGCCAATGGTTCGTCAAAAGCTTCCGTTACAATTTGTGCGCTGTAACCAAGTGTCGTTACGTTAGCACCTCCTTGTGTTACGTTATCTTCACCATCATACACGGCTTGCGTTGCGGCAGGCAGTGAGCCACGACTATTGCCGCTGATCCATCCTTTCTCTGCTCTTAATCTGCGCACCATAGAAGCATGTCTTGCTTCTACAGAGTGAATCTGTAATGCGGCAGTCAATACTGTATCGTTACTGATCAACTCTCCTGCTCGTCCTTTGTATGCTCTTACACCTGTATCTTCAAATGCCTGTGATAAGGCAAGAAAGGTCTGATAATTAGAGAACACATCAGGGAATGAACCACCCGCTGTAAAATCAAACGTAGGTTTCGCTACAGGTGTAGCGCTCATCGATGTCAGCACCTCTTTCAGGAACTTCACGTGAGCAGCTTCGTGCTTACTGATCTGTTGAAAGATCGGCAAACGGTTAGCAGGAATAAGTCCGCTGGCAGCAACACCCATGGCATAAAATTCATTCTCCAGGTATTCCAGCGTTAGTGCATAATTAAGCACATCAGGAATAGAGGAAGAGGATTGACCGTATGCTTTCTTAAACATGCTACCCATGGCTAACGGAATAGCAGCGATAGCTACTTTCTTTCCGAAGGAGGAAGATTGTTTAAACATATCGCGTCTTGATAAACGCGCGGTTACTTCCGGATCTGTTTTTTCTATTTCTTCAATTATTTTGAAAATATTCATTGCAGTAAGTATTAAGGGTTAAGAAGGAAGTTTGTCAAATTTCACTGTGGTCTTCACGTAAGCGGAAGCAATAGTAAGCACCTCAGCAGGAGTCTTGGCTCCATCCAAACCCTGAGACACCGTTACCACATCATCTCCAGCATAGTCCGCAGAGAAAGGATTCAGCAGATCGCGTATAGCAGCAGCATGTCTTGCTTCCACGGATACAATCTTACCGGCAAGCAAAAGATAGTCGACATTAGTAATCAACTTTCCCGCACCGTTGTACGCTGATACACCCAGATCTTCGAAAGCCTTTGCCGTACCTAAAACACTCGCACGATTGCTAAAATCGATCGAAGTGAAATTAACTTCTACTGAAGCGATAGCAGAAGCACCCAGCGCTGTCTTGAAAAAATCGCGATGTGCTAATTCATGATCACGGATATCAGTAAGTAATGTAGTTTCAGCAGCGGTCATTCCTGAAAAAGGAGTGGCGATTACCTGCACATAAAAGGCAGCTTCTAACTGCTCCAGCAAATAGGCATAATTTAATATACCTGTGTCACCACTACCGAGGTCAACCGTACCCGCAGCGGCCACATCATCATCATTATCGCAACCTGCAAGTACTAAACTTGTAACAGCTGCAGTAGCACCAGCGAATTTGAGAAAATTATTTCTGCTGATTGGCTTCAGGAGTTTATCCCGCATACCGGAATCCTCCTTCTTTACTTCCTGAATAATTTTTGTCATTGTAAGAGTGTTTTGGTTTGTATATGGTCTACATACGTAAAGCACTCCTTACTTTGGATTTCAGTCAGTGAGACTTTGTCTGTGATTAAATGATTTATCATGATCAACAGACATAGAATGACGTTGACTGACATTAATCGAATAAAAAAGGGAAAATGATTTTGACCTGTAGAAGAAAATCAGCAACAATTGAATTAACTCTTTACAAAGAGAGAGTTAGCGATGGTGAATCAATTGAAATGCGATAGTAAATAGTTGCTGTTTAAGCAGGAACAGCACTTTGCAGTGATTCCTTACCAAACTTTCTCAATACTTTGAAGTGGGAAACCAAAGCAGTTGCGAAGGAGGTGTTCTCATAATAAGGAAGACCGAAGTCTGTAGCTGTTTGTTTCACTATATTGGAAATAGCGGGATAATGAACGTGACATACTTTAGGAAACAGATGATGTTCGATCTGCATATTTAATCCGCCACAGAAGAAGGAAGTAAGGAAATCAGTTCGGCCAAAGTTGGCTGTAGTGCGTAATTGATGTGCTGCCCACGCATCTTCCATTTGTCCATCTTCACTGGGATCAGGAAATTCAAGTTCTTCCACAATATGAGCAAGCTGAAACACCAGGCCCAACACAAACCCTTTGGCCATTTGCATAGCTACAAATCCAATAAGAAACTGCCACCAGGTTATGTTGTCAATCAATAATAATGGGAGTGCGATGACTACGATGTAATACATGGCTTTAAAAAAGAACAGCTTGAACAACTCAATGCGCGGATGCTTAGGCGTATCGTAGTTGCCGATGTTCGGTTTAAAAAACTTAATAAAGTCTTTGGATGTAATCCATGATAAGCTTGCCATTCCGTATAACAGGAAAGCATAATAATGCTGATAACGTTGTATCCACTTTGGCCTGTCCTGCGGGCATACGCTGATCAGACCTGGAGCTACAACCAGGTCATCATCGTGCTCATGAATATTGGTGAAGGTATGATGTACAATGTTATGTGATATTTTCCAGTTGTATGGGTTAGCGCCAAGCAAATGGAAGACTCCACCTAATGAATCATTCACGAACGTGTGGGAAGAATACGAGCCATGAAGTGCATCATGACATACATTAAAACCAATGAACGCAGAGAACATACCCAGCACAATGGCCATGATCAACATGACGAAGGGAGGAAAGCCTGCCAATAAAATAAGAAGATATAAACCTGCTGCTATACCGAGAAAAAAAACAGACTTAAAAACCATCAATGAATCTGCATGGCGCGAAATCTTTTTATCTGCAAAGTACACGTCTACGCGACTTCGTACTGCAGCATAAAAGCCGATGTAGTCTTTATTGAATTTTAATTTCTGCATCGTATTGGGTTAGTGTCGAAATGAAGAACCGCAGAGTATGTGAGACTCTTTGTTCGGGCATGTAAGATAGAACAATTAAAGGGCAATTTTTGATTTTGAATGAATGCTGACGAAATATATGTGTATGCAGAACAAACGGCTGTAAGCCGTTTTACTTCAACTCAGAATCATCATTAGCAATAGAGAGAAGTGATGGAACCAAGCTACTTTATAAAGTTCATCCTTCCTTGCGCGCTGTACAGAGGGGTATTCTATAGAAAGGGTGTAGTCGCGCCAAAAGAAAATCACAGCCATCAAAAACGTCCAACGTTTTTGATGGCTGTGATTGAAAGAGCCTCGGTTTTATCATGATTGCTGGCGATCATGATAAAACCGAGGTAAAACCCGCTGCCTTCAATCTGGCGTGGGAGGAAGACTCCCACGGACAATAAATCGTATTGACGGGGAGAAATAGTTTATGACTGGAGGTTATAAATCAATACCAGTTATCATGTTTCAGTAGTACAGTTTTTCCCTTGAAGAATCATTATCCAATACGTTGTCAT
>NNBV01002882.1_pt1 | contig 18009 bp, 11 predicted proteins | sample 1173771 | NCBI WGS metagenome assembly NNBV01 (sample SAMN07173938, study PRJNA388173) | plant metagenome | isolation source: symbiotic tissue sample KVS11 | place: Norway: Troms, Kvaloya island | reverse complement strand
GAATAAGGGCAAGCAGAGAATCCGTTTTATTCATGGGTAGTCTTTTAAAAATTTGGTGCAATTCCAACTCTTGTCCGGGCTTAAATGCAGGGCCCTTTCCCAATACAGGCAATTGTTTATAAATTGAGCGCTATGAAAATAGTTGTTGCCCTGTTGCTCTTTATCGCTCTCTCCTTTGCGGGATTCAGTCAAAAAAAATTCTCTCATCAGGATTCGCTTCGCGGATCGATCACTGCCGGCAGAGCCTGGTGGGATGTAACCAAATACGACATCAAAGTACAACCCGATTACAACAGTAAAACCATTCGCGCCAGCAATACCATTTCATTCAAAACAACACAAGCGGGACAGGTAATGCAGATCGATTTGCAATTGCCCATGCAAATCGACTCAGTGCTTTTTCAAAATCAATTACTTTCGTTTAAGCGCGACAGCAATGTATACTTCATTGACTTTGGGAAACAACTCGCAGCAGGAACAGTTGCATCGTTAACTATAAACTATTCCGGCAAACCGGTGGAGGCCGTTCGTCCTCCGTGGGATGGTGGATGGATCTGGGCTAAAGATAAAAAAGGCAGACCATGGATGTCTGTAGCCTGCCAGGGATTAGGTGCGAGCGTCTGGTATCCATGCAAAGATCATCAAAGTGATGAGCCGGATAATGGTGCATCGCTCAGTATGATTGTACCCGATTCATTGGTAGCTATTGCCAATGGAAGATTGATGGAATCAAAAAGTGCCGGCAAAGGACTAATGGAATACAAATGGGAAGTAAAAAATCCGATCAACAATTATAATATCATTCCCTACATCGGCAAGTATGTGAATTGGAAGGAAGAGTTTGCCGGAGAAAAAGGAAAGCTGGATTGTGATTACTGGGTATTGGATTATGAATTGGAAAAAGCAAAAGAACAATTCAAGCAAGTACCCACTATGCTGAAATGTTTTGAACATTGGTTTGGCCCGTATCCGTTTTATGAAGATGGATATAAACTGATACAATCGCCTCACCTGGGCATGGAACATCAAAGTGCCGTTGCTTACGGAAATAGATTTCAGAACGGTTACTTAGGTCGCGATCTTTCACAAACCGGTTGGGGATTGAAATGGGATTTCATCATTGTGCATGAAAGCGGTCATGAATGGTTTGCCAATAACATCACCTCCAATGACATTGCCGATATGTGGATTCACGAATCGTTCACTAATTACTCAGAAACCCTTTTCACCACCTGCGAATTCGGTAAGGAAGCCGGTGAAGATTATGTGATCGGCACACGTAAGCTGATACAAAATGACATACCGATTGTTGGTCCTTATGGAGTAAATACAGAAGGAAGTGGTGGCGATATGTATTACAAAGGTGGCAACATGATTCATACCATTCGCCAGTTGATCAACGATGATGAAAAATTCAGAGCGATACTTCGTGGGTTGAATGAAACCTATTATCACAAAACGGTCGATACCAAAGAAATTGAAAATTACATCAGCACTAAATCAGGTATTGATCTGGCTAAATTCTTTGACCAGTATTTACGAACTAACCAGATACCCGTGCTGGAATACAAAGTGAACAAAAGGAAGATCAGGTATAAATGGACGAACGTGATGAATGGCTTCAGCATGAAAGTGAAGCTGACTGACGGAAAATGGATAAGCCCTTCAGAAAAAGAGCAGACATTGAAAAACAATTCCACAAGCGATCTGATTGTGGATCGTAATTTTTACATCACCGTAAGGAAAACAAATTGATACTGATGCCGCTTCATGAGAAGTTCAGTCTGCAACATCATGGACGCACTGCGGCTGTGTTTGTCATTCCGCCCAAAGTTCATTTGCTGGACATCAGCGGGCCAGCCCATGTTTTCTATGAAGCTACTGATTATGGTGCTCCATTGGATTTACATTTTGTTTCTGTTTATTCAGATGTAGATCATGAGACCAGTTCAAGCGGGCTTGCTTTCGCAAAACTGGAAGACTTCAAAAAAATCAACCTGAAGGAGAATGATATCGTTTTCATTCCGGGCATTGAATCGCATTATATTACCGATGTAGAATTTTATAAAACCATTGCTCCTTTCTTCGAATGGCTCATTGCTCAACATCAGCAAGGCGCGAAAATTTGTTCGGTATGTACGGGTGCATTTCTGCTTGCCCAATCAGGCTTATTGAATGGAAGACAAACTACCACACATTGGAAATATCATCACCTGTTTAAAAAAGAATATCCTGATGTAGAAGTGCTTGTCAACCGGCTCTTTGTGCAGAGTGAACGAATCTATTCCAGCGCTGGTGTAGCATCGGGTATTGATCTTGGTCTTTATCTGTTGGAAGAATTATATGGCACGCGTTTCTCTGCCGCTATTGCACGTGAAGTGGTCATCTATTTGCGCAGAGGAAAAGATGACCCTCAGCTCAGTGTGTTTCTTCAATATCGAAATCACCAGGAAGATCGCATTCATACCATACAGGAATGGCTGACACAACATCTCGATAAAAAACATACTGCCGATGACCTGGCGGAGATGATTCATACCAGCGGAAGAAACCTTACCCGCTTATTCAAGGAAACAACCGGAATCACCATCGGTCAATATGTGGAGAAGCTTCGCATTGAGCATGCACTTCAGCTACTTCGCGATCATCAGAAAGTGGAAACGGTGGCAAAAGCATGCGGGCTGCAAAGTACCAACCAACTCCGTTCACTTTTGCGCAAGCACGCTGGCATTCTTCCTTCTGAGGTATTGTCCTGATCCTGCGCACCGTTGTCCTTCTCATTGAGACAACAGAAGTATTCTTTTACATAAAAATACTCGTCTTATGAGAATCATCATCGCTGCCTTCTTTATACACTTTGCTATCGCTGTATCGGCACAAACAAGTAAGGCTACCGACCTGGCGTACTTCTGTACGCTTTGTAATAATGACTGCGACAAAATAGAATTTGACAAACCAGGAAAATGTAATCACTGTAATATGGAACTCATCAAAATATCGAAAGCGGAACGTAAAAAAGAACTATCGCGCAAGCCCATTACGGTTGCCTTTTATTTACAAGACGGTATTGAAGTGCTTGACTTTGCCGGGCCAATGGAAGTATTTGCCTATGCCGGATTTAAAGTATTCACTGTTTCAAAAACAAAAGACCCGATTATCTCTCAAGGCATTCTCAAAATCATTCCTGAATACAGTATCGATAACGCGCCTGCTGCAGATATGATCGCCTTCTTTGGTGGCAACTCAGGCAGTGGATTTGATGATAAAGTAATCACCTGGCTTAAATCACGCGAGAAGAAAACCGAATACTTTTTTTCAGTATGTACAGGAGCATTTGCGTTGGGCAAAGCCGGAATACTCGACAATAAAACGTCAACCACTTTTCATCTCAGCATCGATAACCTAAAGAAGTCGTTCCCCAAAACAAAAGTGGTAGCTGATGCCCGCTTTGTGGATAATGGAAATGTCATTACTACAGCAGGAATATCAGCGGGAATTGATGGTGCGCTGCATCTGGTAGCCAAACTAAGAGGTGAGCGTGCCGCCAAAGAAACAGCCGCTTACATGGAATATGACAAATGGGTACCCAAAGAAGGACTGATCCTTTCTGACAACCATTAATACTAAAGATTTTTGATTTTAAATAAGTTGCCGGTAAAGACACGTCTGCATCCGTATCTTAGTCAAAAATCTAAACCTGCTTACATGAATAAAATTTTAAGATTAGGGATGGCCGCATGTGCCTGCGCCTTATCGTTTTCTGCTTTCGCCCAAAAAACAGAAAAGGTAGACACTACCATTGTTGCTAAAATAAAAAAAGAGGGACTGGAACATTCCCAGGTGCTGGACATCATCAACATGCTGACGGATGTTCATGGACCGCGCCTTACCAACTCGCCCGGCTATCGCAAAGCAGCAGAGTACGCAAAAGCTACCATGGAGTCATGGGGATTGAGCAATGCGCATTTCGATCAATGGGAGGAAGACTTCGGTCGCGGATGGTTCCTCAAAAAATTCAGTCTTCAAAACTTAGGTCCTGTTTATTTCCCGGTCATCGCTTATCCTAAAGCATGGTCGCCCGCTATAAAAGGAACGGTGCAAGGTGATGCTGTTTATCTTGATGTAAAGACAGAAGCTGATCTTGAAAAATACAAAGGCAAACTGAAAGGTAAGATTGTATTGTTCAGCGCACCTGTTGCTGTGAAGCCCGGCTTCAAGCCCGATGCTTCGCGCTTCAATGATTCTACTTTACTGGCGATGGCTAATGCTGGTCCGGAAGCTCCGTTTGATATGAGACGCTTTCAGGCAATGATGCAAGGACAACAACTCACTTACAAAAAGTGGGAGCTTCTTGAGAAAGAAGGAGTGATCGCTGTATTGGAAGCAAGCCCTGCCTCACGTCTCGAAGATGGTACTATATTGGTTGGTGCCGCTACGGTTCCTTATCCATCTACGGTGCCTAACGATAAGAGAGAACGTGCGCAAAGTGCAAAGGCTCCTAAAATACTTCCGCAAATTGTAGTAGCTGATGAGCATTACAATCGCATGGTACGTCAGTTGCAAAAAGGATTTCCTGTAAAACTGGAGTTAACATTAGATACCGAGTTTACGCCTGCTGCACCAGGCTTTAATGTGATTGCCGAAATACCCGGTACTGATTTAAAAGAAGAAGTAGTGATGATCGGTGCTCACCTTGATTCATGGCATGCAGGAACTGGCGCTACAGATAATGCCGCTGGTTCTTCTGTGATGATGGAAGCCATGCGTATTCTTAAATCATTGGGTGTTAGTCCACGCAGAACAATCCGTATTGGATTGTGGGGTGGCGAAGAGCAAGGATTGATCGGCTCACGCTCTTATGTAAAGAGAATACTGGGTGAGCGTCTGGATAAGAGCGCACCGTATGATTCGATTCAGCTGAAACCTGCTGCCGAAAAATTCTCCGCCTATTTCAACATGGATAACGGAACAGGTAAATACCGTGGTGTCTATCTTCAAAACAATGAAGGTGTGAGAGAATTGTTCCGTGCGTGGCTGAAGCCATTTGAAAAGATGGGAGCTACCACATTAACGTATCGCAACACCGGCTCAACGGATCATGCTTCGTTTGATAACATAGGCTTGCCCGGATTTCAGTTTATACAAGATCCGATTGAATATTCATCGCGTACCCACCATACCAGTATGGATGTATTCGATAAAGCAGTGGAAGCTGACCTGAAACAAAATGCGGTGATTACCGCTGCCTTCGCATGGCTTGCCGCTAACCGCGATGAACTATTGCCAAGAAAGAAATAAGAACAACTTTTAAAATAAAAATCGTCTTATGGCTATCCTGCTATAAGACGATTTTTTTTTACTCCTTCGCAAAACGGAAGGATGCCTTTTAATCCACTTTTAGTTTGTCTGCTTGGATTTACGATAAATCAAATAGAACCCCGCCACATACAACACCCCGGAAAGAACTACTAAATACATACGAATCTGATTTATTTAAAAAATTGGTTTTAATTAAGTTACCCTCCATAGACACGAATTCTTAGCATAAAGATGGAAAGGCAATGCTGTTTTTTTTAAGCAAAATCCCTTCCCTATCAAAAAACTCTACCAAACTGATTTGTATGCCGTCAAACCGAACATTTGTTTTTATAAAACTATTTTACATACATTTACGTAATTAATCATTGTAATGAAAGGGACAAACTTAGGCGAGTTTGAAGAGCTCGTATTATTAACCATAGCAGCACTTGTCAATGATGCCTACAGTGTGGCGATCTGTGATGAGCTGGAAAAAATAAGTCGTTCGGCCAAACTGGGTGTAGTACACGCGGTACTGAACCGGCTGGAAGAAAAAGGGATGGTAAAAAGTAAACTCGGTGAAGCCACCAGCACACGCGGAGGAAAACGCAAAAGATATTATTCCGTCACCAGCGCGGGCAAGGCAGCATTGATCAGGGCAAAAGAAGTGCGTGATCAACTGTGGGATAAAATTCCGGATTTGATTTTGAAACGTGCATGAAAAAATCAGATCCTATGCATCCACCCAAATGGGCAGAACGGTTTTTATGCTGGTATTGCAAACCAGAATTACTCGAAGACCTGCAAGGTGATTTGAATGAATACTTTGAACGAAATGCAAAAGCAAGAGGGATAAGAAAAGCAAAATTGATTTATGTGCTGGACGTATTAAAGTTTTTCAGAAGTTATACGATTCGAAAACCCCAATCAATAAGGCCAATGAGCAACCTCGATTTATTACGAAACAATTTCAAAACTTCCTGGAGAAATGTTGGCAGAAATAAACTTTTTTCTGCCATTAATGTAGCTGGACTAGCCGTAGCAATGTGTGTAGCATTAATCATTATTGCATTGATTAGTGAGCTTCAATCATTTGATATTTTTCATCAGAAATACGATCAAATCTACCGGGTACGAAATACCGTTTACGAAACAAAAACATACGGAGAAGAATATGCTTCCACTTCATTATTAGCCGCGAAGCAAATTAAAGAAACTGTTTCAGGTATAGAAGAAGCAACTATCATCCGAAGAGGTTTTAATAAGGATGTTCAATATAATAACAATACCATTCCATTGAGTGGACTTTGGGCCGATGAATCTTTCTTCAACGTTTTCACTTTTGAATTCATTTCCGGAAACGCAGCAACTGCATTACGCGATCTGAATTCTGTTATCCTTACTGAAAAGTCAGCTCTTAAGATTTTTGGAACGACCGATGTAACCGGAAAATCGGTGACTATTGACTCAACTAACTTCGTAATCAGTGCTGTGATCCAAAATCCTCCCCTGAATTCACATCTGCGATTTGATATGCTGGGATCATTCATCACGATCGACACAAAAAAATTAGCTCTTAAAGATCCTGATTGGATGAAGTGGGACGAAATGTGGTCTACTTACATTTATATAACACTCCCCTCACCTGAAAACACTTTTTCTATACGACAAAGCCTTGCTGGAATAAGCACGGCAGGTAACAAAACCATTTCAACTCATCCCATTGAACTTCAACTACAACCACTCCATGAGATCGTTCTTGGCAATCAATTGTCTATGGAGATTGGACCTACGCAAAACAAACTGATACTTTGGATTTTGGGAATTTTTGCTTTCATCGTCCTGCTTTCCGCTTGCTTCAACTATACTAATCTCTCTGTTGCAAGAGCATTGAGAAGAACACGTGAAGTAGGCATTCGCAAAGTGGCAGGAGCTTCCAGGTTTCAGGTATTTCAACAATTCATCCTTGAAGCTATTCTACTATCTTTTTTATCATTAATTCTCGCCTATGGACTCTTTCTGTTAGTACGATCTGAGTTCCTTTCCATGGATGCCGGTTTCCAGGAAATGGTCACACTAACACCTTCCGCTCAAGTCTATCTGTACTTTGTTGGATTGGCCATAGCTGTAGGAGTATTTGCCGGTTTACTCCCTGCCTTATTCTTTTCCAAAATCAACGCTATACAGGTATTAAAAAATTTCTCCTCCATAAAACTATTCAAACACATTAACCTTCGTAAAGGGCTTGTCATTTTTCAGTACTCATTGTCATTGTTATTTATTGTTGCCGTGACCATCGAATACAAACAGTATCAGTACTCAATGAATTTCGATTTGGGATTCACTACTGATAATATTCTAACACTCAACTTACAGGAGAATAAGCCTGAGTTGCTGGAAAAAGAACTTTCTGAGATACCTGAAGTCAAACAAATCTCAAAGTCCAATTATATTACCAGTGTGGGTGTTTCCGGTATTGCCTACAGTATGCGGTACCAAACCACGGATTCCGCAGATCTTAAATTCAATGTCATTGATGAAAATTATTTAACCCTACACGATCATCAATTGATTGCCGGAAAAAATTTCAGCTCCTCAACGATTGCTCAACATGATATTATTATCAATGAAAGGATTGTAAAGTGGATGAAAATAAAAGATCCTCAGCAGGCTATTGGAGAGGATTTAATTTTTGGAGGCAGCAAGTATAAAATTATTGGTGTCATTAAAGATTTTAACTATGACCGCATCAACCACCCCATTCAGTTTTTTGCTTTTATGAATGATCCTGAGCAATTAGAAATGATGAGTCTGAAAATTCAGTCCACCGATATGATTGCCACAATGGAAAAAATTAAGGCAGCGTGGAAAAAGATAGATCCTATCCATCCGTTAAGAGCTGAATTCTACAATCAAAGCATTGAAACCGCTTACAATAAACTATCGTGGATGGCTAAGATCATTGGCTCCATCGCATTCCTCACCATCTTCATTGCCTCTTTGGGAATGCTGGGAATGGTCATCTTCACCACCGAGACCCGGCTGAAAGAAATCAGTATTCGAAAAGTCTTGGGCGCAACGGAGGGAGGATTAATCATTTTGATGAGCAAAGGATTTATCCAGTTGATTGTAGTATCGGCCTTGATTGCAATACCAGCAGCTTACTACCTCTTCGATCAGATCATCTTTGCTAAACATGCCTATCGGGTGTCTATTGGGATAGTTGAATTATTTGGAGGAACTATTCTTGTGGTAATCGTTGCCTTGGTTATGATTACCTCGCAAACACTAAAAGTGGCACGATTAAACCCAGCAAATGTATTAAAGTCAGAATAGTTTAAATGAAAGACAAATTACCATTACCACCACGCTGGGCAGAACGCTTCCTCTGCTGGTATTGTAAACCAGAATTACTCGAAGACCTGCAAGGAGATTTGAATGAATACTTTGAACGAAACCTAAGATCAGAAGGAATACGAAAAGCAAAGCTGATTTACATCATTGATGTAATCAAGTTTTTAAGAATATACACTGTACGCAAACCCAAATTCATCGACCTGTTAATTCATTGGATTATGATTGGAAGCTATATCAAAACGTCAAGCCGAAGCATTGTGCGCAACAAGTTATTCTCTGCTATTAATATCATTGGATTATCGGTGAGTATGTCGGTGGGATTGCTGGTGATCACCATTGTATCTGATCTTACTTCTTACGATGATTTTCATGCGAATAAAGAACGAATCTATCGGGTGAATTCCACGATTGAGTTTTCCGGAGAAGATCATCCTATCGATCTCGCTTCTAATTCAGTAAAAGCAGGTAAGCGCATAAAAGAAACGTTTGCCGGTATAGATGAAATCACGCTGCTGCGAAACAATTTTAATGGAGATGCACAAATAGGCGAGAACACCTTGCCCGTTGGTGGGCTATGGGCCGATGAGTCATTCTTCAACGTGTTCACATTTCCATTAACGCAAGGCAACAAAGCCACTGCGCTTAAAGAGCCTTACTCCATTGTGCTTACAGAAAAGACAGCTCAAAAATTATTTGGCACAACCAACGCAATAGGCAAAACGATCAGGTTTGACACTACCAACTATGAAGTAACGGGTGTCATGAAAGACATTCCGAAGTTATCGCACATGCGCTTCGATCTGATTGTCTCTTTTTCTACTGCAGAAATTGTAGTTGCTAAATCCGATCCCAATTTTATGGCTTGGGATAATGTATGGCAAAATTTTATATATGTACTTCTGCCCGAACATGCAGATACGCAAGCATGGAAAGCTAACCTCGATAAACTCAGTGAAGACGAAAACAAAAACATACAGAATAAAAATGTTCAGCTTTCTTTACAACCATTAAAAAGCATTGCGCTAGGCAGGCATCTTCAAAATGCAATTGGCCCTGTGATGATTCCATTGGTGGTATGGATACTGGCAGGAATGGCATTCGTTATTATTATCTCTGCTTGCTTTAATTACACCAATCTCTCCATTGCCCGTTCATTGAGGCGCTCACGTGAAGTGGGGATTCGTAAAATCATTGGCGCACTAAAAGGTCACGTACTCAACCAGTTTATATCGGAGTCGGTGATGATTTCATTACTTGCACTATTATTCTCATTCAGCCTGTTCTTGTTTCTGCGCTCACAGTTTATCTCATTAGATTCACACATTGATGATCTGTTTTTACTCCATCTGTCACCCACCATTATTGTTTACTTCATCGCATTCGCGGTAATCGTTGGTGTAGTTGCGGGTTTCCTTCCCGCATTGTTCTTCTCCCGCATCAATGCGATACAGGTATTAAAAGATGCCACCACCATGAAAGTGTTTCGTCATGTGAATGTGCGTAAAGGTCTTATCGTCCTGCAATACACGTTATCGCTCATCTTCATCACCACTGCCATCATAGGCTATAATCAATACAAGAGCTTTATTGGTTTTGATTTAGGATACAATACAGAAACTATCTTAAACATTCGTGCACAGGGAAACAAAGGAGACCTTCTCCTTAAGGAACTAACCGAATTACCTGAAGTAACGGATATCTCTCGCTCACTTATGATTACGAGCCTGGGGAGCATGCACGGCACCAATATGAAATACAAAAATCAGGATGATTCTACACGTGTGTGGATGAACCTGGTGGATGAACATTACCTGCCCATTCATAAACATAAATTCCTGGCGGGAGGTAATTTCAAATTACACCCTGCAAATGGCGAAGAGACCGAGATCATTGTAAATGAACAGGTTCTGAAACGATTTGATATTGCCAAAGGAGATCCTGCCGAAGCACTTGGAGAAGTACTTACTGTTGACAAAAAGAAATTAACTATTGTTGGTGTCTTAAAAGATTTCCACTACGGCACCACAGAGAAAAAAATAGAACCGTTTATGTTTCGTTACACCAACGATCAACCCTGGGGTTATCTGAATGCGAAGATCTCTTCCCACGAGTTACCCGCTACCATGAAAGCCGTTGAAGCTGCATGGAAAAAAATTGATAAAATACATCCGCTGGATGCTACTTTTTATGACGACCAGATCGAGAAAGCGTACAGTCAGTTCTCTGTTATGGTAAAAGTCATTGGCTTCATTGCTTTCCTTGCTGTGTGCATTGCTTCTATGGGCATGTTTGGCATGATTGTATTCACCACCGAAACAAAACTAAAAGAGATCAGTATCCGCAAAGTACTAGGCGCCAGTGAAGGTTCACTACTCTATTTATTAAGTAAAGGATTTCTTGCACTATTAACTATTGCTGCACTGGTAGCTCTACCAGTTACTTACTTATTTTTTGAAAAAGTAGTACTGACCAACTTTGCTTATCATGAGTCTATTCAATGGACAGAATTACTGAGCGGAGCTTTCTTTATTGGATTACTTGCTCTCTTGATGATTGGTTCGCAAACATTAAAAGCAGCACGAAGTAATCCTGCCAAAGTATTAAAAAGCGAATAAGCGTTTATTGAAATGAAAGAACCCGAAAAAGAAATTCATCCACCGAAGTGGGCCGAACGCTTTCTCTCCTGGTATTGCAAACCGGACTTGCTGGAAGATCTGCAAGGCGACCTGAATGAATACTTTGAACGAAATGTAAAAAGCGAAGGAGCAAGAAGAGCAAAACTCATTTACATCATTGATGTGGTTAAGTTTCTGAGATTATATACGGTACGAAAACCAAAATGGATAGACATTTTAATTAACTGGATTATGTTGGGCAGCTACGTAAAAACTTCCGGTCGCAGTATTATGCGGCACAAACTATTTTCCGCAATCAATATTGCAGGATTAGCAATCAGTATGTCTGTTGGACTTTTGTTAATCGGGGTAGTGAATGATATGTTTTCGTACGATGCTTTTCATGAAAAACGCAATCGTATCTACAGGGTGATCAGCAAATACGGATCATTGGGTCATTCCAATGACACCTACAATGCATCTTCATCGCTTCGCACCGGCAAGGCAATTGAAGAAGCTATTCCTGGTGTTGAAGAAGTGGCCATGCTTCGCAGAGGTTTTGGTGGTGATATGAAAGTAGACAACAAGACTATTCCGCTGTATGGACTTTGGGCGAATGATGCCACATTCCGGGTATTCACCTTTCCACTATTACAAGGTGATGCGGCTACTGCACTGAAAAATCCCTTCTCTATTGTGCTCACTGAAAAATCAGCATACAAACTATTTGGTGATGGCGAAGCAATAGGAAAAACAATTACACTTAAAGAGAAAGAATATACGATTACCGGTGTGATGAAAGATGTGCCGGTATTCTCGCACATCCGCTTCGAGATGTTAGCATCGCTCAGCACAAGAGAGATCACACAAAAAGATAACAAAAATGAACTCGCCTGGGATAACATGTGGAGCAATTATACCTATATACTCCTGCCGGAAAACACTGATCTACAAACGCTGCAAAGCAATCTTGATGTATTGAGTGCGAAAGAAGATAAAACGGTAAAAGACACCAACATCAAACTTGCATTGCAACCCCTCACTGCTATTGCCATGGGTGAAGAATTGAATAACTCCATCGGGCCGGTAATGGAAAGCAGTGTGGTGTGGATGATTGGTATTCTCTCTTTCGTGGTGCTTCTTTCAGCCTGCTTTAATTATACTAATCTCTCTATTGCCCGGTCTTTTAAACGATCGCGTGAAGTTGGTATACGCAAAGTGATTGGTGCTATGAAAAGTCATGTGCGTGCGCAATTTATCACAGAGGCGGTGCTGATATCATTATGTGCATTGGCTATTGCATTCGTACTCTTCATTGTATTGCGACCGTATGTGATATCCATCAATCCGCGTATACAGGAAATGCTGGTGCTGAATTTATCTCCTACACTCATTCTCTATTTTATTCTGCTGACTGTTATCGTAGGACTGGCGGCAGGGTTATTTCCGGCCATGTTCTTTTCACGCATCAATGCTATCCAGGTAATGAAAAACCTTTCTACGCTGCGCGTGTTCAAAAATCTAAATGTTCGTAAAACATTAATCGTAATCCAGTACACTATATCTATCTCTTTTATTGCAGCTACCATTATCAGCTATAAGCAATACAAGCACATGCTGTCCTTTAATCTTGGATTTCAAACTGAGAACATTCTTAATATCAACCTGCAGGACAACAATGCTGATCTTTTAATAAAGGAACTTTCAGAAGTACCTGAGGTCAATCAACTTTCACGCTCGGGTCTCATTACCAGCATCGGCACTTTCTGGAGCCGAACAATGAAGTATAAAGATCCCCTCGACTCGATTAATATTTACTTTAATGAGGTAGACGAAAACTATATCCCGTTATTAGGGCATCGTCTTCTGGCGGGTAGAAATTTTACAGCAAAGCCGAAAGACTCGAAGGAGTACGAGGCCATCATCAATGAGAAAACTATGAAACGATTCAGCATTGGAAACAATAATCCAACCAAGGCACTGGATGAATTCATTGAAGTAGATGGACGGAAAATAAAAGTGGTGGGTGTAATGGAAGACTTTCACTATGGAAAAATGGAAAGTAAAATATCAGAGGTGATATTCCTTTATAATCCCTGGGAAGCAGAAGTGGTCAATGTAAAAATCAATCCTGGTGATTTAGTGGCCACGATAGCAAAAATAGAAATGGCCTGGAAAAAAATGGACAACATTCACCCGATGGAAGCGAGCTTCTATGATGATGCCATTGAGCGTGCCTATAGCGAGTATGAATCCAAAATCAAGATAATAGGATTCCTTGCCTTCCTTGCTATCTTCATTGCAAGTATTAGATTATTAGGAATGGTGGTATTCACAACGGAAACCCGGTTGAAAGAATTAAGCATTCGTAAAGTATTAGGCGCAAGCGAAGGAAGCCTTGTCTATTTGCTTAGTAAAAGCTTCCTGATTCTATTGGTGATCGCGGCACTCATTGCTTTACCAATTACTTATCTCTACTTCGACCAGGTAGTGCTTTCCAAGTTCACCTATCGGGCACCTATCAGTGTCATCGAGTTACTCATCGGATTAGCTGCTGTCATACTTCTTGCTTTCATAATGATTGGATCGCAAACCCTGAAGGCAACGCGAGCCAATCCTGCTGATGTATTGAAATCAGAATAAGGAAGATGTGTTTTATTTAAGTATAACAATTCTCTTTGAAAGTGATTGACCATTCATTTTCAAAGAGACGGCATACATGCCAGTACTTAAATCGCCTACGTAAACAGGAACATTGTTATTTCCTTTCTTCAGACTCACATTCATTTTCTTTGTGTTACGCATAAGCGGATCGGCCAATGACATGAAAGTGTCCTGATCTTCCGTAGCAACGACAGTCATATAAAAATAGTCCTCTCTCACCGGGTTCGGATAGAGATCTATACCCGATAAAACCTGTTCATCAAGACCTACTATTACAGGTTGAAAATTTGCTGTATAAATAATATCAGCTGATGGCGTACTGATAGTTTGTGACGCATCACCACCTTGCGACCAGGAGGAAAACTGGTAGTCGATACCGTTCACTACTTGCGGGGTAACAATACCTATCTCGCGTTTAACACCCTGCACACTTACCACAGACTTCGGTGTTGTTATGGGTTGTCCATCCAATGTCAATTGTAACCCTGCAGGAAGGGTAGCAAAACTGAGCGTCGATTTTTTAGGAAATACGTCCAGTGAATCTTTCGCCTTCGCTCCTTTTGAATCGGTGACCGTTAAAATAAAACGATACCATACATTTGATGCTACTTCGCCTTCGACCGGTACAGTAAACGTTCCACTCTTCACTCCTGTGATAGCAGGCTGATCGTGCTTATGTATGTCATGATGAAAATCAATCTGCCAGCTGAAAGCTGAGGCAGGTAATTCTCCATCTTCGGTATCAGTGCCTGTTCCGGCAAAAGAGATAGAAGTACCGGCTATATACAAGTAAGTCGTTGCCGGCGAAGTAATGGATGCTCCTGGTGCTTTATTCGCAATTACACTCAACGCCACTTCATTGCTGGTCACACTCCCTGCTGAATTTGTAATGGTTACTTTATAATTTCCAGCCGCTGCTGCCTGAACATTGGTGATGCTATAAGCAGCTGATGTTGCTCCGTTGATGTTTACATTGTTCTTTTTCCATTGATATGTAAGCGGAGCCGAGCCCGATGCGCTTACATTGAAAGTGGCCGTTTCTCCCTGCGAAACAGAAATATTAGCTGGTTGTTGTGTAATGGTTGGTGCAACGGCTATTGGATTGTAAACAATCTTAAACACTGAACCCCCACTCGCATCACGACTTAAGTAATACAAGTTGCCATCAGGGCCTGTAGATATGCTTACTCCGCCTCCGGATACTGCTGTAGCAAATGCTGCGCGTGCAGGATTTGCGACACCAGGATCAAAAGAGTTTATCCACTTGTTACAGTAATCCATAATAAAATATTTTCCGATATACGATGCAGGGTAATTGGTGGTAGCCGGATTGAAAAATGTTCCTCCTGTTATTGCACAACCTACGCCATCACCCGTGCCACGGCCATAATAATAAACAGGGTTTGCATAGTTAGGATTGGTGCTCATCCCTTCCGCAGAGGGCCATCCGAAATTCTTTCCACCGGTAGTAGCATCATTTACTTCTTCCCAGGTATTTTGGCCCACATCATTTACGAAAAACTTTCCTGTACCGGGTTGAAATGAAATCGTATACGGATTACGCAATCCATACGCCCATATCCTTTTCTTTTGCTCTGAACCATCGGTGAATGGATTACCTGCAGGCAAACTTCCGTCTTTGTTGATACGCAATATCTTTCCGAGATAGGTGTTCAAATCCTGTGAGTTGGTTCCTTTTGCATTTTCACCTACAGCTACAAATAGTTTTCCGTCAGGCCCAAAAGCCAGTGCACCACCGTTATGATTCGAAGCCGTGCTTAATGGATCAAGTTCCAATACAATTGATTCACTGTTGGCCACCACTACATCTCCATTTGCAGTAAACCGGCTCAGGCGATTATGTGATCCATCTGAAACGGTATAATAGAGATAAATAAAATGATTGGTTGCGAAATCAGGATCTAATGCAATTCCAATCAAGCCGCGTTCGCCAATAGAATTCACTGCAAGCGTAATGAATGGAGTAGCTAACAAAGTTCCGTTTTTAATAACCCGTAACGCACCACCTTGCTGTGCCACAAAAATTCTTCCGTCATTGGCGAAAGCCATCACAGTAGGATTAGAAATGTCATTGGCTACCCGTACCTGAGAAAAATCAGCAGGATAAACCTGTGCTTCAAGAGAGGTAATGAGAAAAGTAGAAGTAAAGATGAATAAGAGCGTAGAATAGTTCATCCAGTGAATTTTAGTTGAGCATCAGGAATAGGGCCATTGTCAATCTTTTATAAAAGAAAGGGCTAAAATCAATTCCTGAAAATTGTTTTAGCCCAATCCACTAATTCATCTGTAAAGAGCGACTTTCACTCTTTAGTATATACGAGTATATACGGGGAAACTATCCATTAAATGTAAATACTTCTGTTTTGAGCTTCCCAGTAAGTATTCACATCCGTATAGTAAGAATGATCATTGGTATCGGGCCAGTGATTCTTATCAAAACCCGGGCATTCTTTTAAATACTCTTTATCTTTATTAAGCATAAACAATTGCCGGGTCGGATCAAGGGTAAGCGCTGTAAAAGGAACAGCGAATAATTTACCACCCATACCTAAGACAGAACCAAATTCAATGACGGCATATTCAATATGACCATCATTGATATTAATCATCAGATTTTCAATTGTACCTAAGTCTTGTCCTTCATAATTCTGCACTTTATCTCCGACAATGGAAGTGGAAGTCAGCCGTCTTACAGGCGTATTTGCGTATTGACCTTCGTGGTTCACGTTCGTTCTATTATCTACTTCATATGTTCTTTCCTTGAAATTCATAAATCCTCCTTTTTTAAAGTGATTTTATAACTTTTACAGGTGAAGTGATAAAATAAGTATGCCATCAGCTGCCAATGCTCCCTGAAACTGTTTCAGTGCTGTTGCTGAAATTCCCCAAGAACGAATGTGCAAATGGCTACACTTTATGGCATTTGATTTTACACTGATTCTCTTTAAACAATGATTTTATGAAACAGCTCAGCGATAAAAAAGTAGCCATCGTGATCACACATGGTTTTGAAGAATCGGAATTTAACGAACCCTTGAAGGCATTACAAAAAGCAGGTGCTCAGGTGGATGTAATCTCCATAGAAAAGGGGATGATAAAATCATGGTCAGGGAAAGACTGGGGAAAAGAATATGAAGCTACCAAATCAATTGATGAAGTAGACTCAAAAGAATATGATGCATTGGTATTGCCGGGTGGAGTCATGAATCCGGATAAACTAAGAATGAATGAAGAAGTAATAGGATTTGTTGCGGGCTTCTTTGATGATGCCAAGCCAATCGCTGCAATCTGTCACGGTCCATGGACATTAATAGAAACAGGCGAGCTGAAAGGCCGTACTGTCACTTCTTATCCTTCATTGAAAACAGATCTGATCAATGCCGGTGCCACGTGGGTGGATCAGGAAGTTGTTGTTGACAATGGATTAGTTACCAGCCGCAATCCGGACGATCTTCCTGCTTTCTGTAAAAAGATGTTGGAAGAAATCAGCGAAGGAGTACATCAGCTATAAAAAGTTAACCGTTAAAAGTTAATAGTCTATTAGTACTTACTATTAACTTTTAACGGTTAACTATTCACTAATTATCTCAAGTTGCCCAGGCTTTGCCCACTTCAGCTAAAGGTACGCAACCATGATATGGGCCGGGTACTTGGTTATATTGCAATACTTGTGTTGCTCCGGCTTCACTCGTAAAAAATCCAAGCAGTGTCAATTCTTTTACTTTCAATATAAAAGGCCTCTCTGATTTGTTAGCTGCATCCCACCAGTTGCCGGAAGCTCCGCCTACATTTCCGGCAAAAGCAGCGTCATGATGTTTCTTCACTACTTCTTTTTGTTGTTCGGGTGAGCATTCGATAAACGAATCTCCGAACATTTTCTGCGCATCTTCATCAAACGCAATAAGTCCTTTCAGAAACTGATCCTGTTCTGCTTTGGGATATACTTCTTTCAGCATCACATCAATAAACGAAGGTACACCCACCTCTTTCGCACCGGGTGTATCTGTTTTTGGTAGAAGTATTTCTGATAGCTCGCTGATCAGGCCCGCTTGTT
>NNBV01003285.1_pt1 | contig 18044 bp, 17 predicted proteins | sample 1173771 | NCBI WGS metagenome assembly NNBV01 (sample SAMN07173938, study PRJNA388173) | plant metagenome | isolation source: symbiotic tissue sample KVS11 | place: Norway: Troms, Kvaloya island | reverse complement strand
GGCTTACACTTTATTGTTACAGGAAAAATATCCATCGTGGTTATATCCGGTGAAGATGGGTGCCACCACCATCTGGGAACGCTGGGATGGAATCAAGCCTGACAGTACGTTCCAGACTCCGGGCATGAACTCATTTAATCATTATGCCTATGGCGCTATCGGTGACTGGATGTATCGGTCTGTAGCCGGATTGGATACCGATGCGGATGGCGTAGGTTATAAACACATACGCATTCAACCACGCGTTGATAAAAGATTATCTTATGCTAAAGCTGATCTGGAGACCCCTTATGGAAAAACAGTTTCCGGATGGAAAACAGAAAACGGAAGGCTGTCGCTGGAGGTCACCGTTCCGGCTAATACAACGGCTACTGTTTATGTACCCGCCACAGGTGCTGACAAAATTCTGGAGAGTAACAAAGCCATAGCTGCATCGAAAGATATAAAGACCGGAGGTACGGAGAAGGGTTATGTGATTTTAACTATCGGATCTGGCAACTATCATTTCATTGTGAATCCGTAATGAATCTATGCTCATCGCAAAGACACAAAGTTTACTAAGACGCACCAAGGAAAAATCCAATCCATGCAGATACTATTAGGCGTTATTTTTCATTTTATCGGAGGGTTTGCTTCGGGCAGCTTCTATATTCCTTTCAAAAAAGTAAAGGGATGGTCATGGGAAAGTTATTGGATCATTGGCGGAGTTTTTTCCTGGCTCATTGTTCCTCCATTAGCCGCATGGCTTACATTGCCTGGCTTCTCCGAAATCATCAGTGCTACTTCCTCTGAAGTTATACTATGGACGATTGTATTCGGAGTGCTGTGGGGAATTGGCGGATTGACCTATGGACTAGGTGTTCGCTATCTGGGTATGTCACTGGGCAACTCGGTGGTGCTGGGATTTTGTTCTGCTTTCGGAGCACTCGTTCCTTCCATTTATTATAACTTTTCTCCTGCCGAAGGTAAGACCAGCTTCACGGATATGATCTCCACCACATGGGGCCAGGTTGTTTTACTTGGTGTCCTGGTTTGCCTGCTGGGTATTTATATCTGCGGGCGGGCAGGAATGATGAAAGAAAAAGAATTATCAGAAGAAACAAAGAAAAAAAGTATTGCCGAGTTCAACATGACAAAGGGATTGACGGTTGCTATTGCATCCGGAATACTGAGTTCGTGTTTTAATTTTGGAATTGAAGCCGGTAAACCAATGGCTGAAATGGCTGTGGCGTTGGGACACAATCCGCTCTATCAGAATAACGTTACTTATGTGGTTTTACTTTGGGGTGGATTGAGCACGAATTTTATCTGGTGTATGATCCTCAATATGCGAAACAAAACATTCGGGGATTATACCAACAAGGCTACGCCACTACTCAGTAATTATTTCTTTGCGGCACTGGCGGGTATTACCTGGTTTCTGCAATTCTTCTTTTACGGAATGGGTGAAAGTAAATTGGGTAACGGTGCGAGTTCATGGATTCTGCACATGGCCTTCATCATCACTATTGCCAACGTATGGGGAATCATACTCAAAGAATGGAAAGACGTAAGTAAAAAAACGAAGACCACCATTACATTAGGCATCGCTACGATTATAATTTCAGTATTGATTGTAGGATTAGGAAATTCATTAAAATGATTATCGATTCTGGATTCTTGTAGCTAGCAACCCCAGCATCAAGAATCCAGAATCAGAATCAATTAACAGAACATAACAAGATAAAATAAAGTACACCATGTCAAGTAAAACATTCAAACACGTCAGCTATCTGTGGGATGAAAATAAAGCAGCCGAACTAAAAGGCGATGAGGTAGCGCTTCTTCTCTATCGTTCCAATTTATTAGGAGCTGATTTACGATTAACTAACTACGGAGGTGGCAATACTTCATGCAAAGCGATAGCCAAAGATCCTCTCACCGGAAATGAAACGGAAGTAATGTGGATTAAAGGATCAGGCGGAGATATCGGTACATTAAAAAGAAGCGGACTGGCAGCACTGTATGTAGAGCGGCTCCGTGCATTAAAAAACATTTATCGCGGCATCGGGCAAGAAGATGAAATGGTTGAACTGTTCAATCATTGCATTTATGACCTGGCATCGAAAGCACCGTCTATTGATACTCCATTGCATGGGTTCCTTCCTTTCAAACACATCGATCACTTGCACCCCGATGCGGCCATTTCTATTGCTGCCGCGAAAGACGGGAAGAAGATTACACAGGAATTATTTAATGGAAAGATCGGCTGGGTGGAGTGGCAACGGCCCGGGTTTGATCTTGGGCTGAAACTCAAGCAATGCCTCGATGACAATCCCGGCATTAAAGGAATTATGCTTGGCTCTCACGGCCTTTTCACCTGGGGTGATACGGCCTATGAAAGTTATATCAATACACTGGAAGTGATTGAACAGTGTGCAGAATACCTGGAGAAAAACTATGGCAAGAGCCGCCCCGTATTTGGCGGAGCAAAAATTCAATCTGCAAAAAAAGAAGACCGCTTAAGCCAGGCCACATTAGTCGCTCCCATTCTGCGGGGATTGTGCTCCAGCTTCAATCAGATGGTTGGTCATTTTACGGATGATGATCGGGTGCTTGAATTTATTAATTCCAATGATTTGGGAAGACTCGCACCCATGGGCACCAGTTGTCCGGATCATTTTCTTCGTACCAAGATCAGTCCACTCGTAGTGGATTTGAAACCGGACGATGACCTTAAAGATTATAAAGCGATTACACTTAAACTAAGCAATGCGTTTGAAGGTTATCGCAACATGTACAGGGAATATTATGAAAGCTGCAAGCATTCCAATAGTCCTGCCCTGCGCGATACCAATCCGGTGGTAATACTCTATCCCGGAATAGGCATGTTTACTTTTTCAAAAGACAAGCAGACGGCACGTGTGGCTTCTGAATTTTATATCAATGCCATCAACGTAATGAAAGGTGCGGAAGCGATATCTGAATACACTTCGTTGCCACGCCAGGAAGCATTCAATATCGAATACTGGTTGCTTGAGGAAGCAAAGCTACAACGCATGCCGAAACCTAAGCCTTTAACCGGAAGAGTAGCCTTGATTACAGGAAGTGCCGGAGGCATCGGCAAAGCAATTGCAAAGAAGTTTGTTGAAGAAGGTGGTTGTGTTGTCATTAACGACAATGACTACACACGCCTTGCCAAAGCAGACGATGAATTTAAAAAACAATTTGGCAAAGATGCCTATGCTTCTGTTATCCTTGATGTGACCAATTCCGATCAGATCAAAAAAGCATTTGAAGCCAGCGTGCTTGCTTTTGGCGGTGTGGATATTGTGGTGAACTGTGCTGGTATATCAATTTCAAAACCGATCCAGGAACATACAGAGAAGGATTGGGATTTTCTTTATGACATATTAGTAAAAGGACAATTCCTGGTTACCCAGCAAGGTGTGGAGATCATGCGTAAGCAAAGTCTTGGTGGCGATGTCATCAATATTGTAAGCAAGAATGCATTGGTAAGCGGGCCTAATAATGCAGGTTATGGATCAGCAAAGGCAGCTCAGTTACATTTGAGCCGATTGAATGCAGCAGAACTTGGAACGGATAAAATAAGAGTGAATGTAGTCAACCCCGATGCCGTCATTTCAGACAGCAAGATCTGGGAAGGCGCATGGGCGGAAGGAAGGGCGAAAGCCTACGGAGTAAAAGTAGAAGAGCTCCCTGCGTTCTATGCAAAGCGCACGTTACTCAATGAAATCATTTTACCGGAAGATATTGCCAATGCCTGCTTTGCCCTTGTGGGTGGATTATTAAATAAATCTACCGGCAATGTATTGAATGTAGATGGTGGGGTGGCAATGGCTTTTGTACGATGAGAGTTGCTTTCAAAATGAAACTTCATTCCGGCAAGGAAGAGGAATACAAACGAAGACATGATGAACTCTGGCCGGAGTTAAAAAGTCTGTTGAAGCAATCCGGCATCAGGGAATATTCTATTTTTCTTGACACGGAGACAAATACATTATTCGGAGTAATGGAGCTGGAAGAGGAATTAAAAATGAAAGCGCTTCCTTCTCACCCGGTAATGAAGAAGTGGTGGGCCTATATGAAAGACATCATGGAAACGAATGAAGATGATTCGCCCGTGAGTATTCCCCTGAAAGAATTATTCTATTTAAAGTAATAAGACGGAGACATCATCTTCAATTAAAAAATAATCCTATGCGAATAGAAAAAGATCACATCCAGAAACACAACGATAAGCTGGCAGCAAAGCATCGCAAAAAATTAGCGAACCTGTCTGCTGAGCTACCCAATGCAAAAAAGGTGATCAACAAGCTTGCTGATTTCCAGATTGCAATTCCAAGCTGGGCATTAGGTACGGGCGGTACTCGTTTCGGAAGATTTTCAGGTGGCGGTGAACCTGGTAGCCTGGAAGAAAAAATAGAAGACGTGGGATTGCTTCATGCACTCAATCAATCCAGTGGAGCCATTTCGCTTCATATTCCATGGGATATCCCCACCAGTACACGCAAGATCAAAGCACTTGCCGCTGAACATGGATTATTGTTTGATGCCGTTAACTCCAACACCTTTCAGGATCAGCCCGGACAGAAGTATAGTTACAAGTATGGATCACTACAGCATGCCAACAACAAAGTTCGCAGCCAGGCCATTGATCACAATATAGAAGTAATTAAATACGGAAAAGCACTCGGGTCAAATGCATTGACAGTGTGGTTATCCGATGGTTCGTGTTTTCCCGGGCAACTCAATTTCAGAAAAGCATTTCAGCGTACACTGGAAGGATTGCAGGAGATTTATGCTGCACTCCCTTCCGGATGGAAAATGTTTGTAGAGTACAAGGCCTTTGAACCCAACTTCTATTCCATGACCGTAGGAGACTGGGGACAGTCATTGTTGTATGCGAATAAGCTGGGACCCAAAGCATACACCTTGGTTGACCTGGGCCACCATCTTCCCAATGCCAACATTGAGCAGATCGTTTCGCTTTTATTGATGGAGCAAAAGCTTGGCGGATTTCATTTTAATGATTCCAAATACGGAGATGATGATCTGACTGTGGGAAGTATTAACCCTTATCAGCTCTTTCTTATTTTCAACGAGCTGGTGGAAGGAATGGATGCACGTGGAATGAATCATGCCCGTGATCTGGGTTGGATGATTGACGCTTCACATAATGTAAAAGATCCACTGGAGGATTTACTGCAATCCGTAGAGGCAATCAAAATTGCATATGCCCAGGCATTACTGGTTGACCGGAGAGAATTGAACCGTGCACAGGAGAGCAATGATGTGGCAAAGTCGCAGGAGATTTTGCAGCAGGCGTATCGTACTGATGTGAGGCCGTTAGTCGCAGAAGCAAGATTACGATCCGGTGCTGCGCTTCAGCCGATTGAATTGTTCAGAGAACTGTCTGTTCGTAAACAACTCATTGCTCAGCGCGGAGAGAAAACGAAAGCAACAGGGTTATAAAATAACTTCGTGCACCTCGTGCTTGAGTACTATGTTTATCTTGAAGATAATAACACCACGAGAACACAAAGATAATGCACACAAAGATCACCAGGCATTATATACAAGGAACACAAAAGCTTGTTGTGTCCCTTGTGTGCATTTCCTTCGAGGCCATTGTATTGAATAAAAAATTATCCATCTGGGAAGTACAATTAGAAAGATGACCACTCCGGTAATTGCAGTATTTGATATAGGACGCACCAACAAAAAGATTTTTCTCTTTGATGAGCACTATCATATCCGGTATGAAAAAGAAACTCATCTGACAGAAACACAAGATGAAGATGGATTTGAATGCCAGGATGTTTTCGCATTGAAATCGTGGGTGCAGCAATCGATCAGCGAAGTTTTTCTATTACCCGAATTTGAAATCAAAGCCGTATCTGTTTCTGCACATGGTGCCAGCTTTGTAAATACCGATGCCCATGGAGTGCCCGTCACTCCGCTATACAATTACCTGAAACCTTTTCCCGAACAGTTACAAAAGAGATTTTACCAGCACTACGGAAATGATCTTCCAAAAATCACTGCGTCTCCTCCTTCAGGAAATCTGAATTCAGGATTACAACTTTACCGTATCCGCAATGAAAGACCAGAGCTATTTGAAAAAATCAGTTACGCCCTGCATCTCCCTCAGTACATTAGTTATCTGTTAACCGGGCAGATGAGTTCTGACATTACCAGCATTGGTTGTCATACTCATCTTTGGGATTTCAACAAGAACCAGTATCACGAATGGGTAATCAAAGAAAAGATAGCTGAACGCCTTGCTCCCATTCGCAAAGCAAATGAGGTTGTGCTCTCTTTACTGAATGGAAAGACTATTCCTGTTGGAATTGGCCTTCATGATAGTTCGGCTGCATTGATTCCTTACCTGAAAAACGCTGACGAAGAATTCCTGTTAATTTCCACCGGCACCTGGTGCATTAGTCTTAATCCGTTTAATCACTCACCACTCACTGACGAAGAATTGCAGAAAGACTGTCTTTGCTATCTCAGCTTTGAGGGCAAACCAGTAAAAGCTTCACGGCTGTTTGCCGGGCAGGAGCACGAAGAGCAGGTGAAAAGAATAGCGAATCACTTCCATACAACAGAAGATTTTTACAAATCAATCGCTTATCATGAAGAGTTGGCTTCCCGGCTTGCAGAACAAACGATCCCGGTCTTGATGAAAGATTTTTCCGGAGGAACATCACCTTCTGCCTTCGTTCAACGTGATTTGAGTGAATTCGATTCTGTAGACGAAGCTTATCACCAACTACTTATTGATATTATTAATCAGCAGGTAATTTCCACACGATTAATATTGAAAAAGACAAATGTCAATCGCATATTTGTAGATGGTGGTTTTAGTAAGAACCCTATCTACATGAATCTGCTGGCAAAAGGCTTTCCTGAAATGAATGTGTATGGTGCTTCTGTGGCGCAGGCTTCTGCTTTGGGTGCTGCTTTGGTTTTACATGATCAATGGAATACACATCCGCTTCCGAAAAATCTCATCGAACTTCACGCTTACGGAACGGCACCACGTATGAGTTTATGAAAGTCGCACTCTTTCTTCCCTGCTATGTTGACCAGTTTTATCCCCAGGTAGGTATTGCCACTTTGCAGCTATTAACGAAACTAGGCGTAGACGTAGAATATCCGTTGCAGCAAACCTGCTGTGGTCAGCCGATGGCCAATTCAGGATTTGAACATCTTACCCACGACTGCAATTCTTTGTTCATCAAAAACTTCACAGATTTTGATTACATCGTGTGTCCTTCCGGAAGCTGTACGTTACATATTAAAGAACATCTTCACGATGAGGCAAGAGAGAACGAGGCGGTATCTATTCGCAAAAAGATCTATGAGCTCACCGAATTTCTTACTGACATTCTAAACGTAAAAAATCTGACCGCTTCTTTTCCACACAAAGTAGGCTTACATCAAAGTTGTCACGGGCAACGAGGTTTGCATTTGTCGCAAATGAGTGAATTGACAGCACCTACTTTTTCAAAGTCAGAGCAATTACTGAATATGGTCAACGGTTTGAAACTGGTGGATCTTAACCGTAAAGATGAATGCTGTGGTTTTGGCGGCACGTTTTGCGTAACCGAAGAAGCAGTCAGTGTGAAGATGGGCAAAGACAGGATCACCGATCATCTTCAGCACGAAGCAGAGTTCATCACCGGGGGAGATATGAGTTGCCTCATGCACCTGGAAGGAATTTTGCGAAGACAGAAAAGCAATGTGAGGGTGAAGCATATTGCGGAGATATTGAATGGAGGATAGAGGCTGGATACTGGATGCTTAAATCGTTAAGAATTTTAAAAGAATAGTTTACCACTATAATACCTATCACGATTACTAATCAATGAAAGATCACTCACAACTGGCGGAACAATTCAATGCCGATGAAGCGCGGGTGAACTGGCATGATGAAACCTTGTGGTGGGTGCGCACCAAGCGCGATCGTATGTCGCACGGATTGCCGGAGTGGGAACAGTTAAGAGAAACGGCATCGCAGATAAAAAACAATGTACTCTCTAACCTGAGTGAATACCTGGTTGAGTTCGAAGCCAATGCGAAGGCCAATGGAATGATCGTACACTGGGCTGCCGATGCAGAAGAACACAATGCAATTGTGCTGTCATTGTTAAAGCAGCAAGGCGCCACTCAAATGGTAAAGAGCAAATCAATGCTCACCGAAGAATGTCATCTTAACGAATACCTGGAGAAAAACAATATTGATGTAGTAGATTCGGATTTGGGTGAACGGGTAGTGCAGTTAGCGAAAGAGCCACCCAGTCACATCGTGCTGCCTTGCATCCATAAGAAGAAAGAAGAGATCGGAGAATTATTTCATCAACACCTGGGCACACCCAAAGGAAATGCTGATCCTCAGTTTTTAACTCATGCTGCACGCATTCACCTGAGGGAAAAATTTCTCACGCGCAAAGTAGCACTCACGGGTGTCAACTTTGCTATTGCCGAAACAGGTGAGTTTGTTGTTTGCACTAATGAAGGCAATGCAGACATGGGAGCGCACCTGGCCGAAGTACATATCGCCTCCATGGGAATTGAAAAAATTATTCCGCAACGAAAACACCTGGGTGTCTTTTTAAGAATACTGGCACGAAGTGCAACAGGCCAACCCGTGACAACGTATTCCAGTCACTTCAAAAAACCACGCGCAGGAAAAGCCATTCATATCATATTGGTTGATAACGGCAGAAGTACTCATTTAGGAAGAGCTGATTTTCGTAATGCATTAAAGTGTATCCGCTGCGGAGCGTGCATGAACACTTGCCCTGTATATCGCAGAAGTGGTGGTCATAGTTATCACACCGCCATAGCCGGGCCCATAGGTTCGATCCTCGCTCCTAACCTGGATATGAAAAAATATGCAGACCTTCCTTTTGCTTCCACGCTGTGCGGATCATGCTCGAACGTTTGCCCCGTAAAAATTGACATTCACGATCAGTTGTTTAAATGGCGGCAGGTGATTGTAAAGGAGGGATACACCACATCGGGAAAGAAAGCAGGAATGAGTGTGATGAATACCGTGCTTTCCAATCCATCGATCTATCGCACCTCAGGAAAAATCGGAAGATGGGTGATGAAGCATTTTCCACTCCTGGTAAATAACAAATTCAATCCGTGGTACAAGCAAAGAGAAATGCCCCTGCCTCCTAAGGAATCTTTTCGTGAGTGGTATCAAAAGAATAAGAAGTCATGAGTAGTCGGGAGAAGATGTTAGAGACGCTGAAGAAAAACCAACCTGATCCGGTCAGCCTTCCGGTTATTCAACACTATGAGCAACCGGAGAAAGACAATGTTCTTAAATTCACCAACACGCTTATTTTCATCGGTGGACATACCGTTGAAGTCGACGATTACAAAGAGATCATCGCTTATATCAAAGAACATTTCAGTAATATCAAACGAATACTCTCTACGATTGCAGAACTTCATTCCATTGCTGAAATAGAAGAGCAGTATAACAATCCCCATTCGCTGGAGGATGTAGGGCTTACCATTCTGAAAGCAAAATTCGGCGTGGCCGAAAATGGAGCCGTATGGATTACGGATGATCAACTTCCGGCAAGAGCACTGCCTTTCATTACCGAATTTCTGGCAGTCGTACTGGAGAAGAATACCATCGTGCCAACTATGAGCGAAGCATACCAGCGCATAGGAACGGCAGATTATGGATTCGGAGCATTCATAGCAGGTCCATCCAAGACATCGGATATAGAGCAATCATTAGTATTGGGTGCGCACGGCCCGAAGGCGATGGTGGCATTTCTTATTTGATTAAAATCATCACTATTGAGAATTTCGTATTTAACTTAGTTCAGTTCTTAACTCACTATGCACACCGAACTGATTCTCGCCAACATTGCCAAACACATTTCTCTTGATGCCAGCGAGATTGATTTTTTTCTTTCCCTTCTCAAAGAAGAAGCAGTGCAAAAGAAAACAATTCTCTTAAAAGAAGGGCAAATCTGCAGGGACATCCATTTTGTTCATCATGGTACGCTTCGCGCCTACTACATTGGAAAAGAAGCAAAAGAATCGACCATTATGTTTGCTATAGCCGATTGGTGGGTGACTGATATGTATTGCTTCGTGAATCAAAAACCTGCCATGCTTACCATTGCTGCTGTGGAAGACAGCGTTATTCTGAAACTAAGAAAAGAAGACCTCGATAAACTTTATCTACAGGTGCCGAGGTTCGAACGGTTCTTTCGCATCATCATGCAAAATGCATACATCCGCGAGCAACTTCGTGTTATTGAAAACCTCTCGCTCTCCGCAGAAGAACGTTACACTAACTTTCTTTCCAAATATCCAAAGGTGGCACAACAGGTCACTCAAAAACAGATTGCTTCTTACCTCGGCATCACTCCCGAATTCCTCAGTTCCCTGCGGGCAAATAAAAGCAAGAACTGATTTCTTAAGATACCTTAAGACCTTTTGTTATACGCTTTCCGTTCTTTGTATAAAACAAAAAAATATGCTGATACTTATTGCTGGTCCGTACAGAAGCGGAACTAATGATGATCTTTTATTGATGCAACGTAACCTGAACAGATTGGAAGAGGCTGCTCTTCCGCTGTTCGAATTAGGCCACATACCGATGATCGGAGAATGGGTTGCTCTTCCTTTACTTCAACTTGCCGGATCGAAAAAACCGGGAGATGAAGCGTATGAAAAAATTCTGTACCCCGTTGCTCATCGGCTACTGGAAAAGTGTGATGCCATACTTCGCCTGGAAGGAGCATCAAAAGGTGCAGATGAAGATGTGCGTATTGCGCTGCAGCGGGGATTGAAGGTGTATTACCGGATAGAAGATGTACCGATGGCATAACAGCATCGTGGGATAGCGGTGTAATCGAAAATCATTTTCGAGTAATAAAATGGTTGCAATTTTGCAGCCATTTTCATTTTGTGACCGCAATAAACCGCTGCTACCAAATCCTATTGCAGGTTACTGGACTTTACCGTAAGTTTATTAAAACACACAAACTTATGAAATCACTACGTTCACTCATTGCCGCACTAGCCATACTGATTTTCTTCTCTTCCATGAAAACACCTGTTCCTGCCAAAGAGTGGGTAAGTTTGTTTGATGGAAAAACATTGAATGGATGGAAGCTGAGCACCGAGCATCCTGCTACCTTCAGTGTGGCCGATGGTTCCATTATTGCCTTTGGAGATCGCGCTCATTTGTTTTACGATGGGCCATTAAAAAATCATGAATTCAAAAACTTCGAATTCAAAACCCAGGTAATGACTACACCTGGTTCCAACTCCGGCATATTTATTCATACTGCTTACCAGGCCGAAGGATGGCCATCCAAAGGATATGAGATACAGGTAAACAACACACACACCGACTGGCGCAAAACAGGAAGTATCTACGCGATACAGGATGTGAAAGAAGCACCCGCCAAAGACAATGAATGGTTTACCGAGCACATCATAGTGCAAGGCAAAAAAATTACGGTGAAGATCAACGACAAAGTAATCAACGAATATACAGAAGGTGAAAACGGAAAACTTTCCAGCGGCACATTCGCTTTGCAGGGGCATGATCCGAAAAGCAAAGTTTATTTTAAAGACATTAAAGTAAGAGTATTGCCTGATTAAAATTTTCCATGAAATCTTAATTCAACCTTTACTGCTTATCTCTTTAAGTAGTAAAGGTGTTTTACCTGCTCAAAAAGAATAAAATTTCTTCTTCCTTCATGGCCAAATCAGCAAAACCAAAAACGGCAACTAAAAAAGCTCCTGCACTTTCAGGTGAAGAACAGGTGACCAGCTTCATCAGCAAAACCGAACATCCTCTGAAGAAAGTAATGGAAGAAGTAAGGGCACTCATTTTAAGCACCAACAAACAGATTACCGAACACATAAAATGGAATGCACCCAGCTTTTGCATTGACGGAGACGACCGGATTACGTTCAACTTAAGCAAAAGTGACTATCTTCTTTTGGTCTTTCATCGCGGAGCAAAAGTAAAAGACAGCAAAGGCAAAGGTCCTCTGTTCGATGATACCAGTGTTTGCTGGAATGGCTGTCCAACGATCGGGCTACATTAAAACTATCGGGTTTGCAGGAGGTGACCGCTAAAAAAGTACTGCTAAAAAAAGTGGTGAAGCAATGGATAGAAAATACCCGTGTTGAGTGATTGAATTACTCCTTTGATTCAGACAGAATCAAAATGATTACCTGGCTTATACGTTAACAATTCTTCGTATGGATTCTGTAATCCCAAAAGCTGTGCAAATGCTGGTTCGGTCTTTAAGCCAGCTCGTTTCAGTTCAACAACTTGCTTTCTGAATTCTTCTCCTTTCAATACTAAAATTTCATACTCAACCATCATGTGCCGGTATGCATGCTGGTTTTTAACAGGAATGTTCTGACCAAAAACCTCGAACGCATACTGATCAATCTCAAAATTAGCCACTACCGTTTCGTTGTCGGATAGCATTGTTTCCCTGAGAGAAAATTTATTCTTATTACCAAAATGCTTTTGTAATGTAGAGATGAACTCCTGTTTGTTCTCCCAACAACAAATGATATCCAGATCACTGGTTTCGATATCAATATTGATTGGGAACGTTCCGGCAAGAACAGGATCAAATTTCCCGAGCGAAACCATGATGTTATTGCTGATTAAAAGATCAAAGATTTCTCTTTGCTTTTGATTGCCAGTCTTTAAATATTCCAGGTTATCAAAATTCATATCAGAAGAAGTAAATGGGTAAGCATTGATCCATCCATTGTTCTGAGGATTGAACAATACTGCACTTAATATAAAAAATTATCCACCTCCATAATCAATATCGAGGTTATGTTTGTAAAGCAGACCGGAGAGATTCAACGCTGAGAACTTTGCTTTCTTCATCTTGTTGGCATCCGGATCGATAGCAAAGTTTTGAGCCGTGCGGAAATCCGTCTTTTCTAGTTTTGTATTTAAGAACTTTGTTTCCAGCAGGTCACATTTCTCAAAAACAGCGCCCGATAAATCCGCTTCCGAAAAATCGGCTTCCTTCAGTGAGCACTCTACAAATTTTGTTTTGGCAAGTTTGGTCCCGTAAAAGGTGGCATAGTCCAGGTACGACTGAACAAAATGAAAGGAGAACATAAACTTATTGATTCGTGTGAAGTCAACAGCCAGCATCTTGCATCCGGTAAACGTAGCATCTCTGAACCCCGCCCCATCCACAGTTACCATTGAAAAATTGCAATGCTTAAAGTGACAGTCTACAAAATCATTTTCACGCAAATCACTTCTCGAAAAATCACAATTCAGAAATTCACATTTAATAAACTCCCTGCGTTCTAATCGTTTTCCTGAATAGTTAACATTTGCAAACTGCTTATTCTGGTGCACCACTGGCTCGGAAGAATCACTCATCATCGCTGCATTTTAGTTGTTCTCATTGTGCTGCGAAAGTAAGAACAGCAAATACGATCTACCTACACCGGATATGAATTAAAGCAGAAAGAATTCTGCTTATCCATTTGGAAAATCACTTGCTCTTTGAGAGAATAAATCAGGAAAAACCAAACCCATCATAAATAGTAGGGTACCTAAACCCAACCGCATTTTCCCTTTGGCTTTACCAGATTGCAATTACTTTATTTACATAATTCTCCGATTAACTATACCGATCATTGCGCCACGGATAGGCCGTATTGCTATATCCACGTTCTTCCCAGAATCCTAACTTGTTTTGCGTAAGAAACTCGATGCGTTTGATCCACTTTGATCCTTTCCATGCATAGAGCTGTGGTGTAATCATACGCACCGGGCCGCCATGTTCTTTTACCAATGGTTTACCTTCAAAAGTATGCACAAGCAACACATCGGGCTTCAATGCTTCTTCCAGCGATACATTGGTGGTGTAAGTATCATATCCATAACACATGATGTGCGTAGCGTTTTCTTTAGGATGCACCAGTGCTGCAAGATCCATCAATCGCACACCTTTCCATTGCATATTTAGTTTAGACCATGTAGTCACACAATGAAAATCGGAAGTATCCTCTGTTTGTGGCAAGGCCATGAACTCATCCCATGTTAATCGTACAGGATGCTCTACTGCTCCATCAACAATCAGTCTCCATTTATCGAGAGGAAGTTCGGGGTGCATTCCCAGGTCAAGCACGGGCCACTTCACCGTTAGGGTTTGACCTACCGGAGTAACAGGCATACCATGACGATTAGGATTGCCTTTTCCCATCGGCTTGTCATCCGCTACCGATGGCGTTAGCTTCATTTTCTCTTCGAAGCGTGACTTCAATTTCATGCGCGCATCAATAATGCGATCCAGTTTTTCTGATTCATCCATGGCGTGAGATTAATCTTATAAAGGTAATTGATCGGCAATTATATCTTTTGATTTTTTATTCACCACAATGGGCACAAAGGAAATGCACACAAAAAGCTTTGTGCGCATTGTGTAATTCTTAGTGATCCTTGTGTGCATTATCTTAGTGTTCTCCGTGGTGATAATTTTTTATTCAACACGAAGTCCACTAAGGAAATACACACAAAGGGCACAACACTTGTGTTCTCTTGTGTAGCTGTTAGTGAATCACCAGAGACCCAAAGTAGCACAAAGTTCAATTTTATCTGTGCTCATTTCTACCATTAACCCTTCCTGCTCTGTATTTTTACCCTGAATCATGGCTATCGGAAAAGATTACGTCAGAGAAATACAGAAGTTCACGACAAGTCAGTACTGGAACACGGGCGTGCGCATCACAGCCGGTGTATTGGTTCCAACGTTTTTGTTGGTGCAGAACGATTGGCTGGGCAGGGGAATGCCTTTCTTATGGGGTGCCTTGTTTGTAAGCCTTACTGATTCACCCGGCCCTATTCATCACAGGCGTAATGGAATGATAGCGGCCATTGTGCTTAACACGTTTACGGCTTTGTTGATTGGATCAGGCAGAGGACATGAACCTGTGCTCATCTCGCTTGTGGTGGCTTTCAGTTTTTTTTATTCCTTGCTGGGAGTATACGGCGCGCGCGCAGGTGCAGTGGGTACGCTGGCATTGGTCATCATGCTCATCAACCTGGTACCTTACCATGATCACCATCATTACCTTATCGATAGCGCACTGATAGCAGGTGGCGGATTGTGGTACATGCTATTCAGCCTATTACTTTATCGAATTCGTCCGTACCGGTTGGTGGAGCAGGCCATCGGTGAAAACCTGATTGCGATGGCTGACTATGTGCGGGCACGGGGTGGTTTCTACAAACCCGATGCTGACATGAAGCAAGGCTTCAACAAACTGATGGAAGAGCAGGTGCGTGTGTTGCGTATACAGGACCAGACGCGGGAACTGATTTTCAAAACGCGCCAGTTCGTAGCGGACCCAAGTCCTAAGAGCCGCAGTTTGATGATGATCTTTCTGGATTCGGTCGACTTGCTTGAGCAAACGCTCTCCTCCTACCAGGATTACTCACAGTTGCAGCAAAATCTTCGTGAAAGCGAACTACTAAGAAAATTCCATGCGGCAGTAATGCAGCTGGCCGATGGACTCGAATACATTGGTATAAACATTCAATCCGGTCAGGCAGTGCAAAAGCAACTGGATCTGTCACCCATCATACGCGATCTGGGCTTTATGATTGGTGACTACCGGCACAATGCCAAAGATCATTCGTCTTATCCCAGTCTCGATGCGTTGCAGAAAACCTTGTTCAACATGAACAACATCTCCAAGCGCATGCATCGCCTGGTACTTTACTCACGACTGGAAGTAGAACTCGACAAAGAAAATCCTGCCACGTTAGAGATCAACAAAACCGTGGCTTCTCAATCGCTGGAGTGGCAGGTGATGAAAGAGAACTTTACACTAAAGTCAAATCACTTTCGCTATGCCATACGTCTTACCGTGGCTATGCTCACCGGTTACGCAGTAAGTATCGTATTTTCACTCGGCCATACCTATTGGGTATTGCTTACCATTGTTACTATTCTAAAACCAGTCTATGCGGTATCGCGCAAGCGAAACATACACCGCCTGGCTGGAACGTTAACCGGTGCGCTGGCTGCTATACTTTTAATTTATTTTATCACCAACACAACTGCACTGGTAGTTATACTTGTCATTTGTATGATCATGGGATATAGTTTACTTCGTGTCAACTATTTTGGCTTCGTACTCTTCCTCACCATTTACATCATCATCACATTTCATTTTCTTAATCCGCTTGAATTTAAAACACTCATTCAGCAAAGACTGATCGATACCATTGTGGGATCTGTCATCGCAGGCATTGCAGCACGATTTGTTTTTCCTGTATGGGGAAGAGCAGAGATTGAATTATCCATGAAAGAGATGCTGGCGGCTAATCACAATTATTTTATTGCAGCTGGAAAGCAGCTTCGGAAAACTGGTACTCCCAGCCATGAATATAAACTGGCGCGCAAAGATGCCATGGTAGCACTGACCAACTTGTCGGATAACTTTCAGCAAATGCTTTCTGAGCCGCAGCAATCCAAAGGCTCAATACCTATCCACCAGTTTGTGATTGCCAGTCACATGCTCAACGGGCACATTGCTGCGCTGATTACAGAGAAATATTCTACCGAAACAATAGAGAGCGAGCCGTGGGGTCAGTTAGTTGAAGCTATTCAGCAGGAGTTTGATGTGGCTGAAAAACAACTCGCTTCACTTACCGGCCACGTGAAGAAGGAGGAAGAAGAGAAATCATTTCCTACGAGCCAGGCGCTTACACAGTTATCCATGATTTACATGCTGGTGAGAGACATTCGTATTATTACGGATAAGAAGTAAATCTTATTTTTCAGGAGTTGTAAGTTGCCGATCCTTTTCCGGTTCATAATCAACAGGAAGACTTTCCCCTACCATTTCCCAACTCCAGTAGCCCTGACTTTCGAGAAACTCTTCCGAAATCAAATTTCCATTGGGCTCTATCTCTATTCCATCATTATGTATGATGAGCCGTGATTTCTGAGGGATAACAGAACCCACATGACGAGGATCTTTTGTTTTGAGATAATCATACGCTTCCTCCTCATGAATATAATCTACTTCAAGCAACCCATTGAAAAACAGAACCGTCTTTTCGCTGGATAAACTATCTGTTTTAAGTATTCGGTTATAACGATAAAGTGTTGACACAAACATACTTTTCTTAAACAAGTGTGATCGTATCCATAAAGAAGTATCGGCTACAGCTGCCTTTTCAATTAAACCCCGTACATTCTTATCTTCAAACAAATTAAAAACAAATCCTTCTTCTACTAAACATCTTCGATAAATGGACCGCATAAAGTGCAGCTCAGATCCATTATAAGCTTTAAGTCGGTTTTGTGCCCAGGTATTTTTCTGAATCTCATCTTTCGGCATCATGGGTTTATAAACCACCTGACCTTTATAGAATATTTTATGCAGAAGCTTATTGTAACTGAACTCCTCCAAAAGAAATTTAAGCTCATAACCCAATACGGGATTTTCAATAATTAAAAGATCGCTGGCAGAAGCAGATAGGATTTCATTCTCCCATGTAAAATGAAGTACATTTGAATTTTTAATAACACAGTTTTTCGCATTCTCGCTTTCCCCAATGAAATTGGCTTTAAATGTTCTGAGATTATTAGCCCATTCGCTGCGCCCCATCCGCCTGGCCTTAACCACAACTTCGGAAAGCTTACTCGATACTGGTTTAAGTATGATTTTATAAAATTTTCCCTCCTGAGGTTTAATATCTACAACAAGTGATTCGAACCCAACAAAAGAGATAATCAGTTTATAATTGCCTTGCGGCAGATCAGATAGTTCAAACTTACCATCCGCATCCGTCTGGGTTCCTTTTGATGTATTGGCAATGAAAACATTTGCACCCGGTAGTGACTGCTGATCTTCACCAAATAATACCATTCCCCTTATTGCGTGCTCGCTTTGCGCAAACAGATGGAATGAACAAGAAAAGAAGAATACATAGAATGATATGCGCAGCATAGTGAATGTATTGCCTCATCTAATTT
>NNBV01002636.1_pt1 | contig 18076 bp, 15 predicted proteins | sample 1173771 | NCBI WGS metagenome assembly NNBV01 (sample SAMN07173938, study PRJNA388173) | plant metagenome | isolation source: symbiotic tissue sample KVS11 | place: Norway: Troms, Kvaloya island | reverse complement strand
GGTTATCAGTACTGAACGTGGTGTAGTGTTATAAGTATAGTTATTATAACGGTCATCGGAATGCAGCGTACTTAATGGCTGCATGTTGTATGTAGACTCGTCTTTATTTTCTTCATGATACTTTTTATGGAAAGCCGGGATACGCGCTTCAATAGAAGCGATATTTTCTCCTTCTTTCAGCAAAAAATAACATTGCTCATCACTCCAGATACTATTCCATCCTTCTTTCTCATGCTCGGCTTTGATGGTAGCATAAGAGAGCATAAGGTGAAAAGGAAAATCCGTATTGGAGGGATAGTCTTCCATCACCGCAGTGATCTTGTATTCAATATTTTCATGAATTAATGTTTCTCCTACTACATCCTCTTTACCAAAATAGCGCAGGGCCGACTTCTTAGAGATAATCGCTTCATTCGGATCATCTAATCCCTTCTCCGCAGAGCCAATCAATATTTTACGATCGAATACTTTAAAGAAATTGGACTGCGTAAAAACAACTCCATTTTCGCCATTGAATCTTTTTACATCACCTGCTTTCTGCGGAAGCGTAATTAGATCCCCACCACGATAGGAAGTGAACACTACTTCTTCTGCTTCCGGAAAATCATTTTTAAATGCATCAGGCAATACTGTGGGGACACCCGCACCATAGTTCAATCCATTATTACCTCTCGACTGAGAGGTGACACGATAAATACGATCGCGATTGGTATGGTAGTCATCAAAGCTGATGGAATGCTTCAACATCAAAAAAAGAATAAGACTGCTGGCGATACCAAGCGTAAGTCCCGAGATGTTGATGATAGTGGTAGCCTTGCCACGCCACAGGCTACGAAAAGCAGTTTTAAGATAATTTCTAATCATGGAGTAAGTCGTTTCTGATTTAGGCTAAGATGAATTTCTCATCCCTAAAGTTGAATTTGTTGCCAACATTAGTGCCATATTAAAAAAACGCGCTTACGAGCCGCATTCAGCTTTTCCTTTGTTCACTAACGCAGAAAAACGTTCGATAACGGACGGGAATTATACCGTAAAGAGTGGTGTTAGTTCTTTTTGTGAAATACCTTTGTCCCTGTGATTCAGCAAATAATTATAGCGCTCATCTTCCTGGCAGCGATTGCATACATCGGCCGTATGGTGTTCCGTTCTTTTAATACAAAAGAGGGATGCGAGAAAGATTGTAAGTGCGGAGTAGCAGGTGATGCTAAAATGCCAAAAGTAAAGGCGTCATAACGGAAGCCCGGTCAAAAATTACATTTGAGACTGATCTGATGATTATGCCACGTTACGCATTTTGCATAACGCATTTTGCGTAAAAAAATAGAGCAGCATTTTCCCGGAGAAATTAATCAGGCCCACACCTTAGTGCCTTCGGTGCAATTACGACACATCTCTATTTCACTTCTGGATCGTAATAATGTAGAGCGGAAGTTATTGTATTTCTCTCCATTCCAGATTTCTTTGAAAGTATTCTTTGTAAGATCGCCTAATACAAAGTGTGCATCTTTATCAAAGCAACATGGCACTACTTTTCCATCCCAGGTGATCACACAACTGTGCCACATCTTCCAGCAATGATCGAGTAGTTCATTTTTGATGGAGAACTTTCCATCACTATTCTTTTTGTAGCGCGAGTATTTATCGATAGTAGGAATCAGATCTGGGCTGTTTTCGTAATCATAGATCTGGGCTGTTTTAAAAGCAACCTGATCTACACCGAGTTCTTTTGCCAGCTTCTTCACATCTTCTACCTGATGTTGATTGGGCTTCACCACCAGGTATTGAAAGATAACATGTGGCGTGCTCGACTTTAACTCTTTCTTCCAGCGAATGATGTTCTTTGTTCCTTCAATCACTTTATCCAGATTACCTCCTACACGATACGCTTCATACGTTTCCTGTGTAGTGCCATCAATGGATATAATCAATCGATCAAGACCAGAGAGTACAGTCTTGCGTGCATTTTCATCCGTTAGGTAATGTGCATTCGTTGATGTGGCCGTGTAGATTTTCTTTTTGGAGGCATACTCCACCAGTGAAAGAAACTGTGGATGCAAATATGGTTCGCCCTGAAAATAAAAAATAAGATAAGGCAGCGTGGGCGCTAATTCATCAATTACTTTATGAAACAGATTATCCTTCAGCATACCTGTAGGGCGTGTGAACGACCGCAATCCACTGGGGCACTCGGGGCAACGAAGATTGCATGAGGTCGTTGGTTCTATTGAAATGCTGATGGGCATTCCATGAATAGTGGCTTTGCCTGAATTGCGCGAAGCGATATAGCTCGACAAAATCTGACCTGCATTTTTTATACGCGGAAAGTTTTGTTTCCCTATTAAATTGACGCTATCGTAAATGGAGCCGATCACTATTTATGCAGTGGCAAGGTAATCACAAATTCAGAGCCTCTTCCATATTCTGATTTCACCCCGATTTTACCGTTTAGTTTCATTACTGTTTCCTTCACTATAAATAAGCCCAGCCCCGAACCTGCAGAGCGATCTGTAGCGCGGAAGAACATATCAAAAATGCGATCTTGCTTATCTGCCGGAATTCCCGTTCCGTTGTCCGTAATGGTTAAAACACAAAAATCTTCTTTCAGTTCCGTTTTCACCTCCACCCAGGGATCATCCTGGCGCAGATTGTGGTATTTGATGGCATTACCCAATATATTCGATAAAATAATGCGCGTTCTTCCCTTATCCAGAAGCAACGGTTCATCGATACATGAAATATACACTTCAATCTTGTCCGTCCCCTCCAGGTATTGAAGATGAGCAACTACATCGCCAATCAATTCTTTCAGATTGACCAACTCGTGATTTACTTCTGTTCTTGAATTGCGTGAGTATTCTATGATTTCTTTGATAAACTCATCCAGCTTGGTCACACGATCACCGATCAGCTCAAAGTACTTCTTGTCATTAGAGCTATCCGGCTCTGCCAGCGCTATCCGGACCAATCCCTGTATTGATAATAACGGTGAACGAAGATCATGAGAGGCACTGTAAACGAATCGATCCAACTCACCATTGATCTTCTCCAGATTTTCTTTTTTCTCTCCCGCATCGATAGCATAAGCATGAAGCAATCGCTCTGATCTTTTGTTGGTTCGGATCATAAAATCAAAACACAAGAACAGCATCAGGGCTGAAGCCACCTGGTTGATAATCATGTTGCGCTGGCCATGTGTGGATACCGAAAGCTGGTGATCACCCAAAAGCTTAAAATCGCTTAAAATCAACGCCACGATTAATCCAACAGGAAGAAGAAGGAAAATCAATCTCCATATTCGCTGCGAATCGTCAAAGATCATGTAGGCAATAGTAATCATGGGAAAGAAATAGACAAAGGCTACCCGATCGGCCGGAATGACGGAGCACATGATGGCGATCAGCACGTTCAGCAATAAAAGGAACAGGATACGCGATGTAACAGGGCGATTGTATTTATTAAAAAGGAAGGCAATACCAATGACAATGAAAAGCAGCATGTCCATTAAAGGAATAGGCGCTATACCCTGATCGAGTACATCTTTGATGACGGTAAGGAGGGTGACCGTAGCTGCCATCACCAGAATCCTTGAGTATAAGAGATTTCTGCGGGCGGAGAAGAAATCCTCGGAATTGGACGGGGCGTATATGCCCAGATACAAACTTATTTTTTTGACTAAATCGCTCATTAGTTGCCTTGCACTATCAATAGGATAAAATCAACCTTCAAAGAAAGTCTAATAAATCCGCTTCCTTATTATCTTGCGATTCAATCCTATGAAAAAATTTCTGCTCGCTTTTCTTATCCTGTCCGGTTCGGTCTTAACAGCCCAAATCCAGCTTTCTGATAAAGCCGAGATTTCCATCATTACCTGTGGACCTACCCAGGCAGAGTTGTATTCTGCATTCGGGCATAGCGCCATTCGTATTTATGATTCATTGAACAGAATAAATGATGCCTATAACTATGGATTGTTTTCATTCGATCAGCCTAGTTTCTATTTAAATTTTGCCAGGGGTAGTTCGTTCTATATTCTTGGAGTACAGTCGTATCTGGATTTCAGGTATACCTATATTTATTACAATCGTTCACTTCACGAACAGAAGCTCAACCTCACACAAGAGCAAAAGCAAAAAGTCTTTGATTTTCTGCAATGGAATGCAAGACCCGAAAACAGAAGCTATCGCTACGATTATTTTTATGACAACTGTGCTACGCGGGTGCGCGATGCATTTGATAAGGCGCTGAAAGGCGAAGTGAAGTTTGACAGCACCTACATCACAACGGATTATACGATACGCAAACTCACGGATATCTATTTACAGCAACAGCCCTGGGGAGATTTAGGAATTGATATCTGCCTGGGCTTACCAATGGACAAGAAAGCTTCTCCCTACGAATACATGTTTTTGCCCGATTACATCGAGTCATCCTTCGATCATGCTACTATCAATGGCTTACCATTAGTAAAAAAGAAAAGCATCGTCTATGAAGCCAAACCCGAACCAGTTGAAAGTCTGCCTCATCCATTATTGGTATTTAGTTGCTTCTTACTGATCACTTTAGTTATATCGTTTTTCGATTGGAAAAGAAAGAAACTATCTAAATGGTTTGATTTGATTTTGTTTACTGTTCTGGGATTGGTTGGTATAGTGCTGCTTCTCTTGTGGACATCTACCGACCATAAAGCGGCAGCAAACAACTTCAATTTGCTATGGGCATTGCCGACTCATTTATTAGTCTGGGGATTATTAAGAAAGACTCCTTCCGCTTTTATTAAAAACTATTTCCTGGCGGCAACTATTATCACGGGATTATTATTGATTACATGGGCCATTCTGCCACAGCAAATCAATGTGTTTCTGGTTCCACTTGTGGTTGCTATTCTGGCAAGGGCGGCTATTATCTATAACCATCTGCGATTAGCTTAAACTTTATTAACCGATCGTTTTCAATGAAAATGTTCAGAGTCGGTTCCATTCTGGCTATAAATGGATTCATCGTTTTGATGTTAATAAAGGCTATGTTTTTTCCAGATGGGCCAGATGACGTTTTCGGTCTCTTTTTTATAGGAGTATGCATCTTTTTTAATCTGTACATGTTATTGATTTATTACGTCATGCCATTAAAAGAGAAACCAGTCATTTCATTGGAAATTCTTTATTCGATTTTGCTAGTTCTTCCCATTATTGCGCTCTGGTATTTCACGACTTAATTGTCATATAAAATCCTTTTGTTTTTCTCGTTGCTATAACTTCCTTTACGGAAAAGCTATTCCATGTCGGAGAAAAGAAAGTTTGGTTTTGAAACCCGCATGCTGCATGCAGGGCATATACCTGATTCACATACAGGAGCACGCGCTGTTCCTATCTATCAAACAGCCAGCTATGTTTTTGATAATGCAGATCATGCAGCTTCATTATTCGAGTTAAAACAATACGGGAACATCTATTCGCGTATCAGCAATCCTACCAATGCCGTTTTTGAAGAACGTATGGCTTCACTGGAAGGCGGCACAGGAGCAGTAGCAGTATCGAGCGGACAATCGGCACAGATGCTTACCATGATGACGTTACTCAATCCTGGTGACGAGATTGTTGCTTCATCGCACTTGTATGGAGGTACCTACACACAGTTCGAACATACCTTCAAGAAGCTATCGCTGAAGGTTACGTTCGTTGATCCTTCTGACATCAGCAACTGGGAAAAAGCCATCACACCAAAAACAAAAGTGTTGTATGGAGAAACCATTGGTAATCCTGCCGGAAGCATTTTTGATTTTGAAAGTGTATCCGCATTAGCGAAAGCGAACAACATCCCTTTAGTAATTGACAACACATTGGCTTCACCTTACCTGTGCAGGCCCATGGAATGGGGTGCCGATATTGTATTGCATTCGGCCACCAAGTTTATCAACGGACAAGGAACAGCCATTGCCGGAGTTGTAGTAGAGTCAGGTCGTTTTGATTATACCAATTTCCCTGCGGTATCCGCTCCATCCATTCCTTACCATAATCTGAACTTCTATGAGACCTTCGGGCATTATGGATTTCTTATGAAGCTGCGGGCGGAAACACTGCGCGATACCGGTGCCTGCTTATCTGCCTTCGATGCATTTCTTTTGATCCAAGGGTTGCAAACCTTGTCTATACGCATGGATCGTCATGTGCAAAATGCATTGACCATCGCTACGTTCCTAAAACAACACCCGATGGTAGAATGGGTGAACTATGCCGGCTTGCCTGACCATCCGCATCATGAGCGTGCAAAGAAATATTTACCTAAAGGAGCCAGCTCTGTTTTTGCTTTCGGACTGAAATCAAAAAACAATAACGCCCGCGAAACAGGCAAGAAGTTTATCGAGGGGCTTCAGATCTTTTCGCACGTAGCCAACCTGGGTGACAGCAAAAGCCTGGTGATTCATCCTGCCTCCACTACACATCAGCAACTTTCTGATGAAGAGTTGAAACGCGCTAAAGTGAATCCTGAACTAATACGAATTTCTGTAGGAATAGAAACAACTGAAGACTTAATATGGGACTTGGAACAAGCCTTTCATGCGATATCTCAATGAACACTAATCTTAGTGTTGAAGAGAGAAACAAATACCAGAACACCGATGCCATCCGAAGATTACTAAACACTTCGCGCAACATTGCTATTGTAGGATTGTCGGACAAAAAAGAACGCGCCAGCAACTTTGTTGGTTCGTATCTATTATCAGAAGGATATAATGTTATCCCCGTCAATCCTCTGAAGCAGGAGATACTGGGTCAGAAGTGTTATTCTGATTTAAAGAGTATTCCTGTACCAGTAGATATGGTTGATATCTTTCGCAGACCTGAGGAGTGTGTTAACATCGTGAAGGAAGCCATTGAGATCAAAGCAAAAGCCATCTGGATGCAACTGGGCATTGTGAATCGCGAAGCTGCACAACTTGCACTGGACAATGGATTGATTGTAGTAATGGATCGCTGTATAAAAATGGAGCACGGTCGCTTCAGCGGCAATCTTCACTGGGCTGGAATGAACACAGAGATCATTACAGCGAAGAAGGCGAGTAGATTTATATAAGCCACAATACTAATCTTTTATATTCAAGCTTACTTCTCCCAAAGTTTACAAGCAATCCAACTTTACACCCGGATGCTTTTAAGTAATTAAGTATTTGTGCAACATAAGCATCCGCAAAGCCACGTTCGGCCGCCTTCACTTGAAGAATAATTTTATCCAATAGTACAAAGTCGGCATAAAACTTATGCGGGATTGGATCTTATACTCCCGCTCTCTACTATAATCAAGATTTCTTTTTAGCAACTCATTTGTTTCCGCAACATTCTGTTTACAACCACTGGAGTAATTGGTATCGTTTTGGTTTTACGTTGGACTGCAACTGACCATAAAGCCGCAGCTTATAATTTTAATTTGCTATGGGCATTACCAACTAATTTATTGGTTGACGGAATTCTGAAAAGAAACACATCTGCTCTTGTTAACAAATACTTTTTAGGCGTGGCCGTTATCACTGCGCTATTATCTATTACCTGGGCATTTCTACCGCAACAACTCAATGTGTTTTTAATTCCTGTAGTTATTGCCATTTTAATAAGAGCGTGGATCATCCTTTTTTTTCACCGTGTGAAACAATCTTTTCACCGTGCGAACTAGCCTCTTTGATCTAAAAACTCACTCCACACAAAGTCGTCTAAGTAGCTTTCATCCAACATCAGCATCTGAATGAGCTCCTTTTTAGTAATAACCTCTGTGCTGACCATATATTAAAATTAACATGATAAAAATTGTATTGCGAAGCTTTCTACTAACTGTATTACTCGCCTATTCATTGGGGACGTATGGACAGCAAGAGGAGAAAATAAAATCCATTTTCCTGATGAAATTCATTGAGAATGTCATTTGGCCGAATAAAACCGATTCCTATGTAATTGGTGTTATCGGAAATTCCACGATTAGTAAAGAACTTGAAGCGCGCTTAGCCGTAAAAAATAAGTACAAGATAACCGTGAAGGATATCTCGGTAAATGAGATAAGTTCATGCGATGTTATCTACCTGGCTGCTAACAAAGACAATTCCTTTTCAAGGATAATAGAAGCCACTGACTCCAAAAAGATCTTATTAGTAACAGAGTCAGATTTTACCGCAAAGGGTGCAGGCATCAGTTTCGCTGTTGAAAACAATAAGATGCATTTCATTGTCAATAAATCATCCATTGAAGCGAGAGGATTAAAAATATCTACTACTCTTCTGTCTCTTGGCAAACAAGTGTAATTCAATCAAATCGATTACAATTACTCCATTACAAACTTTCCGTATCGCTGCGCTATGCCAATACGAGTAAATCAATAATCAAAAAAAACAAAATTTTAAATCAGGTAAAAAAAAGTAAACAAATGAAGAAATTAATTACAGCCGTAATCTGTCTGCTCCTTGCAGGCCTCTCTCCGGGCGTCTTTGCGCAGGAGAAAACTCCTGTTGACAGTAGCATGTTTGACATGTCTCTGGAAGACCTAATGAACATTACTATCAGCTCTGCAAGCAAGAAAGAAGAGAGCCTGTTCGATGCCCCTCTGTCGAGCTATACCATAACACGAGCGGATATTGATAGAGCGGGTTCCACAAGCATTGTGGAAGCATTGCGAATGGCACCTGGTGTTATTGTACGCGAGCAAACAAACGGAACCTACGATGTGTTTATCAGGGGGTTTGACAACATCGTGCGAAAATCCGGTGATTATGACAAGCAGAATACACTTACTTTGGTGATGATTGACAATCGTCCAATTTTCAACTATACGACCGGTGGAACTTTTTGGGAGACATTACCAATCGATATCAATGATGTAGATCGCATAGAAATTGTGCGTGGTCCGTCAGCTCCATTATTTGGTCCTAACGCGGTTTCAGGAGTGATCAACATTATCACAAAGCGCTCAGACAAAACAATGGTCAATGTCAATGCACAATATGGAACATATGGAACGGTCATTGCCAATGCCTCTGTTGGCAGTGCTTCCGGCAACTGGACATATCAGGTGTCCGGTAACTTTCAACAACGCGACCGATTTGATAGTGAATACTATAAAGCAAGCACCGGTCAGTTTGTAGATGGTGCTGCCTTAATGACCAATTTTGATAACTATTATCCTAACCCTAACCGGTCAATGAATAAGTGGGGAGCTAACGGATTTGTTGGGTTTAAACCCAAAGAAAATTTATCGCTCGACCTCAGCTTTGGAACACAGAAATCACAAGTACAAAAAGATTACTTCGGTCTCAATGGCACAAAACTTAATAATAGTCACACTGAATCGTCTTATGCTAACCTGGCAGCAAAATGGAGTAACCTCTCTTTCCGTTCTTCGATCCTTTCAGGCAATGACAATATAAATTACAACGTCCAGAAGATCCGTCCTAATCAGTATAACTATACGGTTGTTGATGCAATCACTGAATATACATTCAAGCTGGGCGATAAGTATTCGATCACGCCTGGTGCCAGCTATCAGGGCACCTTTATTGATGATACTCCTTACATCACGAATCCCACTAACCCCACTGCTGGATTTTACAATGGAAAACCCACATTAAATGGCGTAGCGGGAATCCTTCGGAGTGATCTAAACTTTACGGAGAAATGGCGTGTGGTGGCGGCTCTGCGATCAGATAAATTTTCTACTCATGATAAATTATTCCTTGCCTACGAGCTTGCCTCTACTTATAAGTTAAATAGCAAAAACCTTATCCGGGTAGCCGTTACCCGCTCGAACAGCAGTTCGTTTACCGGATACAGTAAGCTTAATCTTATTTCACCAACACCTATTCCTGGTATTGTTGTCACCGTTGCAGGTAATTCAAATCTGAAGCTTCAAACCATCCAGATGGTGGAATTTGGTTTCCGCTCCAAGTTGAACAAGAACCTTCAGCTTGATATGGATGTTTTTCGTCAGCAACTGAATAACCTGGCTATCATACAGGCTGAAGTTTATAACACTACGATCAAAACAGCAACTGCGTCGCGTGTTCATAACCTACCTACTCAAGCTGTACAATACGGAGCTACACTAAGCCTTAACTATTTGCCTGCTGAAAATATACAAATCAAACCGTTTGTCACTTTTCAAAACACACATACCTATGACTTACCTTCAGCACTGGTGCAGCCTTCGGTTGATCCGAATGTAACGTACTCAAACAGCGAGCACAAAAGCACACCTGCTGTCTATGGCGGTTACTATGCCAATTACAAGTTCGCTTCTAAGTGGAATGTAAACTTAAACGGATATTATTTTTCTGCCCATCGTCAATATGATAGAAGCGATGCGACTTCTACGTCAGACGTTGGACACATATCCGGCAAAGTTCTGGTGAACATGAAGCTAAACTATGCCTTGACTAAACAGATAAGCCTCTACGCTAATGCACGCAACATGCTGAATAGCACTTCAAGAGAAGTATTTGGTACAGATCATACTGGTGCTTTGTATCTCGTCGGTGGCTCTTTCTCTTTGAATTAGTCTCCACTAAAATTTTGAAATAAAAAAAGCTCCTGGGTGACACTCAGGAGCTTTTTTTGTTTCCTTTTTTCTAAATATGAATAGGTCTGTTAGCCGTAGCAGCCAAACATGCCTCCTTCACTGCTTCCATATAGGTCGGGTGCGCATGTGACATTCTCGACACATCTTCTGCTGAAGCTCTGAACTCCATCGCTACTACACCCGCAGCAATCATATCAGCAGCGCGTGCACCGATGATATGTAAGCCTAAGATCTCATCTGTGTTTTTATCTGCTAACACTTTTACCAAACCATCCAGATCCATAGAAGCACGGGCACGACCCAATGCTTTGTAAGGGAAGCTTCCTATTTTGTATGCACGGCCATCCGCTTTCAGTTGCTCTTCGGTGAATCCAACACTTGCTACTTCCGGCCAGGTGTAAACCACTCCTGGTATTAGCAAGTAATTCACGTGTGGCTTTTGTCCCGCCATAGTTTCGGCAACATAAACTCCTTCTTCTTCGGCTTTGTGTGCGAGCATTGCACCACGCACTACATCACCAATGGCATAGATGTTATCTACTTTGGTTTTCAGATGATCGTCTACCGGAATCTTTCCTTTATCAAGTTCAATTCCGATTTTCTCTAAACCAAGTCCGTCCGTGTAAGGTCTGCGGCCAACACTTACCAGACAATAATCTCCTTTCAGTTCAATAGCAGCTCCACCATTCTTTGGTTCTGCTTTCACCACTACTTCCTCGCCTTTGTTTTCTACCGCAGTCACTTTATGACCGAGATAAAAGTCCATACCCAGCTTCTTCGTTGATCGAAGCAACTCTTTACCCATCGTTCCATCCATAGTAGGAATAAGGCTATCCATAAATTCAACTACAGAAACCTTAGCGCCAATACGTGCATACACAGAACCCAATTCCATCCCGATTACACCTCCACCAATGATGATCATGTGTTTAGGAATTTCTTTCAGCTCCAACGCTTCGGTACTGGAGATGATTCTCTTCTTATCAAAAGGAGCAAAAGGAAGTGGTGTAGGTTTAGATCCTGTTGCAATGATTACTTTCTCTGTAGTAATGGTGGTTTCCTTACCATCCTTACCAGTAATCCTGATAGTATTCTTATCGACAAACGATCCGACACCGGTGTGTACTTCGATCTTATTCTTCTTCATCAGGAAAGCGATACCATCCACGTTGGACTTCACCACGCCTGCTTTGCGATTGATCATCTGTGCGATATTTGCTTTCGGTTCTGAGATATCAATGCCGTGTTCCTTGAACGTATGCGCAGCATTATGAAAATGCTCTGAAGAATCCAGTAGTGCTTTGGAAGGAATACATCCCACATTAAGACAGGTACCACCCAATGTGTCGTACTTTTCAATGATAGCAGTTTTGAAACCCAATTGCGCTGCACGAATGGCTGCTACATAACCTCCGGGGCCGGAGCCAATAACGGTGACGTTGTATTGCATAATATTCTAAATTTTATTGCATTAATTATTTAACCGCAGAGGCGCAAAGGTCGCAGAGAATTTTCTTGTTCTCTTCGCGAACTCTGCGCCTCTGCGGTTTACATTTTTATACTCCAAGAATCAATCTTCCCGGATCTTCCAGTAATTCTTTTACTCTCACCAAGAAGCTTACCGACTCTCTTCCGTCAATGATGCGGTGATCATAAGATAATGCCAGATACATGATCGGGCGAATAACTACTTCACCATTCTTCGCTACCGGGCGCTCCACAATATTGTGCATACCAAGGATTGCAGATTGTGGCGGGTTCAATATTGGTGTTGACATCATAGAACCAAACACACCACCGTTGGTGATGGAGAATGTTCCGCCAGTCATTTCATCAATAGAAAGTTTACCATCACGGCCTTTACCTGCCAGGCGGATAATTTCATTTTCAATCTGGTCAAATGAAAGTGCTTCTGCATTACGAATCACCGGCACTACCAACCCTCTTGGTGTCGATACCGCGATTGATACATCACAATAGTCATGGTATAAAATCTCATCACCATTGATCTGTGCATTCACTGCAGGGAATTCTTTCAATGCAACACAAACTGCTTTGGTGAAGAAAGACATAAAGCCTAGTCCTACACCATATTTTTCTTTGAACTTGTCTTTGTATTTCGAGCGAAGATCCATCACCGGCTTCATGTCCACTTCGTTGAACGTAGTCAGCATAGCTGTTTCGTTCTTCACTGCTACCAATCGCTTGGCAATCGTCTTGCGTATCGAAGTCATCTTCTCGCTACGCTTGTTACGGCTTCCGCCCGATGCAATCACCGGAGGCGCTGATGGCGTTGCTGGTTTCGATTCTTTATTAACAGGTGCTGCACCTTTTGCATTCACTGCATCGTCTTTGGTGATACGGCCACCAACACCTGAACCGCTCACTTGCGAAGAAGCAATTCCTTTTTCATCCAGAATTTTTGCTGCTGCGGGTGATGGATGTCCTGCAGCATAAGTGGTAGATTCATTAGATGTAGATTGCTTTTCAGCAGGTGCATCTTTCTTCGTTTCAGCAACAGGAGCACCTTCTGTGATTTCAATCTTGCAGATCAAACCACCAATAGGCAATGTATCTTTTTCTTTAGCTACGATGCGCAAGATACCGTTCGCTTCAGCGGGTAACTCAAATGTTGCTTTGTCTGATTCTACCTCCGCAATTACTTCATCGAGTTTTACAAAGTCACCGTCTTTTTTCAGCCAGGTAGAGATCGTTACTTCCGTAATCGATTCGCCTACCGCAGGCACTTTCATTTCTTTTATTCCGCCAGTCGATTTCATGGGTTGATTTGTTGGTTCAGCAGCCGGTTTCACAGGCTCCGTTTTCGTTTCTGTTTTAGCAGCTGGTGTCGATGCCCCTGCTGCATCAGCAATCTCGCAGATGGCAGTACCGATTGGCACTACTTCACCTGCTTGCTTTAATATTTTCAATGCACCTGCCTGCGGAGCGGTCAATTCAAAAGTAGCCTTGTCTGATTCCAGTTCGGCAATCACTTCATCCATCTTTACGATGTCTCCGTCTTTCTTCAACCAGTTGGCAATCGTCACTTCGGTAATCGATTCACCTACCGTGGGTATTTTTACTTGTTGTGCCATACGATCTTATTATTTAGTAGTGGATGAATCTGTTTTTATTCCCAACGCATCGTTCACGATACGTTCTTGTTCTACCTTATGTACTTTAGAATAACCTGTAGCAGGTGAAGCACTTGCTTTGCGCGATACAAATTCCATTTCCTGCTTCGGCATCATACGTTGTATGTATGACAGCGGGCCCATGTTTGCAGGCTCTTCCTGCGCATAAACCACAGTAGCTCCTTTGTATTTCTTCAATACCGCATTCAATTGTTTCTCAGGGAAGGGATGCAATTGTTCCAACCTAACAATGGCTGTATCCTTTGATTTCTTTTTCTCTACCAAATCATAGTACACCTTACCGGAACAAAGTACTACGCGCTTCACATCTTTGGCATTTACACTTTCATCATCAATCACTTCTTTGAACGATCCTTTGATGAAATCTTTCAAAGGTGAAATCACTGCAGGATGACGCAGCAATGATTTAGGAGAGAATACAATACAAGGCTTGCGGAATTCCCACGTTACTTGTCTTCTCAATAAATGGAAGATGTTAGCCGGTGTAGTTGGGTTTGCCACTACCATATTATACTCAGCGGACAATTGTAAGAATCGTTCCGGACGACAACTGCTGTGCTCAGGGCCCTGGCCTTCATAACCGTGTGGCAATAGCATGACCACACCATTCTGACGTTGCCATTTCGATTCGGCACTGGAGATAAACTGATCGATCATTACCTGTGCTCCGTTTACGAAGTCACCAAACTGAGCTTCCCATATCACCAATGCATAAGGCGATGCCATGGAATAACCATATTCAAATCCCAATACACCAAACTCAGAAAGCAATGAATTATAAATATGGAGTTCTCTCTGATCTTTATCGATATGATCCAGTCCGCAATACGGTTCGTTGGTGTTTGCATCGAAGAAGTAAGCATGACGGTGAGAGAAGGTACCGCGTTTTACATCCTGACCTGACATACGCACAGGAGTATTTTCTACCAGCAATGATCCATACGCCAGCAATTCTGCTTCTGCCCAACCTAATGTTTTGTTTTCAAAGAAAGCAGCTTTACGGTCTTTCAACAGTTTTTCAATCTGCTTCAATGGTTTGAATCCTTCGGGGATAGTGGTCAATGCAGTAGCTACTTTATCAATCGTAGCCTGCTTCACGCCGGTCTCTGGTGACTGATCAAAATCTTCAGGTTTTGCTCTGCGCAACTTCAACCATTCTTCTTCAATCTTCTGTGGCTTGTAAGGAAGTGGTTTTTGTTTTACTTCATTCAGGCGATCCTGTAGCTGATTGCGGAAGCTGGAATCCATTTCATCCGCCATTGCTGCATCCACATCACCACGTTCTACCAAACGCTTTACATACACTTCACGTGGATTAGGATGCTTCGCGATAAGGTTATATAATTTTGGCTGAGTGAATTTAGGTTCATCACTCTCATTGTGACCGTGTCTGCGGTAGCAAAGCATATCGATGAAGATATCCTTACCGAATTTCATACGATATTCTACCGCTAGCTTGGAACAGAAGTTCACCGCTTCTGCATCATCACCGTTTACGTGAAACACAGGTGCATCAATGATCTTGGCTACATCTGTACAGTAAATAGAAGTACGCGCATCATCATAATCCGTAGTAAAGCCAACCTGGTTGTTAATCACAAAGTGAATAGTACCGCCCGTGTTATATCCCGGCAGTCCTGACATTTGAACAATTTCATAAACAATACCTTGCCCTGCCACCGCAGCATCGCCATGAATAAGAATGGCCATCGCTTTGCTCAGGTCTTCTCCATATTCATCATCAATTTGTCCGCGGGTATATCCTACTACCAATGGATCTACCGCTTCGAGGTGAGAAGGGTTAGGCGTAAGCTTTACATAAATTTTATTTCCGGTTGGTGAAGACGTATGCTGGCTGGAATAGCCCAGGTGATATTTCACATCACCATCACCCATCGTCAGGTCTGGATTCACAATTCCTTCGAACTCAGTAAAGATCTGCTCGTAGGTTTTGCCCAATATGTTGGACAACACATTCAAACGGCCACGGTGTGCCATACCAATCACTACTTCTTTCACACCCAGCTCGGCCGAGTTATTAATAATAGTGTCCAGTGCAGGGATTGTGTTTTCACCACCTTCCAGCGAGAACCGTTTCTGTCCTACAAACTTGGTATGAAGGAAGTTTTCAAATACCACTGCTTCATTCAGCTTGCTTAGTATTCGTTTCTTCTCTTCTACTTTAGGATTGTAAGCGTAGTATTCACGCTCTATCTTATTATACAGCCACGCACGAATATCATCATTGCGGATGAAGTTATACTCAAAGCCGATCGGGCCTAAGTAAAGTGCATTCAGTTTTTTGATGATCTCACGTAGTGTAGAACGCGGCATACTGATTTCTGCTGCCACGTCAAATTCAGTATCCAGATCGGCATCAGTCAGGCCGACACCTTTGTGGTCCAGGTTTACGTTGTGGTTTCTGCGTTCACGCACAGGGTTCGTTGCCGACTTCAAATGCCCGAACGAGCGGTATTGAAAGATCAGGTTTCTCACCTGCGTCTCTTTAATAGAGGCAGTGTCGGTTGAACTTGTTGCCACAGCGGCTGCTCCGGCACCATTTCCCTTTTCGCCATAGCGTTGAGAAGAGAAATCGTATCCTTCAAAAAATTTCTGCCAGGTTGCATCAACAGATGAAGGGTCTTGCTTGTAATTTTGGTAGAGCTGATCCAGGTAGCTCACGTCCGCATTCGATATATATGAATATTTGTCCATAAGACTTTTTACTTTTTTAGAAAAGTGTGACGAAGGTAGAAAACGGTTGTAAATTACAAAAACCTAATAATCGCGTAAGCAAATATAAGTTCAGCAATACTGATTATGATCCAAATTGGGCGGCTTACGGGCTATTCGTTACAAGTCCTCTCCGCCGGCTGGCGTATGCGGGCTTTCCACTACTATCCCGGCCGCACCGCATCTTCCCAACAATCCTTTTATCAGCTCATTGCCAGGTTATTAAAATCACTTACATTTGCAGTCCAAAAAAACCGGACGTGATCCGGCTAAAAACAAGAAAAATGGCTGTTAAAATCAGATTGGCCCGCAGAGGCCGCAAAAAATTGTCACTCTATGATGTAGTAGTAGCTGACGCAAGAGCTCCACGTGATGGTAAGTTCATTGAGAAAATCGGTACCTACAACCCGCTTACTGTACCTGCAACCATCGTTTTAGATGATCAGAAAGCATTTGAATGGGTAATGAAAGGTGCTCAGCCAACTGACACTTTGAAAGCAATGCTTTCTTACCGTGGTGTTATGTTAAAGAAACACCTTCAGATCGGTGTGATCAAGGGTGCTATCACTCAGGATCAGGCGGATGCAAAGCATGCTGAATGGGTGAAATCAAAAGAAACTAAGATTCAGGGCAAAAAGGAAAATCTTTCTAAGTCTAAGGAAGATGCTGCTAAAGCTCGCAAGGCTGCTGAAACTAAGGTAAAAGAAGCACGTACTGAAGCTATTCGCAAGAAGGCTGAAGCACTTAACGCTGCTCCTGTTGCTGAAGCTGCTGCTCCTGCAGAAGAAGGCGAAGCTCCAGCTGCTACTGAAGAAGCTCAGGCTTAATACTTAAAAGAGTTTTAATTGATGCCAGTCCTGACACTAATCGGGACTGGCATTTTTATTTGACACGCATGACCATAGAAGAAAGTTTTAAGATCGGCTTTGTAGCCAAAACCCATGGACTGAAGGGTGAAGTCACCATACAGATGACTCCGGAATGCCCCGATCTCACCGAGGTGAATTCTTTTTTTGTTGAGAAAAACCAAAACCTCATTCCTTATTTTTTAGAGACCGTGTCTTTAAAAGGAGACAAGGCATTCATCAAACTGGAAGATGTGGATACGATAGAGCAAGCAAGTGACCTCAAGGGCTGCAGCCTGTACCTGCCCAAAGCAGAACGCGAAAAACTAGGTCGTGGTGAATTTTATAATGATGAGGTTATCGGATTTGAAGTGCTTGATTCAGAAACAGGATCAATTGGATTAGTCACCGAAGTTTTTGAAAGCGGACCTAATCGCTTCCTGATGATCGACCATAACGGAAAAGAAGTGATGATCCCGCTCAACGGACCATTTATAAAGAGTGTAAACAAATCGAAAAAGAAAATCAGTGTAGAGTTGCCGGATGGGTTTCTCGATATTTAAGATTTCGAATTTAAAAATTGTACTTGTCCGGGGCTGACTAAAAAGCCAAGATTTCAAAAAGGTAAAAGATTTAGGATTCAGTTCAGGTGAACCCAGTTTCACAATTGATATGCTGTCTGTTTCAGAGCTATTCTTGACACGGCATGGTAATTCTGTTGTTAAGCAGCCTTCTTGAGGCCATGAAGATGGATCTTTCGTAGATTGTGTGCCATGGCAATGAAATTGATTT
>NNBV01000001.1_pt1 | contig 18076 bp, 13 predicted proteins | sample 1173771 | NCBI WGS metagenome assembly NNBV01 (sample SAMN07173938, study PRJNA388173) | plant metagenome | isolation source: symbiotic tissue sample KVS11 | place: Norway: Troms, Kvaloya island | reverse complement strand
CAATAATCCACTATTAATATTTAATATAAAAACTTACTGGACATTTCCAATCAAGTGATTTAAGTAAAATTGGATAAGTAAGACTATTTTTTTCATTCTCAACACCTTTAACAGTTATTTCTAGACAAGCTTGATGAAAAACGATACACCACAAGAATTGAACCCAGACCAAGAGATTGGACGCTTGATTGATGAGGTAATGTCTTCATCTCTGACTGATGAACAGTACCGCAAAAAAATGCAGCGACGCAAAGAAGTACAAGACAAGCGGATAGCAGAAGCAGTACCAGAAAAAGGGTTAATTATTGTAAATACTGGTAACGGGAAGGGTAAAACCACTGCGGCTTTGGGGATGGTGTTGCGATCGCTCGGTCACGGGTATAAAGTAGCGATCATCCAATTCATCAAAGGTAGCTGGGAACCTTCTGAAAAAAGGGTTTTCAGCTATTGGGAAGACCAGATAGAATTTCACGCAATGGGCGAAGGCTTTACCTGGGAAACTCAAGACCGCGATCGCGATCTTGACAAAGCTAGCGCCGCCTGGGAAAAATCATTAGAATACATCCGCAACCCAGACTTTCATCTGGTGTTGTTAGACGAAATCAATATTGCCCTTAAAATGGCTTACTTACCAGTAGAAGACGTTTTAGCGGGTTTGGCACAAAAACCAGCTAATAAACACGTTATTCTCACAGGTAGAGGCGCACCGGCTGCTTTAATTGAACGTGCTGACTTAGTAACCGAAATGACCCTAGTTAAGCACCCTTTCCGCGATCAAGGTGTTAAAGCCCAACCGGGAATTGAGTATTAAATCAGAATTCAGAATTCAGAATTCAAAATTGTTAAAAAACCAGGTTTCCGATCTCTGCTGAGTAGGAAACCTGGTTTTTTAAGAAATGCTATATACGTCTCATTTGTTTACTTCTTATTCCAGAGACTTAAAAACGCTTGAGAGATAGCTGGAGTAATCTGACTTTGTAAGTGACTTAGTGCATCACGATGGTTTGCATTATTGTCATCATAATAAGTAAACAGATTCGTCAGCTTAACAATCTCAGGATTTTGATCGTTTGTTCCCCTCCATTTGTTAGTAACTTTGTGTAAAACGTCCTTGGGGAGATTTTGTTGTAAGTTATTTAGAGCTGCGATATAAGAAGGATTTTGAGGATTCTTTTTGAATTGGAAGCACAAATCTATCAGCCTGATTTGAGCCTGTGGCTGTGGCTTATCTGTGAGAGTAGCTTGCTGTAGAATTTGACGCTGTTCAATAGTGGCAATGCCATTTTCAGGTAAACCCTGAGATTTCTGAAATTTCTTGACTGCTGCATAAGTGGCTGGCCCATAAAAAGGCAAGTCTTTTGGAATTTCGGCATTGGTTGCAAAACCGTGAAACTTCAATCTATTCTGAAGACCTTTGACTGTATCTTCCATTACAGTTCGAGTTTCCGCATCAGCATTACCATTAACCGTAAGTTTTTGTGAATACTGTTTCTGAAACTTTTTAATAGCTTCTTCAGTAGGATCATCTGTCAAGGAGTTGTTATTCCGCTTCCAGGGAGCAAATTTAGTCAGATCCGGCTTAGGATCAATCTCAGGAGCTAAATATCCTAGCCCAATCAATATATGACGGATGACTTCAGGGCTACTAACGGCCATGCTTTTTGGTTCCTTTGCGATTAAACTACCATTTAATGTATCTTGTTTTACAAAAATTAGGTAAGTAGGAATAAATAAATCTAACATTTCTTGTTTGCAAGGCGTTCCAAAAGTTAAGCGATGTGTCACGACAAGCTGCAACTCTTTGAGACGTTTGGTGTAGGTGACTATACACCGGAAATTAAAGAAAGAAAGAAAGAGCGATCGCTTATTCTCAACTATTGATGATACTACGCATTAGGAGCGCACAGATGTGCGTCCCTAATGCTCTAAGCACTACAAATTTATCAAAATTAATCTGGTGGAGTACTAACTAACTAACTAACTGACTGTCTGGCGTTGACAACATATAAAAACTCATTTCCACTCTTAGGTAAGAAAACAAGTGGTTTGTTCTTCCCTGGCGACTGTAATTGAGGAGGAAGCAAAGGGTAAATATCTGGATCTTGGAAATCAACCGTAATCTTTTGAGTAGTGCCGTTAACTAAGAAACAAGATGGATTATTACTTCCAGTGCTATATTGATCGTACAGAGCATCAAGTACTTTCTGGCGTAATTCCTTAACAGGAGAAACGTAGATAAAGTAACCTTCCTTATCTAGTTCTTTAGCTCTGTCAGCTGCTTTGTCTGAACTTAGAAAGAAATCAATCTGAGTATCTTGAATTTTTAGAGGACATTGCTGCAAAGGTTTTCCAGCTACTACACTATATATTTTCTGCCCCAACGGAGCATCAATACTAAACAATTCTTTGGTAGCAATTTCAGCTTGCCCAGCCTGAAAGTCGAACCAAGCTTTAGTAACAGAACCATCTCCAAGTACTTTAATCAGCCCTGGTACTACTGTTTTATCATACTCTTCTTTAGTAGGAGGAATCGGAAAATTTGGAGGTAGAGAAAAAGGGGTGGCAATTGCGTATTGGAGTATATCTTTATAGACTGTAACTCCTTGTGTTTGTTGCTCTGAGGTGCTGTAAAGGCTAGTTATACCTAATACTGTTTTTGGGGAAGAATCTGAATCTGCTAAAGCGGGACTTAGCCCACCTAGCCAGAGAATAAAGGTGAGGACAAATATAAAAATGCGACTTAACTTTTTCACTAGATTTCTGAATTGAAAAACTTTTTGTATTTTGCACCTGTAAGCCTGCTCTAACAACCGAAGTTAAGGAACTTAAGAAATAAACTTAATAATTTTTGGTCATCAATCTCCCAAAGCTTTAACCAGCAAGGATTTTATCTACCGAAAACTTAAGCCAAACTCCCGATTCATCTCTGAGCATCTCTGCAAAAAAGGTATCGGCAATAAAAATATTCATAATATTTAACAAACCTGATTTCAGGAAAAGCATATCTCATCTTTGTAGCACCCTCTTAAGTTAATTAGATATTTGGCGGCATATTTTAGGCGCTAACTGCTGACTATTACTTTGTGAGTGTATGTAGAAAACTGAGGGGCTAGCAATGAATCCACTACAACGCAGACGCAAACGGGGTGTTATTCTTACACCTCAAGGATTTCAGAAACTTCAAACGGCAAAATGTGAAGCACAAAGTTGGGAAAACTTAGATAAACGTTACACTTTGGAAGATTTAAGCGATCGCACTGGCTTAGATCCAGATACCCTGATGAAGGTATTTCATTGCGAAGTCGGAGTTGATAAGCAAACTCTAAGCACCTGTTTTCGGGCTTTTAATTTATTACTTGAGCCAAGTGATTATCAACTACCTCAAACGGATCAAGTAATTAGTAATCACCAATCAATTCAAAATCTAATTGATTGGGGCGAAGCACCCAATGTCTCTGTATTATTGGGGCGCACAGCAGAACTAACAACACTAAAACATTGGATTTTTGAAGAACATTGCCAATTAGTGACTTTGTTCGGTATGGATGGGATGGGTAAAACTAGCTTATCAGTAAAGCTAGCAGAGCAAATTCAAGATAAGTTTGAATTTGTGATTTGGCGGAGTCTCCGCAATGCTTTACCAGTCAAAGATATCTTAGCCGATCTAATCCAACTTTTATCAAAGGGGCAGAAAACTAATTTATCAAAAACTTTAGACGGCAGAATTTCGCAGTTAATTTATTATTTAAAAAATAATCGTTGTTTATTGATATTAGATGAACTAGAGACAATTTCACAAAATTATTCAGGTAGATATAATATTGGATATTCTCGCCAAGGATATGAGGATTATGGCGAACTTATCAGGCGAGTTGCAGAAACATTTCATCAAAGCTGCTTAGTGCTTACAAGTCAGGAAACGCCGAAAGAGATTAGGCGACTGATCAGGGAAAAATTACCTGTTAGAGCGTTGCAAGTAAAAGGCTTGAAGGTAATAGAAATAGAAGAAATTTTTCAACCCAAAGGTGCTTTTTTTGCTGCAAGTGAGGATTGGCATCAACTTGTTGAGAACTATGCAGGTAATCCGTTGTTATTAAATATGGCTTTTAGCAAAATCGAGAATTTGTTTGATGGGAATATTTCGGAGTTTTTAAACCAAAAAACATTAGTTTTTAGTGAAATTACCCAGTTTTTAAAAGAATATCTAACCTGTTTATCAAATACAGAAAATAATATTATTGAGTGGTTGGTAAATAGTTCTCAGCCAGCTTCATTTTCAGAACTGCGATCGCAAATATCACCTGCGATAACACCACAACAATTACTAAATGCTTTGGAATCTTTGCAAGAGCGCTCTTTAGTAAACAAAAATGCTAATTTTTTCTCTGTAGTACCGATGGTGAGAGAATATATAAATCATCAATTAATCCAAAATGAAATTATATCTAATATCAAATATCGTCAGCGTATACCACAAAAATATCGCTCAATTACTACAAAACAAAAAAGCAAACTTTCGTTTAATATTCCAGAGCTTACCCAGGGCAAATGCATCTTATTTACTAATAAAAACTAAGGAAGATTTAAAAATGACTCGATCTGCCCTTCACGCTGTTTTACCGACTTGACCAAGACGGCAAACAGGCGTATTTAATGAGTCTGACGGGGCTAGAGTCGGGAAGTGCAGCTTGTCCAGTGATCGTAGATTTAGAGGCATCGCCAGAGCTTTGGACACTTGCAGATGAGGATGGTTGAGTTTGGCTATGAGTGCAAGTACATCAGCTTTAACTGAAGTGTGGTAAAGAAGGGCAAACAATCGTCCGAAAACCAATGTGGTTAGTGGAGGTATCGATATCTTCTGGATGCCGAGCGGCAGGACGGTAACGAGCGCAGTAGTTAGGCGCACAGAGGAAAGAACCCCCTTTGAGTACCTTGCGCGGTTTCTGCATTGAGGGTAATAACTTGCGATCATAGCTATCTGCTTCTGTTCCACCTCGCGGATTTTTGGGAGTGCAGCAAGCTTTTGTTGGGTTTTCTGGATGTTTCTCCCGATACCAATCAGTTGTCCATTCCCAAACATTACCAATCATGTCATAGAGGCCATAACCATTAGGAGGATAGCAACCAACAGCTTCTGACCCTGGTAGGTGGGGTTTAAGATTTTCTGAAGGAAACTTTCCTTGCCAGATATTTGCCATTGGCTTACCGTTAGGCATAAATTCATTTCCCCAAGCAAATGTAGCTCCCTCTAAGCCACCTCGTGCCGCTAATTCCCACTGAGCTTCCGTTGGCAGGTCTTTTCCCGCCCACTGAGCATAAGCAAGAGCATCGGCATACACTATATGCACGACGGGGTGATTTTCCCGATTTTTAATCGAACTCTTTGGCCCTTCAGGATGCCGCCAGTTAGCACCAGGGACGTACTGCCACCAACATGAAGTCTGGGGATCGACCGGGCGATCGGGCTTGATAAATACTGCCGATCCGGGTACTAACAGGGATGGATCGGCATCAGGATAGTCTTCTGCTTTGGGAGGTTTTTCCGCAAAGGTAACGTATCCTGTTTCTTTGACGAATTTTTGAAACTGTTTGTTGGTGACTAAATAGCGATCAATCCAGAAGCCACTAACGGTTACAGTATGAACGGGGGCTTCTTCGGGATATTTTGAACTGTCTGCTCCCATCTCGAAAGTGCGTTCAGGAATCCATACCATATCTTTATGGGGAGGTTTACCAGGATGAGAGAGCGGTTTTTGAGATACTTGTGAATTTGCAGTCATTTGAATTAGGTGAGATAATTTACATTTCCTTCCTTGAAAACAGTAAAAGTTGGCACACTTTTAACCCCATATTTCGGAGTCGATTGGAGTGCAACGTCAATATCAGTAGCAGCAATGCACTACTGATATTGAGAGAATGGGAAGGAATTAATCAAAGAGGAGGATTAGCTATGGCATCTTACCTTGCCTTTGGCGTTAACTCTACCAACCAACCAACCTCTCCTGATGCACTACCGCCTTGCTTATTGTGCTTTTGTTGGTATCCATTTAGAGGCAGTGTTATAATCGATGTCCCTAAATCCTCATCCGCATCAAATACAGAGGGATCATATTCTTTAATGGATGCTTTTATCTCAAGAAATGTAGCCGAAGCTGGTATTTCTATGCTGCGAGCGCTTAATATTGACAGTTGCTTGTCGGCATTCGCACTCACAAAACCAGTATCAGAATCTAGCACCGACCAAGGGGCACTTTCATTTGTTTCCACAAGGGTTGTCCAAACAGATTCACCTTCAGCGTGATAGGAAAAATTGCCATAATATTCGGCAGTTCTATCTGCCTCACCTGAGTATTTTGAATCGTCCAGTGTAATATATAGCAAATAACTTTTTGTAGCCATGATTTAACCTCAGAATAAAGAACAATTGAAAACTATGTTTTTTGTAGGGGCAATTGATGAATTGCCCCTAGAGATAGCATCTATGCGTAAGTCCTAAGATGCTACTGGTTTTGATAGGAAACCAAGGGCTATGCTATAAACTCAGGTGTTTAGTCACGCCACAACATACCCTTGAATTCTTTCTCAGGATCTGTTGCTCCAGTATCGTTCGTAATCGTGACTACGACTTTTTGAATGGTCGCTCCCTCAAACTCATAGGGGATATGGGTTGCGTAGTCTGACGATACGGGCTGACCAGCATCTCGACCAATATTAAACCCTTCTCCAGATAGGGCAAACTTAGATGGTTGGGTTATAATTTGCTTTCGGCCTTTCCACTTTTGTGTCCACGGTTGTTCATCACCTAAATGCCATTTTTCATCCTGTGGTTTCCCATCAATGTACATTTGAACTGTTCCTAAAGTGCTGCCACCGAACTCGTCTGCACTAAGACCAGCGTTGTCTCCCTGAAGCGTACTTTTCTTAAATGCAACTTTGAGTTTCACGTTAGCTTTACCAGTCAGAACGTTGGTTGGGAGTGAACAACTGACCTTCTGCTCCCGTTGTCCTAGCCAGTTATAGACGTAACAAAGCTTCTTATCATGGATATAGAAACTGTGTCCACCAAACCGTCCTCCGTGAGCCAAGAGAACCCCTTTTGGAATTTTTCCTTTGGAGAAATCAACGGTTGCCTCAATAGAATAAGACCGACTCCGAATGGAGGGGGCTACCGCTTCAGGAATTTCTGATCCCCCTGGATAGTAAGTGTAGTCAAAAGTAGCAGTATCAAGGTCGCTATCTACAAATGGGGGATCTGCCAACTGAGGACGTGGCTGTCCAATTATTTCTGTGGTTGAGCGATCGTCGAGTGGCACACCGTTATAGATACCTGCTTGCACGAACCACATATTTTTCATGAGTTCGAGCTTGTCGGGATAGGCTTCAGCTAAGTTGTGACTTTGAGTCGGGTCAGCAGGCACAATAACGGGTACATCAGCTACTGCATTCCCATAACCAGCCTTTTTCTCTACTAACTCGTCACCATCCATACAGTAGAGTTCCCAGATATCTTTCTCGAAGTTGCTCCAATCAGAAGGTGTGGGAGCATGAACGGTACAAGCGTGCCAGCCCTTATACCAAATTCCCCGTGTTCCCAACATGGAATAGAACTGAGTCTCTCTTACTTTCTTCGGCTTACCATTCTCGTCTTTGGGCTTGTCTTCATCGGCCAATTTGTAGGGAAACTGGTACTTAGGTTGACCATACTCAGGAGCAAAAGTATATTTAAAGCTGATGCCCTCAATGGGGTTTTGGGTGTAACCTTTGACGACTTCTGGGGGTTCTAGATTCAGACAGTCGTAAAGGGTTGGCACCAGATCAACCGCATGAATATACTGTTTGCGATATTCGTATTCGTGTTTTAAATCCTTTGTTTTTTTGTCAATGCCTGGTCCGCACATCATAAAGGGAGTTGCTGCACCTCCTTCATAGCCAGACCAACGTTTCCAATATTTGAAAGGGGTATCGAAAGCCCATGCCCAACCAGTGGGGTAGTGGTTGTAAGTTTTTTCTGTCCCTAGCTCCTGAAGAAGAGCAAAGTTTTTGTCAAAATCGTCAGCAACGCCGTTGAAAAACAAGTTTTCGTTGACTGAGCCATTGGGGCCTCCCTCTGCACTCGCACCATTATCAGCCACAGCAATGATAATCGTGTTATCCATTTGGCCGGTTTTTTCAAGAAAGTCTAGCAAACGACCGATTTGTTCATCGGTATAGGTGGAGAATGCTGCATAAATCTCCGCCATGCGGATAAACAGAGCTTTTTCTTTTTGGTTCAAATCGCCCCAAGGTCTGACATAATCCGTTTGAGGCCACTCTTTCCCTTCAGGTACGCCAGTAATCTTATCTTTAACAGGATTATAACCATGTTTCCCAAGCACACCCTCACCATGAGGATTGATCTCAGATGGTTTAAAGTCGCCATCGAAGATTCCCAACTCCTTCATCTTTTCGAGAACCTCTGTGCGGTAAACTTCATAGCCATCTTTAAAGACGCTAGTGTTCATAAAGGAGATATCATCCGTTTTTTTCGGGTTTCCCAATGTTGTGTTGTACCCGTAATCGACTATCTTCTGTGGCCAGATTTGATGGGGGGCATGATTAGCTCCCGGAGAGAAGTACATCATCCAAGGTTTTTCAGGAGCGATCGCTGTTGTATCTTGGATAAAGGAAATCGCCTTATCTACCAAATCTTTCGATAGATGATAGCCGTCCTCTGTGTCATTTAAATCGGGTGCATAGGGAGGCTCAATCAGATGATTGTCATAGACGAGATCGGGATACCATTGATCCGTTTCTCCCCCTAGAAATCCGTAATAGCGTTCAAATCCACGACCGAGCGGCCAATTACGCTTGCTCGCCGCCATATTTGCTTCTTCTTCTGGCAGCAAATGCCATTTACCAAGGGCGAAGGTGTTATACCCTCGTTCGCCTAACACGGCTGGAATGAGGGCGTTTTCAAAGGGGATGCGACCATTAGATCCAGGGAAACCGGATGTGGCTTCTTCAATGCAAGACATCCCGTTACTGGTGGCATTGCGCCCATTTAATAGGGAGGAACGGGTGGGAGAACATAAGGCTGTGGTATGGAAGTTGGTATATACCAAACCTTTTCGAGCAATACGAGCGAGATGGGGCATTTTGATCTTGCCACCAAACATTTCCCAAGCACCGAAGCCCGTATCATCAATGACGATGTAAAGAATGTTCGGTGAACCTTTAGGGGCTTTGGGTTCTGCGTAAGGTTCCCAATCTGGGACAGAATCCCGAATGTCGAGAGCGATCGTACCTTTGAATTGTTTAGCCATTAAAGTCTCCTTAAATGAGCAACCTAGAAGGTTTTGTTGCAAGCGTTATGGAAAGATGGATCGGCGTTTTGTAACAAATTATTGAGGTTTGTGTCAGACAATATAGTTATTAGGAAACTGAAAGTCGATATCACTCATTTTTGAATCCCTGGAAGTTTATTAGAGCAAAATCTTAGTCAAGTTTCAGGGATAAAAGCAAGTCAGAAAAGTCGGGAGTTTTCCTACTAATAAATCCGACCTTTACGACCTTTTTTACCTTTCTTAATCAAAGGCGAGCGTAGTATTGAAATAATAGTCAATTTTAGTAAAGATTTATATACGAATTTTGACGAATTACACATTGCTTGAAATTGGTAAAAATGCACCCAGCAGATTAGCAGATGCTTCGATTATAGGGAGCCACAGCCATTTAATTCCATCTTGATATTGGAATTATTTTAATAAAATTTCTCTTTATTCATCAACTTGAATTGCTAAAATCGGAAATATCAAAAAGGTCATAAAGGTCGGAAAAGTAAGGCTTATTCATGTTAGTAAAGTTTTGTGTTAAACCTAATATTTCTGCTTTCTAAGTTGTTACTTTAAAAGGGTTTAATTTTTACTTCTGAGTGGAACGTTTGCATCAGGAAAGGGGGGTTGCATTCTCAGTTTGACCCCCTTAATCTTGGCAGAGTTGGCGATCGCTCTCTGTAACCCCAGCGTTGGTGTGCAGATAATCTCTCACCCAATTACAGGCGTAGTCTAAAGGCCCTAACTTCAAAATGGTGGGAAGGTTCCACATCACCAAGCTGCCATCATCGCCAACCGAGGTCAATATCTGACTATCCTTACGAAACACCAAAGTACGCACAGCCGAGTCATGCCCTTTCAGCGTCGTCAGCAATTTCCCTTCCAGATTCCAAAGTTTAACTGTCTCATCCACGCTGGATGTGGCGATTAAGGAGCCATCGGGACTAAACGCCACGCCCCAAACGGCGGACAAATGACCCTTGAGGATTGTAACCAGCGTCCCGTCTTTGCGCCAGATTTTAGCCGTCTTATCGCCACTGCTGGTAGCCACAAGAGACCCATCAGGACTAAACGCCACCCGCCACACTGCCGCGTCGTGCTTGAGGGTGTGGCGCAGTTTCCCATCTGGATTCCACAGTCGCGCTGTCCCGTCGGCACCAGCCGTGGCAAACTGGCTGCCATCAGGGCTGTAGGCCACATCCCAAATGGAGGTCGGATGCCCCACCCAATGCTGAAGTTGTTGTCCCGACCCACTCCAGCGAAAGATTTGACCGCTAAACGTGCCAGATACAAGTTCTTGCCCATTGGGATGCCAAGCTACCCCAAATATGGGTTCATCGTGGGGGATGAAGGTTTGCAGCAGCCTACCTGTCATATCCCAGCGTTTAAGGGTGCCATTTTCCCCCGCCGAGAGAAACTGATTCTGAGTCGGGTGCAGAGACAGGTTGGTCATGGCTCCTTGGTCAGCCTCAATCATTTGATGGGTTAAGTTGATCGCCGATAGCAGGATGATGTTATTGGTTGTGCCAGTGATGGCGATGTTCTTCCCATCCTGGCTGTAGATGGATTTGAAAAAGAAGGTAGTGGGCAAACCCAGCATCGTTTGATGAAACGAATTGTGTACCTGCCAAAGCAGCACAACATTATCTGCCCCACCCGAAGCGATGGTGGTACTATCGGGGCTAAATGCCACCCCCCAAATAAGGGACTGGTGACCCTTAAAGGTGTCTAGCAGAGTGCCATTGCGGCTCCACAGAGCTAAGGTTTTGTCGTGGCTGGCTGAGACAAATTCACGCCCATTGGGACTGAAGGCAATCCCTTGCACTGCTGCGCTATGGTGGTTCAGGGTGGTGATCAGCTTCCCGTTTGGGTTCCATAGCTTAATGGTTTTATCCAGCGAACCGCTCACCAAGAGTTTCCCATCAGGACTAAAAGCTAAGGTATGAACTGCGTCCTGATGACTAGTGAGGGTTTGGAGTCTTTGACCTGCGGGAGTCCACAGGGTTACGGTACCATCGTTGCCCCCAAGGGCAATGCGATCGCCTTTAGGACTGTAGGCTATAGACCGGATTCCTGAAGGTTTACCCCCCGTATCAATACTGCTTACGAGTTGACCCTCCAAACTCCAAATTTCCGTCTTGCTGGTGTTTAGTCCACCCACCACCAATGTTTGGCTATCGGGGCTAAAGTCCAGCCCCCAAATCCCCTTGATTGGGCTAGAAATTGTGCGCTTTAGCTTGCCAGTAGCCGTCCAAAGCTTGATGTTACCATCATCGCTAGTAGAAGCCAGCCATTGACCATCTGGACTAAATTTGACCACTCGAACATGGGACTGATATTCGGTCAGGGTGGCTAGGAGTGTGCCCTCTCGGCTCCAAAGTTTGATGGTTTTATCGATGCCAGCTGTTGCGATCTTCTGACCGTTGGGGCTAAAACTAACGGTCAGAACGCTTGCCTGATGACCGTCGAGACGATTTTGTTGTTGAACACTTAACGCCATCCGTTCCAGAATAGCATCGGCTTGGACTTGTAAAGCTGGATCGACCCGTCGCCACTGCTGCAACCGACGCTGGGCGCGAATCGCCTCTAGCAATGCCTCAAAAGATTGGTTCGAGGAGAACAGGGCTTCAGAGGTGCGGACAATCGCACGGACTTCGCTCAGGGATGCCTGACGATATTGGGACTGGGCAAAAAATCCGAGCCAAATGGCAATTATCATGGCCAAGCTGACAACCCCCAGCAGAATTCGCTGTCGCCTTAAGCTCCTCTGTTGTTCCAGACTGCGCTGGCGTTCGACGGACAGGCGGGCTTCCACTTCTTGCAATCGGGCTGTCTCCATTTTGGCGACGGACTCTTGTCGGTCTAACTCCTGGCTGGCGGCTAGGAAGCGATAGTCGAGATCGCTCAAGCTTTGGTGCCCAGACCAGAGCAGCATATCCTGCAAGGACTGCCCCCGTAAGAGCCGCGACTCATCGGTACAGTTTGAGGCGACCCAGGCGTTAAAGGCTTGGGAGTAGGGACGCAGCCTGTTCAGTTGTTCGCTAATCCATACCGGGGAAAATACCGCTTGGTAAATTTGATTCTTGACCCGTAACTGGCTATGCCGTTTGCCAACTAATCCTGACAACAAGAGTTCTGTTTGTTCCGGGCTGCCGTCAATGGCAATTCCGCCCTGCTCTAAAATCTGCTGATACAGTCCCAGCAACCGTCCGGCTCGCTGCTCATCGGATAAGAGCCGATTGCGAATGGTACGAAGATGCTCTGGATTGTCCTGGGTTTCCCAATTCGCAATGATCTGCGATCGCACAATTTCTTCAACCCAAGCCACTTCAGCCCCAGGTGGTAGACTCAAGGCAGAAGCCGCCCCATCCTGGACTAACACAGCCAAGCTCTGGCAGAGTTTTTGGGTAAGAAACGGCTGTCCCCCAGTCCAGAATAGGATGGCGCTGAGGATAACTTCTGGGTTGCTCACCCGATCCTTAAAACCTGCCAGCAGAGGTTGAGCTTCGTCCGGTTGAAAGTCTTGCAAGTCAATGGCACGACCAATGTTAAAAGGGGTACGTTGGCGATCGCTAATCAAGTCAGACGGAGTGGCAACCCCAAAAAAAGCCCAGGTTAACCGCTGATAAACAGGTTGATATGGGCGCATCTCATGACAGGAGCGGATAAAAGCAAAGAAATCATTAATAGGAAAACTCAAGCTGAGGGTGCTGTCGATTTCATCCACCAGAATGAACAGTCGGGTTTCTGGCAGTTGTACCAAAATCTCATCGATTAACAGCCGCAGTTGTTGCACCATCGGCAGAGGTTCCCATCTCTGCCATTGGGTTTTCACATCCACTTTGCCTAAAAGCTGGAGATCCCGTAGTAGCTCTAACATGACACCGCGATACCACTGCTGATGGGAGACCTGTTCGCTACCCAGTTGCGTCATATCCAGATAGGCGCAGCGATACCCCATCTGTTGTAGCTGCTTCTGCATTTGTACGCGCAAGCTAGATTTACCCATCTGTCTAGCGTTAAATACATAGCAAAACTCTCCAGCCAGCAAGGACTCATAAAGGTCTTGGTCTGCCCGCCGAAAGACATAAGTTGTAGCATCGGCAGCAAGGCTGCCCCCTACTTGATAGGGATACTTAACCATGTTGGCCTTCTAAGTGGGTGCAAAAGTATTGCCGATAAAGTTCGCACCCAAGGCTGGACTGAACATCGTTGCTTTGGATGAGTCCCATGTCTTCTAATCGATAAGCCGTTTTTGCATTTAGACGAATCGGTTCAGGGGTCAACAGCATCTGATTAAAAGCTGCCATCAAGGTGTCGTCCTGTTGTAGAGCTAGACAAAGGCAGCGCAGGTGTTCGCCATAGATTCCTCTGTCAGTAGAGGCTTCCTGCACCAATTGTGTTAAGGATACGTATCCTGACTGTAGCCAATAAAACGCAAGCTGTAGCAAATAGGGATGTCCTCCTACCAGACTGAGCAAGGGTTGCAAAGTGAAAAAATCATCGATGCCCACTTTATGGAGTTCATAGGGTTCAGCTAAATCGTTGACCTGGGGTATGGTGAGATATGGTAGGTTCAACTGCAACCCCACATTAAAAGGTGATTGATTGGAGGGGAGCGGTAGTTCTAATTCGGCAACATGAGCAATGATCAACCGTAATTTTTGCCAGTCGTCCCGAACTCTGGACTGTTCGTACCACGATCGCAGCATCGAAAAGAAATTCTTGGCTATGTTAGGATAGTCAACTAAATAATGTGCAGTATCAATCGCCACAATCAGGGGACATTCAAACTGTCTCAGGAAACACTCCTGCATATATGTCGTGCAGCTGAGTTTGCTACCCGCACTTTCAAACCAATATTCGTCAAACTTAGTATCTAAATTTAATTGCTGACCAATAACCCAGCAAAACCAACGCAAAAATTTATCAAGATCCCCTAGTGTTTTAGTGTCTGCCTGCCGTATATCCACAAAAACCGTTTGCATCTCTGCCTGACGAGCAACACCCATTACATGATTGATTAAAGATGTTTTGCCCATGCGCTGAGGTGCTTTAATGCGAACTAGGCTACCAACTTGATTAAGGGTCGCAATTACTAGGTCTTCAATCGGCGATCGATCAATATACAGAGGAGATCCAAACGAAAGAGGAGAGCCAGGAAATTCTATCTTATTAGAAATATGATCGCGTCGAGAATATCTCGTGGCAGCCAAGCTTTTGTCAGCACAAAAATTCGCTAATACTAATTTAAGGTTTTTTTTAGTAACTTGGCATCCCAATTTTTCAGAAATACTGAGCCAAAGTCGAGAACCAATGTCCTTAAGATAGCCTTGCTCATACCCAGTTTTCTGTGACATCTCTCTGTACAGTTTGCCATTCCAGGTATATAAAAATATCACTTCCTCGATATCGCTCAACTCTTTTGGAGAAAGAGTAGCCCTGATAGCCTTTAGGGCCTCTAGGCTTTCTATATCATGGTCAGAGTATTTAGATACTGTATTTGGCATTGGCAGGGGAGAACCTATACACAGGCAAAAAACGTAGACTTTAATACATACTAAGTCCACCACATTAATTATGATGGGCATATCCTAGAGCGATCACTTTATAGTATAAGCCGGATAATTAAGGCATTAGTAAAGTGGATATAAAAATTTATTCATCATGCTATCAAACACAAAATCCACTTAACCATTGAGGAGAAAGAACAACTTGAAAAAATTAGTAGTAAAGGAAAAATTCAGGCAAGAAAACCAAAATGCGTACAGATAATATTATTGAATTTGCGATAATATTTTTTTATCCGAAACTCAAAATTCAAAATACTTATTTTATTTGATTAACTCATCTTCAGCCCCCGCAAAGCGCAAGCTACATGAAAGCGTTTCTTCAGGTCGTCTGTGATACTAATCTGCAATGGTTCGTGTAGTGTCTATATAAAGCTACAAATGTACAGAACGGGATTCTAGACTGACTATAGCAGTCTCAGTAGATTTGCGATAGAGTTTGCTTAAGCAAATTTTAGCTTTTTCACAAAATACTCGCTTTTCGCCCTATTGAGCCTTGATTTAAGCGTTTAAAGCCAATTTATCGCTTGAATTGATTTGCTAATTAGTCACCGTTTCATCACAATCACATCCCAGATATGGCGAATCGGGAGTGATTGAGGCAGACGCACCAAATAACTATCAGCAGATTGTTACCTTCAGTGATGGTGAGAGGCTGCTGGTAAACAATAGTGATTTGGCTGATTTAAATGACGCAATTGTGTCCAAATCGAGTAAGCGGACTTACCCAAAAGAATATTCTGAGGTGATTAAATCAGACTATTGGGCAGAATTAAGCACCCAGGAAGCAGGGTTAATTACCGCACTCCAGAACGCATCTTCTCAACCAGACACAATTGGACTCGGCTCTATCGTTGCCCATGCTGACCCTTACCGCACTTTGTATGTTGAGAAGGGTGAAGTACTCGCATTTCTGGCAAAGCAGCCTTAAAGTTAATTTTCAGCAACTCTTTTTAACTTTTATCCACGGAATAAGAAGATTTTCATGAAATACCAGGATCATCAGCAGTTTTGATTTCTCGTAAGATTCTTTCGACTTGGTTAACTTTTTCACCTCTATTCTGTTCTTTGAAAATATTTAAAGCTTTTTCTAAAGAAGATAGCGCCTCATCTCGTTTATTTGTTTGCCATAATGCCAGTGCAAAATTAGTTAGCGCCTCCCCATACTTAGGATTAATTTCCAGAGCTTTTTTATATTCAGTAATGGCTTCTTCCCAGCGACTTTGGCTAGCATAAACAATACCGATCGCATTGTAAGCTAGAGCATATTTTGATTGCAGACGAATGGCTTCTCGGTAGACGTTAACTGCTTCATCTGGTTTCTTTTGCCGAAAAAGCACGTTTCCCAGTTGAAAGTGTCCGAAGGCGTCTTCTGGGAATTTTTTAATTAATTTGCGTAAATTTTCTTCTGCACCTGTCAAGTCTCCCTGATTAAATAAAGCATTGGCTTGTTGCAGAAGCTGCGATCGCTCTGATGGCCCTGTGTCTGAAAACTGTGCTAGTTTCTGTGGTTGTCTCCGTGTATCCTGTTCTGGCGGATGCAAAGAAACTTTTGCCGGAACCGCTAACACTAATGGTGATATTCCCATTACACTGATAATACTCAGCATCATGCAGCTAAAAGGTTGAACAAATGCTGATTTTGGCTTGATATTCAGCTTCATCGCCCTCAATGCCTCAATAATGTTCTTATCTCCATAATAAAATGTGGGCGCGTTAAAGGGCACACATCTGACTTATGTGTCAACTTAAGTTAAAAGCCAGTCCAGAACGAGTTTTGAGGATTTACGGGCGCTATCAGCGTTGATTTGGGTACATATAATCGTTACGGCACTTTCCGACTGGATATGAACGAGCGATTACAAATTGATCCTGCTTAATTTAGAATTTTTTTCTGAAACTTAATCTGGGTAAGATTTTCAGCCGTTGCGTGGCGGTCAATTATCTCTTCGCAACTTTTACATCATGTCCAGTAAATTAGTTGTGAGATGTCATTGCATTCGCCCCTAGCGTACCCAAAGCTACGCAACGAAGTGCAGTGTTCGCTTTAACCGGATATGACATTACCCCTATTTGCAGTATTTTTCTGTAGATTATTTAGCTGCACCCTCACAAGTTCCTCAAATTATTTTCCTATAAGTATAAATAGTAGTTACAGTCAGATAATTGAATCGTAGTTATTTCATTAGCCTGATTTTTTGATTAAATATTTCAAATTTTGTTTTTGTTTCTTTTCACTTTTTTATTTGTAGCGATCGCCTTACTTTGCTCTTGTTAAATTTATTTAGAACAGAGGATTCCAGAACCGAAAGGCTAATTATGATTAAGGCTAGAGGCCATGTCAGTCAAAACTTTAACAATCAACGACAAACTTATTAGCGCTCGTGAGGGAGAAACCATTCTTCAAGCAGCGCAGGATGCAGGGATTCACATTCCGACTTTGTGTCATTTAGAAGGGGTTACAAATGTTGGAGCTTGTCGGCTTTGTTTAGTAGAAATTGCTGGCAGTAATAAACTTCAACCTGCTTGTGTGACAAAAGTTGCTGAGGGTATGGAAGTTGAGACAAATAGCGATCGCTTGCAAAAATATCGTCGCACAATCATAGAAATGCTATTTGCTGAAGGCAATCACATTTGCTCAGTTTGCGTAGCTAATGATAATTGCGAATTGCAAGACTTGGCAATTGAGATGGGTATGGATCATGTGCGATTGGATTACCATTCCCCCGATCGCAAAGTCGATGTTTCTCACGATCGCTTCGGTGTTGACCATAATCGTTGTGTTCTTTGCACTCGTTGCATCCGTGTTTGTGATGAAATTGAAGGAGCGCACACTTGGGATATGGCGGGTAGAGGGACAAATTCTCATGTAATCACTGATTTAAATCAGCCTTGGGGAACTTCAGATACTTGTACTTCTTGCGGCAAATGCATTAATGCTTGCCCTACAGGTGCGCTTTTTGACAAAGGATCAAGCGTCAGTGAAATGAAACACAATCGCGCCAAACTTGATTTTCTCGTCACAGCAAGGGAAAAACAACAATGGAACCTTTAAGTATGTGGATATGGAGAGTTAATTCACCCATTCCCCAATTATGAATTACGAATTATTATGTCTCGTTTAAAATTAGCAACGGTTTGGCTAGGCGGCTGTTCTGGCTGTCACATGTCTTTTCTCGATTTGGATGAATGGCT
>NNBV01000199.1_pt1 | contig 18091 bp, 14 predicted proteins | sample 1173771 | NCBI WGS metagenome assembly NNBV01 (sample SAMN07173938, study PRJNA388173) | plant metagenome | isolation source: symbiotic tissue sample KVS11 | place: Norway: Troms, Kvaloya island | reverse complement strand
GTACTAGACCCTTCGTATTGGGTAACGGTAACTCAACAAACTTTTCAAGGAATGTCTTTAGTTGAGTCGGTGGATTTGGGAGAGATGTACCCGTATTAATAAATGTATATATTAATACTATTACTATCAAACTAGTGGTAGCACCAAGACCTATTCCCAACAGCAAAATAAAGTTTTTATAAGTTAGCAAATAGCTATCATCAGTGTTTTGGTTGATGTAAGCAGATTGTGAAGACTGTGACAACGCCAGATCAGAATTAAATGCTTGCAAAGCTTCTGTGGCAGACTGATAACGCTGGTTATAGCGATCGCGAATCATTGTATCTAAAATATTTGCCAGAGCGTCACTTACCTGTGCCTGATCGCGCCAAATAATTTCTCCAGTACTGGGATCTTCTGGTAGTTGCTCAGGTATTAAACCTGTCAAAGCTTGAATGCCAATCATACCTACTGCATAGATATCGCTGCAAAGTTTTGGCTTTCCCTTAGCCTGTTCGCTTGGCATATAGCCAGGAGTCCCAACAGCAATTGTTAAGCCTGCTCCCAAAGCACCAATTTTCTTAATACTCCCAAAGTCAATTAATACAATCTTTTGATCGGAGTACCGCCGCATTAAGTTTTGAGGCTTAATATCTCGGTGAATAATATTGTGTTGGTGTACGAAGGCCAGTACTTCCAAGATATCTTTTAATAAATTAACGACTGCATTCTCGCTAAGACGCTGACCTGGTATAATTTCTTGAGTCAAGGCATGACCGTCAATAAATTCCTGAACTAAGTAAAAGTCTCCATCTTCATCAAAATGAGCAAAGAGTCGAGGAATTTGATCATGGTCGTTACCTAGCTGGTATAAAACTTCTGCTTCGCGAGCAAATAGCTTTTTAGCGATCGCTACAACCGTAGGATTGGGATCTTTTGGGTGGAAATGTTTGACAACACAATGAGGTTGTCCTGGTAAATCCAGGTCTACGGCTAAATAGGTATCACCAGAACCACCACTTCCTAAGTGTTTGACAATCTCAAAGCGATTCCGGAGTGTTTTTCTAGGGATTGAGTATTGTTTTCTGTTACGTATAGCACCTGACAACAAGTAAGTATTACCAGATCCCCCGCTTCCCAACAGTTTGACAGTCTCAAAGCGACTTCGGAGTGTTTTTCTGACTAGAGGGTTCTGGCTCATGTGGCGTACACTACTTGTTAATTTACTGACCATTTAGAGCTTATGTGAGATTATGAATACCTGCCGCTAGATTTATTGGTATTTGAGGCAGTCAGTTTCTCAGTTCTTATATGCTTTGGAGCAGTTTTTTGATTAGCTGCTTGATTGGTTAATTTAATACCTTTATAGGTATCTTAATATAAAATTTATTGCTAGAATGTCTTCCTAATTTTATCACTTAAGTAAATTTAACACTAGTTCACAGTATTTTAACTGTGAGCAGAGAAAAGGATTCAGGAGTCAGGAGATTTACTTATCTATTTTAACTGTTGGGTCTGATTACTGACAAAATCTTGAACGGCGTAAATTAAAGGCACAGCATACCCTGACAGTAAGCGTCACCATTTTGCTACTAGATTTTAGTCGTTACTAACTGCGATCGCGTTGTCATCTCAACGTGAGTCCGACAAAACTAAGAAAGAACAGGTAAGTTGTTGAGGTAAATATCGAGTGATGGTTTTTGAGGCAAAAATGTATTAGTTGTCAATCACTCACTCACGTTTTACTATCTCGATCTATTTAAAATTCTGGAAAATCTCTAATGGCTTTTGCAGAAAGATGATAAGCTGTTCCACATTTAAATTGCATATACTGGACGGGCAAGATGCCCATCCCACAAGAGTTGTATTTAATTCGATTATGCAAATTAGATGTTTTTTAGCTTAGTTATCTTGAGTGGACGAATTGTTCAAACGAGAAAGCAAGGTGTCGAAATCCAATGCTTGCGCTCTCTCCAAGAACCTTATTTTTTTACTCTCATTACTATAAATGCAAGCTAGCAAGAGCGTCTGTCTGCGACACGCTGCGCGAACGTAGAGAGCGTCGGGCAAGGTATGTAAGTGCCGATCTAATCAAAACTTTAGTTGTGAGTCTAGAGCCGCACTAGCATGAAAAGATTTGTGTGGATCGGAAAGTGCTACGAAACACAAGGCGTTCAAGATCAATCCCACGTTTAAAAGCATGGAAACATAGCTATCTCCCGCCTTTTGAAAGGTTTATCACTTGCCATAACTCAGTTGCATCTACCAAAAGTAATAGTGGGAACAATACTGCTCGGTTAAGCCCAAAAAAGCACTCCGAGGTAGGTTGGGTTGAGGAACGAAACCCAACATTTTCAGGGCTTTGTTGGGTTTTACGACCTTCAACCCAACCTACAAATCTTCAAAACCTACGCAGTATTGATAGTGGGAATAGTCTACTTTCAGAGCAGCTAGCTGTTAATTAAAAAAGCCCCCTAGTGGGGGCCTATAAAATTGTTCGCGTGGAATGAACAACTAATAATTAATACTCACAATAGATACAGCAATCCGAACAAAATAATCCAAATTACATCAACGAAGTGCCAGTAGATTTCGGCAGCTTCAATACCAAAGTGCTTTTCGTTACTGTAGTGACCCGGAACGCGCGATCGCCACAATACAGCAACAATCGCCAAAACGCCGATGGTAACGTGCAATCCATGAAAACCAGTCAAAACGTAAAATGCACTGGCAAATAAATTGGTAGTTAAACCAAATTCTAAATGGGTATATTCATATACTTGACCTATCAAGAAAATAGCACCCATTGCAGCAGTAATTGCTAACCAGATTCGCGCACCCCGCGCATCATTCTTTTTAATAGCAGTGTCAGCATTGTGCATGACAAAACTACTAGAAATTAGATTGATGGTGTTGACTCCAGGTAACAAAAGTTCTAATTCTGGGGTGCCTGCTGGCGGCCATGCAGGTAAGGTCGCACGGAAAGCCAAGTAGGCTCCGAACAAACCCATAAAAATCATCCCTTCAGCAATCAGGAAGACATATAGCCCAAACAGACGATGGTCTGGATGTTCTTCGTGATGACCAACTGCTGCTTCCGCCGCGTGGTGATGATTGAGTTCGGTTTTAGCTGGGTCAATAGTTTGACTTTGCATGAATTTTTATAAGTTGGGAATTGGGCATTGGGCATGGGGCATTGGGCATGGGGCATTGGGCATGGGGCATTGGGAAGAGAATTAATTAACCAGTCCCCTGTCCCCAGTCCCTAGTCCCCTGTTTATTTACGGTCTTCGGGATTAGCGGCAACCGCCGGGTCGGATTCTGCTCTTAATACTGAGTTTGGCCCACCAGATAATAATGGATTGGGATCAGATAAAGGTACACCTTCATTAGCATGTTCCAAACCGTAGTCGTAGGGGCCTGTAGCCAGTACTGGAGTTTGATCAAAATTTTCGATCGCTGGGGGTGAAGTAGTCATCCACTCTAAGGTAAGTGCCCTCCAAGGATTATTACCAGCTTTCTCGCCGTACAACCAACTCCAAATCGCATTGATGATGAAGGGAAATGTCGAAATTGCCAGTATATAAGAACCATACGTGCAGATTTCGTTCAGTGTAGTGAATTTGGGGTCATATTGGGCAATGCGGCGATTCATGCCCATTAAACCTAGCTTGTGCATAGGTAAGAAGGTCATGTTTAGACCGACAATAGTTAAGGCAAAGTGAACCTTACCCCAAAATTCATTTACCATTCGCCCGGTCATTTTCGGGAACCAGTGGTAAATAGCGGCAAAAATCCCTAGAACGCTACCACCAAATAGCACATAGTGCAAGTGGGCCACTACAAAATAGGTGTCGTGAACGTGAATATCAAAGGGCACTGCTGCCAACATCACGCCACTAATCCCGCCAATCACAAAAGTGCCAACAAAGCCGATGGCAAATAGCATGGCACTGTTAAGGCGGATTTTCCCACCCCACATCGTTGCTAACCAGCTAAAAATTTTAATTCCCGTGGGTACGGCAATGATCATGGTGGTGATCATAAAGAACATCCGCAACCAACCGGGGATGCCACTGGTAAACATGTGGTGCGCCCAAACAATTAGCCCCAAAAAGCTGATGGCTAGAGATGAATAAGCGATCGCTTTATAACCAAAAATCGGCTTGCGGGAATGGATGGGGATAATTTCTGAAATTGCTCCGAAGAAGGGCAAAATCATGATGTAAACGGCTGGGTGGGAGTAAAACCAGAACATGTGCTGGTAAACTACAGGGTCGCCACCGCCAGTTGGGTTAAAAAATGTTGTCCCAGCAATTAAGTCAAAGGCAAGCAGAATCAGACCTGCTGCTAAGACTGGGGTTGATACCAAAACTAGGCACGAAGTGGCGAACATCGCCCAGCAGAACAAGGGCATTTTGTGAATGTCCATGCTGGGGATACGCATTTTGATCAATGTCACCAGGAAATTTATCGACCCCAAAATTGAGGACGTACCTAGCAGCAGGACACTCATAATCCAAATGCCTTCACCCACTTGTCCCGTTACCAAACTTAGGGGAGGGTAAGAAGTCCAACCGGCATCTGGTGCATCGCCCACCACTAAACTGGCGATTAGCAACACACCCGCAGGGGGGATCATCCAAAAGGCAACAGCATTCAGCCGAGGAAATGCCATATCTTTTGCCCCAATCATCAGGGGAATTAGATAGTTAGCAAACCCTGCCCCGGCTGGCACAATCCACAAGAAAATCATGATCGTGGCGTGCAGTGTGAACAGGCTATTGTAGACTTCCGGGGTGACAAAATCTACTTCTGGGGTTCGTAACTCAGTACGAACCAAGTCAGCCATGACGCCGCCAATGCAGTAGAAAATAAACGAAGTGACTAGGTATTGAATCCCAATCACCTTATGGTCGGTTTGAAAGCCAAAGAAGTCTTGCCATTTTCTGACCCCTGGTTCCTCAAGAAGGGCGGGGATATTCGCAGTTTCTTGCAACTGAGCTTGTGTCATAGTCATTAGTCATTGGTCATTAGTCATTAGTCATTAGTCATTGGATTTTGACTAAATAACGTGTTGACTAATGGTGAACTTGATGAAGGATTTCTGGCTTGATTCCCATGTTCTTGGTGTAAGGAGCAAGAAATTCATTTGGGGATAGATCGGTAGGGTTAACAGCGATCGCTTGATTTAGCGTTTCTTTGCTAGCAACTAGCTGTTCTTGCATCCATTTATCAAAGGCTTCTTGTGGCTCAACAACTACTGGCGCTCTCATTGCACCGTGGTAGGGACCACAAAGTTCGGCACAGATTAGGACATAATCTCCTGCTTTTTGGGGGGTGAAGCGAATCTCGCTTTGCCTACCGGGGATCGCATCTTGTTTTAGGCGAAATTCTGGCACCCAGAAAGCGTGGATGACATCGTTGGCTGTCATACTGATTTGCACTTCTCGCCCAATGGGGACGTGCATTTCACCTGTAGTTATACCAGTTTCAGGATAGGTAAAAATCCAGGCATATTGTAGACCAGTGACGTTGACTTGTAATTCTGCTGGTTTGCCTGCTTTTTCAGGACTGCCGCCAATTGTCGGAGCAACAATACCTACACCTGGGGCATTTCGCAGTTGAGGAATTTGGTCAGCATTGCGGACTTCTGCCGTAGCTGGATCTTGCATTGCCTCATCAGATTTTTCTTGATTGAGGTTGGGTTCGGTGCTGGGAGGAGTATCGCTTAAAGTTGCGGCTATCGCACTTCCAGGCATTGCCATCGATTCCTGATTCATCGGTGCTTCATGAATAGAATGGGGATCAAAGCCACCGATTTCGTTGTAGACATCAAAGCTATAAACAGAAATACCGATAACGATAATTGCTGGGATCGCCGTCCAGAGAATTTCTAGAGGTATATTGCCCTCAACTGGTGGGCCGTCTTCATTGTCACCTGCACGCCGACGATATCTAAATGCAGAGTAAATTAAAATACCTTCAACGAGCAGAAATATCCCTGTAGAAACGATCATCATCGCGTTGAACAGACCATCCACCAAGACGGCTTCATCTGTGGCGGCTGCTGGCAACAGACCGTGATTTTGACCGTACCAAAGGCTGGCTAGCGTTAGCACGATGCCAATGAGTAATGTCCAGATGGAACTTGGAATCTTCACGGCTTACTTAATTGAATTTACTATGTTATCTCGAAGCTACTCACTTACTAAGGTAGTCTAGGCTGTCAGACATGGGGGACAAAGGTCTGAAATTTTTATTAATTTTTTTGGCTATTTTAGTAATTTTGAGTATGAGTTTACTATCATACAACGCCAAAAATAGATGCGAATCAGTGAAAAAGTTTAAGGAAAAATTTAGAATGCTTAAATTAATTGTGATTAATCGATTTCTGACATCTTGAAAAATACCTAAAGCTTCAGGCAAAACCTTGCCAGAGTGATTCAAAGTATAAGTGAGTGCTAATCTATAAACCCTTAGCCTATACGCTAGGGTGAAGATGGGACGCTAAAAGAAAATTGAAAATTTTAAGAGATCCACCAAGAGCGGGCAGAAGGTATCCTTCATGAGCGAATTTGTCCTACAACAACAAAATGAAGCGGCAGTTGAGCAGCAAAAGCCCAAGGAAATGATTCGGCGCTTGGTGTGGAAAATATGCATAGCCACCTTAATTTTGATGGCAATAGGCAGTGCCACCCGCGTGATGAATGCTGGACTTGCTTGCCCAGACTGGCCCTTATGCTATGGCGAACTCGTGCCAGCCAAGCAGATGAATCTCCAGGTGTTCCTGGAGTGGTTTCACAGATTGGATGCGGCTTTAATTGGTTTAAGCGCGATCGCACTTTTCGGTTTGTCCTGGTGGCGTCGTCGTTTCTTACCCTCTTGGCTGCCTTGGGCATCCACATTCGCCCTATTTCTAATCGTCTTCCAAGGTATTTTAGGGGGACTCACCGTTACCGAATTATTGCGGTTTGATATCGTTACCGCTCATTTGGGAACAGCGCTGTTATTTTTTAGCACCCTCCTGATTATCGGCACAGCACTCACACCCTATCAGGGGAATGGAACCGTTGGTAAGTTACCTTGGGTCAGTTTAACTGCTGCCGTTTTAGTTTACCTGCAAAGTCTGCTAGGTGCTCTGGTCGGCTCTCGCTGGGCGCTACATCAATGCCTCGGCGTTTCTCAACTTTGTACTGTAATGTACAGCCATATTGCTGGTTTGGTGCCGCCAACAGTGGCAACCTTGGCAATGGTATTTATCTGTTGGCGGACACCAGCACTACATCCAGCCTTACGGCGACTGGCAAATATGGCTGGTGGGTTGTTGACCTTACAAATCTTGTTGGGATTCGCCACCTTCAAATTACATCTCCAAGTCGAGCCTCTCACCGTCTCTCACCAAGCTATAGGAGCAGCTTTGCTGGGTACTTTGGTGGCTTTCACAGTTCTCGCATTGCGTGACTGGGCTACTAGCCGCGAGATCACAGTCTTGAGCAATGAGTGCTGATTATGGAGTGAGAGAACAGAGGGAGTAGTGGAAGCAAGAATTCCTTCTTGTACAGAGGCGATTAATCGCGTCTCTACTAACTCCTAACTCAGCACTAAATTATGGCCGCAACGGCGAGTATTGCGACCCACGCAGGTGCAGAAAATCTGTGTTTCCATTTGCCTGAAAGAGCCAGCTTGAGCGGGGGCTGCATATAAGTTGTTGAAAAATAAGGAACCAGAGCCAAAATGATTGAGACTAATGTCTCTCGCCACCACGAAACATTTTTACAGGTAGTTCAAAGCTACTACCAGCTAACGAAGCCTCGGATTATTCCGTTGCTTTTGATTACCACGGCTGGAAGTATGTGGATTGCTGCTAAGGGAGAAGTAGACCCATTGCTGTTACTAGTAACTCTCACTGGTGGCACTTTGGCTGCTGCAAGCGCCCAGACGATTAACTGTGTCTATGACCGGGATATTGACTATGACATGGAGCGGACACGCCATCGTCCGATACCTTCGGGTAAGGTGCAGCCGCGCGATGCTCTAATTTTTGCGATCGCACTGGCGACAATTTCCTTTACACTCCTAGCAGTATTTGCCAACCTGTTAGCCGCCCTGCTAGCTTTCTCTGGCATCGTCTTTTATATTTTGGTGTATACCCACTGGCTAAAACGCCACACCACACAAAATATCGTTGTTGGTGGCGCGGCAGGGGCAATTCCGGCGTTAGTGGGTTGGGCTGCTGTCACGGGCACTTTAAGCTGGTCAGCGTGGTTAATTTTTGCCATCGTCTTTTTGTGGACACCACCCCATTTCTGGGCTTTAGCTCTGATGATTCGGGATGATTACGCAAAGGTTGGGATACCAATGTTACCTGTCATAGAAGGTGATACGGCAACGGTGAAGCAGATTTGGTACTATACGCTGGTGACAGTAGTTGCAACAGTGTTATTGGTTTATCCCTTGGGCGCAAGTGGAATTCTTTATGCTGCGATCGCTGTAATTCTGGGAGGATTATTTATCCACAAATCTTGGCGGTTGTTGCAAAATCCAGAGGATCGCACTGTCGCTAGAGAGTTGTTTCTCTTTTCCATCTCCTACATGATGCTGTTGTGTCTGGGGATGGTAGTTGATAGTCTTCCCGTTACCCATAATCTAATTAATGCAGCGATCAATCAGTTGCATTTTATAGCTTAGGGGATGGAAAATTTAGCGATCGCGTTTGGTAAAGGGGCGCGATCGCATTTTTGGAAATTAAAAATTATACATAATAATTAGATAGAGTTTGGCAGATTTACGATTTCTACGACAAGCTACGCTTACGCAAATAAAATTTTAGTCATAAGTGAATTTGTTAAACATTAATTACACTCACTTATCGCTATGAAAAAAGCAATACAAGTAATTCGTCACGAGTTAAATCAGCATGAACAGCAACATCTCGCAGTATGGAGTTAAGTGTGCCAATTTTAATAGGGTCATGTGCAGGAACCGTGATATGATGCTCACCATTCTGTTGAGTAGTTAACCGAATGTGGCTACCCTTTTGATGACTAATCTCATATCCCAAACGAGCTAAAGCGTTAACTAATTCTAAACCAGATAAGTCTCGTGGAAGCTTCAAGAAGCTATTACCTCATCACGGACTATGTGTAACCGAATGATTTTAGGACGGTTTTGTTCATTAGGAAAATGACAGTGAACCGCATCACGCAGCATTTCCCGTAATGTTTCTATATCGTCAGCCTGAGTAAAAATTGACTCCGTTAAAGCTCTAGCTGTATAACCACCATCAGGATCATCTTCAACGAGAAATACAATTTCAGTCATTACTTATCCTTCCATAAATACTAGATTTTAAAGTCCACATTCTTCACATCGTAAGAAGATTAAACTTATTACTAATGTCATACCAAGAAGTCCAAAACATGGCAAATGTCCTTTTGGAGCATTTATAGTAAAAGTTAGGTCATAAAATGATATGGGAGGCTTTTGTTGCCAAAAGAAATTTGCACTACCAAATAATTGCTTTCTTCCTATTTTAGGGCGCAGCCATCCTACTTGAGTGCCAAAACGACACAAACTTTCCTCATCAGACTCTTGGTTTCCTCTTATATTTTGCCAAATTTGTTTTTGAATACTTAAACCGAAATGCCCATTGCTATATTTAGTCCATAGACTGTCAATAGTACGCAGGTCTTGACAAGACAATTCTTTTACATCTTCTATATAGAGTGAATCTTGTTTTTTTCTACCTGATATCTTAAGCAAAATATCAAAAGTTTTTTCATTAGCATCTTCCCATCTAGCAGATGCTAGTAAATCCTTGAGTCTACTGTAATCTGCTGTCAATACTAAAGTTATATGAGATGGCAAAGTAGATCCTGTAACTTTTTGGAACTTTGATAAAATCTGCTTTTGAGTTTGTTTATTGTTTATCTCTGCTAGCACTTCATCTGTAGATTGATAGCGTTCTTTCACATAATCCTGAATTAACTTATCTAAAATTCGCCCACATTCAGGAGTAATACTTATACATTGTGGTAAGTATTTTCTCCAAACCCAGCAACCCTTGAGGTTAAAAGGATTTGAACAACTAGAATTAGAACAGTAAAACATATTTGGGAATAAGCAGATGGTCTCTATTAAGTTTTCCCATTTTCTGCTGACTGGGTTTCACGAGACTTAATATTTTTGAGCAGATTTACTTCTAGTGGCATCTACAATCTCAAATCACTTTTGCTAGCGTAGTGATATAAGATTTATCGCTCCCCAGTAGGTGGCTGGAGGCAAAAGGATTAATATGGCACATTTAAATCAGCGTCGCTCCCAAAATGTCAACGGCGATTTTTATGTAGATACTACCTGTATTGATTGTGATACCTGTCGCTGGATGACTCCTGAAGTGTTTTCTCGTGTTGATGAACAGTCGGTGGTTTATCATCAACCAAGCAATGAGGCGGAAAGATTAGCAGCACTTGAAGCACTTTTAGCTTGTCCTACTAGTTCTATTGGTACAGTTGAGAAACCAAAAGATATCAAAGTTGCTCAACAACAGTTTCCAATATTAGTAGCGGAAAATGTTTACCACTGTGGCTATCATTCTGAAAAATCTTACGGTGCTGCTAGCTATTTAATTCAGCTTCCAGAAGGTAATATTTTGGTGGATTCTCCACGGTTTACGCCGCCTTTAGTCAAGCGCTTAGAAGAAATGGGGCCGATTCGTTATATGTACCTAACTCATAAGGATGATGTGGCAGATCATCAAAAGTTTGCCGAGCATTTTCAGTGCGATCGCATCCTTCATACTGATGATATTACTGCCGATACTCGCAATGTAGAAATACAGCTAACTGGTTCTGAACCATTTACTTTGACTCCAGATTTATTAATTATCCCAGTTCCCGGTCACACCAAAGGACAAACTGTTTTACTCTACAAAAATAAGTTCCTCTTCACTGGCGATCATCTCGCCTGGTCAGAAAGCTTTCACCAACTGGCTGCATTCCGCGATTTCTGCTGGTATTCTTGGTCAGAACAGATTAAATCAATGCGTAACTTGGCTAATTACTCTTTTGAGTGGGTGCTACCAGGTCATGGGCGAAGGTTTCATGCTGATCAAGAAACCATGCGCCAGCAGATGCACAAGTGTATTGAGTTAATGGAATCTTTGGATTGACATTAAATAACTGACTTTTCACGTGATATGGAAAAACCTAACCCCCTACCCGACGCGGGAAGCGGGAAAATTCAAAGTCTCTCTCCTAGATTTAGAGAGAGGTCAAACTGTATTGCATACAAACCAGAAGCGCTATAACCTGAGTTTTAGCACCCTTTTAACCAAACATGGATTATGAAAAAGCTGATCAACAAGCCGGAAGACTTTGTGCGCGAAAGTCTAGAAGGTATGGCGGCGGCTCATTCCGATTTAATTAAACTGAACTACGATCCGACTTTTGTCTATCGAGCCAATGCACCTATTCCGGGTAAAGTAGCAATTATTTCAGGTGGTGGCAGTGGACATGAACCAATGCACGCTGGCTTCGTGGGCAAAGGAATGCTTGATGCAGCTTGTCCTGGTGAGGTTTTCACTTCACCTACTCCAGACCAAATGCTAGAAGCAGCAAAGCTTGTAGATGGAGGCTCTGGTATCCTTTATATCGTCAAAAATTACAGTGGCGATGTGATGAACTTTGAAATGGCAACAGAGTTAGCCCGTGGTGAAGGCATTCGATCGCTAAATATTTTGATTGATGACGATGTAGCAGTGAAAGATAGCCTCTATACCCAAGGACGGCGGGGTGTCGGAACAACAATACTAGCGGAAAAAATTTGTGGCGCGGCGGCTGAGGCTGGGTATGATTTGCCACAAATAGCAAATTTATGTCGCCGAGTGAATCTGAATGGGCGGAGTATGGGAATTGCTCTAACATCTTGTACAGTCCCAGCTAATGGAATACCGACATTTGAATTGAGCGATCGCGAAATCGAATTAGGTATCGGTATTCACGGTGAGCCAGGAATAGAACGCACAGCCATCAAACAAGTAGATGAGATTACCGAAATTTTGACGCGATCGCTTATTGAAGATACAGCATACAGCCGCACACTGCGCGAGTGGGATGAAGACAAAGGAGAATGGTTAGATGTAGAACTAACAAATCTCCCATTTGCAAAAGGCGATCGCTTATTAGCTTTTGTCAATAGTATGGGTGGAACTCCGGTTTCTGAACTGTATATTGTTTACCGTAAACTCGCCCAAATCTGCGAACAGCAAGGATTGCAAATTGTGCGAAACTTGATAGGCCCTTACATCACATCTCTAGAAATGCAAGGTTGCTCCATTACATTGCTGAAATTAGATGATGAGATGATTCGGCTATGGGATGCACCAGTAAAAACACCAAGTTGGCGCTGGGGAATTTCATAATTATCAATTACGAATTATGTTGATATGTTGACTCAAGCGCAGATATTACAATGGTTGCAGGCCTATGCAACCGAGATAGAACATAAAGCATATTTGACAGAATTAGATGCTGCGATCGGAGATGCAGACCACGGAATTAATATGGATCGTGGGTTCAAAAAGGTCAGCACTCAGTTACCAACTCTTACAGACAAGGATATTAGCAGCATTCTCAAAGCTGTGAGTATGACCTTGATTTCTTCCATTGGCGGTGCCAGTGGCCCTCTTTATGGCACTTGGTTTTTACGAGCAAGTACAGCAGTAGCTGGTAAGCAAGAATTAACAGAAAAAGATGTATTAGGGCTATTCCAAGCAGGCTTAGAGGGTTTGCTACAACGCGGCAAAGCGCAACTAGGAGACAAAACAATGGTGGATGTACTATCTCCGGCTGTAGCCGCTTTTGGACAAGCTGTAGAAGAAAGTAAAGGGACGCTGGAAGCTATGCAACAAGCTGTAGCAGAAGCTCAAAGAGGTTTACAAGAAACCATACCGATGCAGGCGAAAAAGGGACGGGCTAGCTACCTGGGAGAACGGAGTATTGGACATCAAGATCCAGGAGGGACTTCTGCTTATTTGATGTTGAAAAGTTTGTTAGAAGTTTTGGAAAATTCTAGGTAATACCATTTTGTATTTTGGATTGTAGATTTTAGATTGTGTCCTCCTAACTAATAAAGAAAGAGGCTACGCATAACATCTCGCAGAAAAAAGTTAAGTGAAAAATTATTCTGTAAGTAGTTTCGCCTAAAAATGACAACTTACCTAATTATCTGATTCACAACAGATGCACTCTGAATACGCCATTTACCTCTTTGTCGAATCAAATCATACCGAACTCGCAAATTATCGTTAGAAGAGTTTTTAAACTGACCATTCTCATATAGCTGCGTTACTTCCTTAACCGTAGCTTCCACTGCGGCACGATCTGCAAATAAATCAATTCTCTCAACAGATTCCACCTTCAGATTATGCTCGTACTTCCGATATCGGTTGTCTGACCTATCCTGTTGAGCAATCAGCCGCCATTGAGACAAAGCTGAACCAGTTAAGATCTGCTCTAAATTATTAATCTCATGATTCGGCCCTAAAGCTTCGGCTTTAGTCGATAACCAAGTCCGAATAACTTCCTCTGCCGTTGTATCTGTTAAAGGGCCATCTAGCGCTTGTGGTTTACTATTTGGCTCAGGAATAGGTATTGGTGGTTGATTTATTTGTATAAACAACTGTGAAGTAGGCAGAGGTGGTGTAGGAAAAAACAGATTTTTTAACCATCCAAAAGTTGTTGTGGCTAACACCCAGAAAACTAATAGACTCACCAAAGAAATAAACACTCTCCATACCAGCCGTGTTTTACCTTCTATGGTGTTAGCAAAAGTTCGCCGTCGCCGTGGACGACGAGAATGAGGACGATTATCTGGTACACGCCCTCGGCTAGTAGATGGAGTAGGTTTTCTCCGTCTGCGCTTTTGATTATTACTGGGTGCAGCAGTCTTAGCTGAACCGTTCAAATGTTGATTATTGTCTCTGCTCATCCTTTCGGCAGCAGGAACCTCTGATTTTACACTCCCTGATGAATTCCATATATGTGATGAGAAGTCTGAATATTCGGTTGTTTCTTTTGTTGGTGTTTCTGGCAAATCTGGGTCAGGTATTTTACTGTTACTGTGATTAAATTGCCCTGAAGTCTTAGTTGAATTGTTGCGGAAAGGGGAATGATTTACCTGTGGTTGGGGAAAATACTGAGGATTAATTACAGCCCACTCATTAGTTGTTTCTGCATCAGTTGGCAGTGCTTCTAAATAAGCTTGCACCTGTTGGTTAGCAAAGTAATCTTTTAGGAAAGCTTGCTGGTTTGCTAAATCTCGAAAATGGGGAAATACTTCATGTTGTAACCACTGTTCTGCATATAAACACAGGCCCGGTAACAAATCTGGAGAGTCTTGAGATTTTTCCCGAATAAAAGCTAAAGCTTCGTACTCCTGACTAAGTTCTAAAACACGAGTTGCTTCTTCAGTTTGTCCCAAGAGTAATGCACATAACGACTGTTCTAAATGTACATCTTGGCGCTTGCCCAGACGGATGAGCATTTGCCTTGCTTGACGAACCAAAGCAGGTTGCCGTTGAGCAAATCCCCGTGCTATCAAGGCATAAACCGCTAAGTAAGTGGCAACAGCAGAATTGCGTTTGCTTTGGGCTTCAAATAACTTGTGCTGTTCTGCGACTGTTAAGTGGTTGCGTAACTGCTGGATAAATCGTAGAAAGTCATCTATGTTTAAACCAGAGTCATCATTATTTGTGCCATCAATCCCGCCACGATCTTCTAAGAGGTTTTGTAATAATTCCAAGCCTTGGCTTCGTTCGGCAGTCTTTTCTTGAGGTAGTGCCAGCAACTCCAATATTCGGTATGGTCGCAATTTGTAAAGATCAGCCTGAATTTCTGCCTGGACACTGGCGAACAACCCTTCGCGTACTAGAAGTTCTTGACCAGTTTCTAGAGATATGGCGGCATTTTCATAGTGACCTTGCTGCCACTGTTCGCGACCTAATTCTAGACAAGCAAGGGCAACAGTGAGAACAACATCTGGATGTTCAGCACTTTCGTGTATTTCTTCGTCTGCTAAATTATTGCCTTTTCTTGCACTTGTAGCACCATTTTTATTTACCAGGTACGGACGACCTAGTTTCAATACAAGTTCGTACTCCCCCAACTCTTGCAAAATTAATAAAGCGCCAACCAATTCATCTTGGGCAATTTCGATACCCAGACTCTGAGTGTCAATACCCTTTTTGGTGCTTTCTGGACGATTTTCCAGTGCTACTGCGGCAGCAGCAAGGTTATCAGGGTCATAGGCGTGGGCAAGATAAAGCTGATCGTAGGTACTGCGTTGTTTTGGATCTGATAAAACCACGTAAGCTTCTTCTATGAGTTGTTTACGAGAAGAAATTGCTGCCTGAGAATACTCACGTCGAGGCAATTGTACAATGCGATCGCTGTATGCCTGTCGCAATTGTTCTTCACTTGCCGCTAACGGTAGTCCTAAAATTCGGTAGTAATCTAGCGGAATTCGCACAGCCTACTTCCCCTGCACCGTGATCAACATAATTCACCTAGAGCGTTCCAGGCCTGTAAAACCGTGCCATAAGAATGCCGTGTAGAATTTACTCTACAAGTGTATATTGCAACAACTTGTTTTGTACCTTCCCGAAATTTTGAGTCACATTCTAGTACTAATTTTTTGCTTTCGCCTAGAAAGCCTCAATTTTTTGTCTTAATTCTTAGTATTTTTGTTTAACACGACTATTATCAGCCTTCGATACCACAAACCACAACTACTGCTTTTAATGACAGCATAAATGTTGTGGTTGCAAGAATCTATTGATGATTGATTTTTTCGGGACTTTCCCACTAGAAGGTTACTAAAATACTACTATTGGGAGTTTACCCTGATAACTGGAGAAGAAAATCATATCATAATTAACCTTTAATTACAATTACCTATTTGGGTATAGATACTTTTGCACCCTTTTTTTTAAATTGTTAATGGATATGCAGAAAGCAGTCTATCTTGATTGCTAGTCTATGAAGGGGAATGGTGAGAGAGAAAAACCCAAAGCGACATATATTGTCGTTAGAGTCAAATCCTCACGGGGCATGGTCTGAAAAGTTAAAAATAAAAAATTAAAAATTCAGCTATTCCCTAAGACCCTTTTTTGGTGCATAAATAAAGTTTGATTGTTGAGTCTTACAAACGCTAGCCTGTTAAAAGCTGAGTTGTTATCAGACCAACTTATTTAAGACCGTAACTTTAAGTTGTACAACAGGGATACTCAAAAATAATGGTTCAAGAGCGTACTTTACCCACTTTTAATCCTGCTACTACGCATATTACTAAGGAAGAAGGGTTACGGTTGTATGAGGACATGGTGTTAGGGCGCTTGTTTGAAGACAAGTGCGCTGAAATGTACTACAGGGGCAAAATGTTTGGTTTTGTCCATTTGTACAACGGTCAAGAAGCGGTTTGCAGTGGTGTTGTGCAGTCAATGCGACCAGGTGAAGATTACGTTTGTAGTACTTACCGCGACCACGTTCATGCTCTGAGTGCGGGAGTACCAGCAAGAGAGGTAATGGCAGAATTATTTGGCAAAGCCACAGGTTGCAGCAAAGGGCGCGGTGGTTCCATGCACATGTTTTCTGCCGAACATCGTTTGCTGGGTGGCTATGCTTTTGTGGCTGAGGGAATTCCTGTAGCGGCTGGAGCGGCTTTTCAAAGCAAATACCGCCGCGAAGTGCTGGGAGATAAAAATGCTGACCAAGTGACAGCTTGCTTTTTTGGCGATGGTGCAGCTAACAATGGTCAGTTTTTCGAGACACTAAATATGGCAGCCCTATGGAAACTGCCAATTCTGTTTGTAGTCGAAAATAATAAGTGGGCCATTGGTATGTCTCACGAACGAGCTACTTCCCAGCCAGAGATTTATAAAAAAGCCAGTGTATTTAACATGGTGGGCGTGGAAGTAGATGGCATGGATGTACTAGCAGTCCGAGCCGTAGCCCAAGAAGCTGTAGCCCGTGCCCGTGCAGGTGAAGGCCCAACATTAATTGAGGCGCTAACCTACCGCTTCCGGGGTCACTCACTGGCAGACCCAGATGAAATGCGAAGCAAAGCGGAGAAAGAATTTTGGTTCGCCCGTGACCCAATTAAGAAGTTGGCAGCTTATTTGGTGGAGCAAAATCTGGCGGATGAGGGAGAAATCAAAGCAATTGATCGTAAAATTCAGGATGTAATTGACGAAGCCGTTAAATTCGCCGAAAGCAGCCCTGAACCAGACCCCAGCGAGTTATATCGTTTCGTGTTTGCAGAAGACGAATAAATCTGGTGACTGGGGACTGGGGACTGGGAAAAAGTTATTTTAATCCCAATCCCTAATCCCCAATCCCTAATTCATAATCCCCAATCCCTAATCCCAGGACTAAAATTTGTGTTTAGCATTGCAGTTCAACAGCAACAATACAAGACGTACATTCTTTCTGATGAAGCTGCTGGTTCTCAATTGGAAGTAGTACCAGAACGCGGTGGTATCATTACTCGTTGGCGGATTCAAGGACAAGAAATTTTCTATCTGGACACTGAACGCTTTACTCATCCTGAGTTGAGTGTCAGAGGTGGGAACCCAATTTTGTTTCCTATTTGTGGCAATCTCCCAGATAATACTTACACTCACAACGGGCAACAATATACTCTCAAACAACACGGTTTTGCCCGTGAATTGCCGTGGAAAGCAACAGAACAAGAAACTGGAGATAAAGCTAGTCTCACTGTTGTTCTTGATAGCAATGAGCAAACTAAGGCAGTTTATCCTTTTGATTTTCAGTTGGCTTTCACCTATGAACTTCAAGGTAATACCCTAGAAGTCCGCCAGCAGTATAAAAACTTATCATCCACATCAATGCCCTTTTCGGCTGGTTTCCATCCCTACTTTTTATGCGGTGATAAAACTCAGCTAGAGATTGAAATTCCTTCTAAGCAGTATCAAGACAATCAAACTAAGGAAATTCACTCTTTTGACGGCAATTTTGACTTTAGCCGTGATGAAATTGATTTTGCCTTTGGACAGCTAACGAGTCACTCGGCTACTGCAATAGATGGTAGC
>NNBV01002575.1_pt1 | contig 18134 bp, 19 predicted proteins | sample 1173771 | NCBI WGS metagenome assembly NNBV01 (sample SAMN07173938, study PRJNA388173) | plant metagenome | isolation source: symbiotic tissue sample KVS11 | place: Norway: Troms, Kvaloya island | reverse complement strand
CATTGAATTTGATTTTTCTGAAAGGGGTATGCAAATAAAATCTCATTTGCAATGGCTCAGGTTGCGAGATGCATCCACTGCAAGGAGCATTATTTCTTCTATTACAGCAGGTATTATTACGTTGACGGTATTTAGTTTTTCTATGGTCATGATTGTACTGAATCAAACCGCATCTCAACTAAGCAATCGGATTTTAGATAAGCTCATAGGCAGTCGTTTTCAGCAAATGGTATTAGGCACTTATGTTGGCACCATCGTATATGCATTATTTTTATTGAGTATGGTAAGGGATGTAGATTCCGGTGTTCAGATCCCTGCGTTGAGTACTTACCTGCTGATCTTACTGACTATTTTTGATATTTTTCTCTTCATTTACTTTTTGCATTACATCACGCAATCTGTAAAGTATGATGTCATCATTCACAGGATATTAAAAGAAACGAAATCTTCGATGGAGTATTCCTACAGATTGCAGCAATCACCTCCCGAAATCTTATCATTTGAAAGCGAATGTCTTATTGACGCTGCCGAATCTGGAATTTACATGGGCTTTGATAAACGCACTTTAATGCGAATTGCAAATGACAATGACTGCATTTTCTATCTGATGCAAGCTCCCGGTACCTTTGTTTTAAAAGGATTACCTGTTATTAAGGTGAATAAGAAATTACCTGCCGAAATAATGAAGGAAATACAAAAGGAAGTGTATTTACAACCCAATGAATCCATTAAAGAAAATTTCTTTTTTGGCTTCAGACAATTGACTGAATTAGCGCTTAAGGCGTTAAGTCCAGGGATCAACGATCCGGGTACGGCAATAGAAAGTTTAAGAGCATTGTTCCAGTTGTATGCTTGCAGGGTAAATTCTTTTCCAGATAACACCATTCAGAATAATGCATTTCAAGTACGAGTCATTTTAAAAGAATTGACCTTTGAAAACATATTTAACGACACGATTTATCCCATTTGGGATTATGGCAAGCAAGACCGGCTAATTCAAAATGAACTGAACCATTTGCTGGTAGTTTTTCTGGCAATTGCTCCTGGTGAAAAAAATGCTGAGACACTATTACAAAAAGTAAAACTGAAAATAAACGGATAGTAAAAATGAATTCTCATGACTGAGTCCATAATATATAAATCGAATGCTTTACAACGGATAGGACTTGCTTGCGATCACGCAGGGTTTGCATTGAAGGAGTAAAGCAGATTATTGAACAAGGTCAGGCTGTTGTGAATGTAGCATTAGAAGTAAACTGATTAAGCAATGAAACTCATACGAGGAGCACACGAACTCATATCGGATATGAGAGATTTTCTTTAAAATCAAGTTAGATGCTTTAATTCGTCAGTCAACTGTTGGTACATTTGCTCAAAAGAAAGAAGTTCTTTTTGACGTTGTTTTTAAAAATGATAAAATGGGTGTTTTGCATGCTTTGCCGGCAGGATTGGAATACAAACCCTTGAAGGTACTAGCGATTGAAACAAGTACTACGTTCCTTTTTATTCCTATTTATTTGGAATCAGAGGTATACTATTCAAAAAATTGGAGTTTTACTAAAAGGAACTGCTTGTCGAAATGCAAGTCGCAAGTCAAATGAAGTCATTGCCAGAGTTACAAAGACTGGAGGCCGACTTTATCAGCGGGAGCTAAAAAGAATAATGATAAAATCAAAGATCAGCTTATTACATTTTGTGTAATCGATCTTATTTTAAAGAATCGGTAGGAATTGAAAATGTTTCCCAAATATGTATGCACAAATGTTAAAATTGAAACATGTAAGTCTTGGTAAATATCAATTAATAACGCCGGATAATAATAATTCTATTTACACGCATAGAAATGTAGAATTGATCAGCATAGTAGTTGATACCTTGGTTGGCACATCCATCTCCAAACGCATTTGAATAGAAATAAGGTTAAGTTGACCGGCAACAGATGATTGAGCTTATATGTCCCATCATCAATTGAGTGGAAGGAAGGAGTGGATTTTGATAGCGCATATTTAAAACCCAATTTTTGTTGTTACCGATCATTGTGAATCGGTCAATTGTCAGCATTTTGTGATGATTCACTTTCACCATTATCAACTTCTACTCCCACCACCTTTACGGTTATGGCATATTCTTTGGGCCGTATTGCGATGCCTTGTGACAATGCAAGACTTTTTGTGAATGCGGCACCAAAGTACAGTGCAATAGAAGAATAAAATATCCAAAATAATAACACCACAAAAGAGCCAGCAGCACCGTAGGCACTACCGAGATTCATTCTTTGGATAAAGAATGTAATTCCAAATTTGCCGATCATAAACACTATCGCTGCGATAAATGCACCCGTCGCAGAAATTTTCCAAGAGATGACGGCATCAGGTAGCACCTTGTAGATGATAGTAAATAATAATGCAACAACCAGCATTGTAAGCAGTAGGTTAAAAACATATACGGTCACCACATTGATCGATAATATATCCTGAAGCTTGCTCATAAAACCTTCCAGTAATCCATTCAGAATAAGTGAAACCAAGAGTAAGAAACCCAGTCCTGTAATCAGTAAAAAAGATACTAACCTTTCCTTAACCCCTTGCATCCAGCGTTTGCCGGGCCTCACTTTTAAGTTCCATATCAAATTAATGGAGCCCTTCATTTCGGTAAAAATACCAGTAGCTGTAATTACAATAAAAAAAAGGCTAACCAATGCCATAAGGTTATGGCCTTTGATAGAGGAGTCTCTTATGATTTCCTCTATTTTTAGTGCCGACTTATCACCGACTAATTCACTGATCTGATTATAAAGGGTCCCCTCAATTGCCTGGCGGGACCAGAATATATTTGAAATAAAAATAATGATCAACAACATAGGTCCAAGCGAAAAAATAGAATAGAATGCAAGTGAGGCCTCAAGTTTAAACCCGTTGTGATTTCGAAAGCATGCAACAGATGATTTTAATATTTGCCAGAACTCAATCTTAATAGTCATTTTAAAATCTTTAATCTCCTACCAGGTGTCTCCTCGTGAAGTAGTCTTGTAATTTCAAAACTACTAAGGATTGAACTTCGATATGAGTATGAAGCTTAAAGATACTAACTTGGTGACGTTAAAGACAAGAGATCAAATAATGTGATTGTAAATGAATATTCAATTTTATCAGTTCTTAGTAATATTGAATATCAATACGAATTGAACCCTTTTGCTCAAAAATGAATAGGAGGAAATTCGGCGTACTTAAGAAATCCTGCATAGCGAAAAGACAATGCTGTAGATATATCTCATTCGGTGAATTCAAAGAACAATATTGAAAACTCCAGACTGGTCACCTTTAATAATCAAAGGGCTCATTTGTTATGGCTTGGAGCTGACTATGAACAGGTATTAAGTGAAGTCAAGCGACAAATTTGCTAACAATCCATGCTTGCAACAATGAATTTCAGACTCCGTTAAAAGATTAATGTGAGAGCAACAATTTCAACGGTCTTCAGGGAAAAATGTCCATGACCTTGCGTGATTGATCCATTTTGAGGCGCATTGCGTTAACCCACTTTTGTGTCGTCAACAACGACAAACAAAACAAAAGTAATATGACACGTTTAAATGCGCTAAGCCCTGATCAAGCGACAGGCAAAACAAAAGAATTGTTCAATGCCATTAACTCAAAATTCGGAGTAATACCCAACATGATGAAAACAATGGGTAATTCATCCGCCTTTCTGGAGGGTTACTTAAACTTAAGCGGAGCGTTAAGCGGGGGTACACTTGGAGTAAAGACCAGCGCACTTATCGCATTGACTGTTGCCGAAACAAATGCTTGCAATTATTGCTTGTCAGCACACACCTACTTAGGAGCGAACCTGGCCAAACTAGATGCTGAAGCGATGAACGCTGCCCGTTTGGGTAGTGCGAAAGACGCAAAGACAAATGCCATCTTGAAATTCGCACAAACATTAGTCACCAAAAGCGGTCATGTAAGTGACGTAGATGTTTCGACTGTTAGGGCTGCAGGAGTGACTGAGGGTGAAGTAGGAGAAATTGTTGGCCACGTTGCCTTGAATATTCTTACCAACTATTTCAACAACACGGCCAACACACAGATCGATTTCCCTGTTGTTGAAGCTCATCAATTGGCTGTGGTATAATTTGCAGCCTTGAAAAAAGCTAGTAGTTAAAAAAGACAAAAAATATATAACGCAATTATGAAAACCTTATTAAGCATATTTTTTTCAATCGCACTTTTCATTTCAAACAATCTGATTTTCGCCCAAAATGTTGACCCCATTGATAAAAATAAAATTGCCAATGGCGGCTACGATTTTGTGGCATACTTCACTGACAATGCTTCGGTTAAAGGATCGAAAGAATTTACGCACGAAATCAATGGTGTGAAATATCAATTTGCATCCGCTCAACACAAAGATCTTTTCAAAAACGGTCCTGAAAAATACTTGCCTGTGTGTGACGGTTATTGCGCCTGGGGTGTTGCCGAAAAAGGAATCAAAGTGCCAGTGAATCCTGAAACGTTTAAAGTAATTGACAATAAACTCTACCTTTTTTTCAACGGAAAATTAAACGGCAGTCCTCTCAATACACTTCCTGAATGGAATAAAGACGAGCAGAACCTATTGTCTCAACTGCCTGTTAAATGGTCAAAGCTTAAATAGTAAGGGATACAATTATTCCGAAAGCCGAAGCAGTGTTTCGGCTTTCTTAACTTTTATAAATATGGAAAACAAACGATACCCCCTTCCTCCATTTACAATGGAGACAGCCTTGCAAAAAGTACAGGCTGCTGAAGATGCGTGGAATACAAAAGATCCTGAAAGAGTAAGCCTTGCGTACACGGTTGACACCGAGTGGAGAAATCGCACTGATTTTATCAATGGCCGTGAAGAAGTAAAATCATTTCTAACCGGCAAGTGGCAAAAGGAATTGGACTACAAATTAAAAAAAGAATTGTGGGGATTTCGTGAAAACAGAATGGCTGTTCGGTTTGAATATGAATGGAGAGATCAATCCGGCCAATGGTTTCGGAGCTATGGCAATGAACTTTGGGAGTTCGATGAAAACGGATACATGAGAAAGCGCTTTGCGAGTATTAATGATTTGCCTATACAGGAATCAGATAGAAAATTATAAAGTCATGATTAAGAATTTTGTATCTCTGGCATTTACGGACGAAATCAAAAACCTTCAGGAAAAATACGGAAGTCGAAAAACTTACGAACGCATGGAAAAGCGAACAGTAATTGATGGACTGACTGATTTTGAAATTGACTTCGTCAGTAAACGCGACAGTCTCTACATGGCCAGTATTGGCGAAAATGGATTTCCTTACATTCAACATCGGGGTGGGCCTAAAGGATTCATTAAAGTAATCGATGGAAATACAATTGGCTTTCTCGATTTTTCAGGTAACAAGCAATTTATCACGGTAGGTAATCTGGCTACTAACAATAATGTATCGTTGATCATAATGGATTATCCTGCAAGAGCAAGATTGAAAATGTATGCCAAGACAGAGATCATTGACCTGAATGCAAGACCGGAGCTGTTAAAGTTGCTTACCTTAGAAGACTATCCTGCAAGACCTGAACGGATGGTGGTTTTGCACATAGAGGCATACGACTGGAACTGTCCCCAGCACATATCGGCTCGATTTACAGTGGAAGAGATCGAAGAGGTTCTGGCACCCCAGCGTGAATACATTAAGAAATTGGAACTGGAATTGAAACAATTTAAAGAAAAGTAAGGTGGAGAATCAAGCATCGCTCACGCTAGTCAACCCTCAAAACGGAAATCTGGCGTTTAAACTTTTAGCATTTGAAGATGGAAGCTACTTTGATCATATTCAGAGGAACAATTACTATTCTTTGATTTGGATAGAAGAAGGAAGCGGAAAAGTAAAGGCTGATTTTGCAGAATATATTTTTACCACAAACAGCCTGTTTGCTTTTTCTCCCTATCAACCTTTTATGTTTCAGGCTGAGAAGATAAAGGGCACCGCAATACATTTTCACCCAGACTTCTTTTGTATCCATAAACACCAAACTGAAGTAGCTTGTCACGGTGTGCTTTTTAATAATATCTATCAACCTCCATTCACCATGATAGATGAATCCTCAATAGGCACGCTTACAATGCTAATTGAGCAAATGAGGTCTGAAATAAAAAATGCGTCATTGGCTCAGTATGAAATTCTGGTGTCGTATTTGAAAATATTTTTGATAACCTCCTCTCGTTTGAAAACGGAACAACAGCCCGAAGCGCTTGAATTGGTTTCAGACCTAAAGGAACCTTTTGTTCTTCAGCACCTGAAGGAAGCTATTGAAAAGGATTTTAAGAAAAAGCACTCCGCCAGTGACTATGCTGAAGCACTTAACATTTCTGCAAAAGCATTGGCAAAAATCACTAAAAACTATTTCAATAAAACCATCACTGAACTAATCTCCGAAAGGATTATCATAGAAGCGAAGCGCGAATTGTATTTGACTAAGAAAACCGTAAAAGAAATTGCCTACGAATTGGGCTATGATGATGAACACTATTTTAGTCGGTTTTTTAAAAATAATGCTGATGTGTCCCCGCAAATTTATAGAGACACAGTGGGCTTTGGGAGAGGTGAATAGAGTTAATATATCAAACATTAGCGCCTGATTGGGGTTAACTGGAACGATGACTTTTGCACATTTTCCCAACTTCATACCAGCAAAACATAATTCTTATGATACTCCAGGAATGCATCAACACAGTATCCCATGATATGGAAGGTATGAATAGTAGAAGAGCTTTCATCTCCACCAAATATGTGTTGGCACACGAACAGTTTGAACGGAAGTTAAGTGATAGTGGTAAACTTGAAATAGAAAGGTATAAGGCCGAACTGGAGAATATTGACAGCCAGGCAGCACCAATGTATACGAAGCTTTGGGATATTCAGACGCTTTACCTTGTGGAGTACGAAGGTGAACAATATGATACGCTTGCAGAAACGTCGGAAGTAGGAACAGGAAGGTTTTAAGACGAAAACTAATTTCCTAATTCTGTACTCACTCCAGCGTACATATCCGGGAAGGTGACTAAACTATCTGAAGGGAGCTATAGCAAAACAGTTCTTCAACGGCAACCACTTTTTATAAGAGAGCCTGAAATCAAGATAGAAGTTTTGTCAGTGAACATGCTTGTAGATCAGAATCTTCTTCATTACCTGTCCATGCGCGGTATTTAGGAAAAAACAGGAAACACTTTCTGTAAGGAAGTGGATTTTCAGATTAAGCAAAGAGAATATAAAACTATTGGTTTTCCTAATCGATCTGGTGCCTATGAGTTGCGCAACAGCTGGTTCAAAGTTTCTTCAACACCGAAAGATATATCGTTCATAGATAATCATTCAGATAAATTATCTGTCATGGAAGGTTTCATGGATTTCCTCTCTGGTCATCAACTCGCAGAGATGAAAATAGACGGCTTTAATGCAAACAATAATTTTCTTGTTCTGAATTCGCTTCAGCTGCTTAGTAGGAGTATACCTATCGAGGTGAATTTAATCTCACGGTCGTTAGCGGTTTACCTTCCAAATGTTAAATTCTATCTCATCTATCTGATGATCCTTATTGGCGTCACACAGGTAGAACATTCCCGATGCAAGCTCGCTATCGGTTATGTACTTATCCCCTGAAGTGTCCCAAAGCACTGCCAGATCAGTGCTGGAGACATGCTTCATAAACTCTTGCTTGTCAATGTTGTTGCTACCATCATTATCCCATCCGGAAAAACTGCCATGAAACATATTGAAATAAAAAGGCTTCACACGACTCTCAAATTCCCGCTGATCGATTTTTAAATCCTTATTCGTGTCCAGGGTCTTGAAAATTCCTTCAAACAATTCAGCATAGGTGGCCGAACTGCCGCTACTCCATTTCTCAAAATAGTTCGCATGCGCGTACGCATTCAAAAATTCGCTTCGATCTACTATCGCATCGCCATTCGAGTCCCAATCCTTGTAGCTCATGGTCGCCATCCTGGGAGTGGCGCAGGCAAGCAAAAGATTTATAACGCAAAATAATGTCAGTGTTTTCATAGGAGTAATGTTTAACGTGGAGACCTCGAACCTCGCTTAGATCGTTCATCTAAGCCCGTCCGGAATTTCTTAAAATTGATTGTATTGATCATTAGGAATGATATCCAATTAAGTCTTTATGATGTTTAACGTTCCGGACCTTAAAACGAGATTAACTCAATATTAAATCGACTGTAAATCGCCATTAGACGGGTAACATACAGTGGCGTATTCGTTATTTTAATGTCAGTGTCCCGAACCTTAACACCGGGAGAAATTAGAAGCCCGTTCTTGCAACCGAAAAAATCGCGTAGAAGCTTAGGGGAACCCATACCTTCTTATGATCAGTTTTATCAGTCCTCCGCTCTTTTCATCACATCATCCGTTACTTTCTCAATAACACGCTCAAAAAAGGGAGCGCCGAGATTGTTATAGCATTGTTAAAAAGTCAAGCAAACTTGGCGCACGGGACATGTTTGGCCATTTGATCACCAGCGTGGATCCTGGTGATTTTTTGTGACTTTGTTAAAAACAGCGCCTGTTAAAAGATACCCAGGTTATTGTTTGTGCAAGAGATAAACGGACCAAGTGCCTTAGGGCGGCGCTGACCGGTTATCTAATTATTACATAGCGTGAAAAAGGGTCCATCGAGGATGCCGGCGAATTGTTTACGCGAAACTCTGACCACCTCAAGCACTATAATTGAACAACTTATATCAAATAGTTAATAACCTTTAAAACAACTTTGTCTGATCCCAGTCTTTCGCAATACAAATGGTTTAGGGCTTCGGAATCTCCGGTATACAATTTATAACGCTTTTTTAATTCCATTGATTTTATCAAGATGCGATTGAATCAATGGAAGGTACTTCTGAGCAAACTCTTTCACGTCTTTATCATCCTGATCAATTGCCTTCCTGAATAATTTAACATCGCGTTCGTGATCAATGGTGATCATCTTGATAAATTTTTCATCAAAGTCTTTTCCTGATTCTTTTGAAAGGTCTTCACGGCTTTCGGCTTTTTTTTCGCTGATGTCGGATGGGAGCGTTACCTGTTTCTTTAGCGCCAGTGTTTTGATTTTTTCAAGCAACATGGCCTGATCTTTCATCATAAGTTTGCCATAATTGCGAAGTGCAGGCACGGTTGCCTTCTCTAAGGCAAGCTTTCCCTCTCTGGCGTCCATCATTCGGGAGTCGGCAGATTTGACGAGAAAGTCAGCAGCGTCGTCATCAACCATTTTCTTATCCTCTTTTTTTTCATTGGCTTCATTGGCCTTCTTAACGGGATCGGTGCTCTGGGCAAATAAGGATAGAGATAAACAGGTTAGGGTGATGATGAAGATAGTTTTCATGGTGAATGTTTTTGTTTCTTGATTGGATACAAATTGTACGCCACGCCTCATACTAATGTACTTCTGTCCGCTGCACGACAAACACCTATCTCAATAGCGGGACAACACCACGTCCTATGTGATTAACAAAATTGGTTCCTGTATCAAGAGAGGTGATCATACCCAATATTTTTTTAGGCGGGAATGAAATTCCCCGATTGCCTAGATGATTTCATCTTCTTCAATTGCGTCCTGATCTGGAAGTAGGGGCAAGCCAAACTTCTGCGCGTTACTATGTTGCTCATCAAAATGCAGCAATGCACTTGTTACAACAACTGATGGAATGGACAGAAAGTGTTGTTACCTAATCATCTATACTTTTACTTCTTCTCAGTGGTCTGGGGTTGTGAAATTTGCCTGGAAACTGTAATAAATTCGACTTAGTTATAGAACTTGAATCGAAGGATTACAATTAGCTGAATGGTTTGATTAGCGTCCGTTCATGCTTTTAATAAATTCATTAAAAAGTTCTTGAACGATCGACTCATTAAGCGTTCTTTCTGAAATGCCAAAAAGATATTGGTCAGGGTTCTTAATAATACTTTGTTCTGTCCTTTTTACAAATTCGTGCCATTGCTGATGTGGCATGCTGTACCTGTTGTGTACCAGCATTTCCATTACAGGATTTAATTCCCTGCGGTACTTCACTGCTATCTCTTTCAATTCATTCATCGCATGCTGTTACATAACTATTCGTTGAGCATGACAATTTTAATTGTGCTGGCTTCTTTGATTTCATCTGACGCTGTAGTTAGAATAGTATCACCCGGATTAAGATTCCCGAAGATTTCCACATTTCCGGCCTGCTGCTCACCCTTCTGAACATCCACCCACTTCACCATTTTGCCTTGTACCACTTTAATCACAAAACTACCTTCCATGCTAACGACAACTGCCGATTGAGGAACCACTATCGTTGGCAGTTGACGCTTTAAAGGGATAGTAACATTTGCGTACATACCGGGCAGAAGTTTTCCTATTCTATTGTCAATTTCTATCTCTACCATTTCTGAACGTGTTTTCGTGTCCAGACTTTTTGTAATTCGTGTAATCCGTCCTTCAAAAAAATCATCCGGAAAACTTTTTACTGAGAATTTAACCCTGTCACCCTCCGTAATTTCCGCAATGTGTTTTTCAGGGACAGCAATATGAAGACGCAATCTGGATTCGCTTTTAAGTTTTAAAATAGGAACAAGATTTTTGTCGCCCGGCCCAACAAAAGAGCCAGGGGCTACAGCACGTTCTGTAATTATCCCATCAAACGGTGCTGTTATAGTCAGATAATCTGACAAATTCTTGATTGCCTGAAAAGCCGATATTGAGGCGACAAAGGTAAGACTATCTGCATTTACGGTATTTACTCCCATGTCCATATCATACGGAGACACGGCTCCTGCTGTCTTATTGGTCTTCTCTAAACGGGCAAATTTCCCTTTTGTGTTTAGATAATTTGCTTGCTTTACCTGCAATTCTGAATAAGCACCCTCAAGCTGGCTCATTAACTCAGGAGCTTCTAACACTGCCAACACCTGTCCGTGATGAACCTTATCACCGATGTCCACTTTTATTTCCTTTACATACCCATTGACTTTAGCCATGATATTTGTCTCGTAAAAACCTTCCAACTCTCCGGGTAACACCAATTGAGAAGCAACCTGCTCTTTCTTTACAATGGACGCTTCATAGGTGATGCCTGCGTTATCAACATAGCTTTCTCCCTTCGAATGGCTACAGGATGAATTTATAATGGCAACGAATGTCAATACAGAAATCAGTGGTATTAACGATTTGGAGATTTTCATATTTTTCAATTTTTATTAACTCTAAAAACTCATTACGGTTATTAACTCTTGTTCACGGAAGACGATCGAAATGTTCGCTGGTCATATCATCCGGATCCAATGAAACGGATTTAATAGAAGCTTTTTTCTGAACAGTGCTAAAGACAACGGGAAGTATTAACAAGGCTGCAAAAGTGGAAGCGATCAATCCACCAATTACTGCTCTGCCCAATGGCGCTGTTTGTTCTCCACTTTCACTAAGCCCGCTCGCCATTGGTAACATTCCAACCACCATAGCAATTGATGTCATCAATATGGGACGCAAGCGTACAGAACCAGCGATTCTTGCCGCCTTACAAGAATCAGCGTATTCCATTCGAAGTGATTCAGCATTCGTCACCAGTAACACAGCATTGGCAACCGATACACCTACTGACATAATGATTCCCATATACGATTGAAGATTCAATGTTCCTCCGGTTAGCAACAAGAGTAGCATCGCTCCGGCAAGCACTGCGGGAATAGTGACCATAACTACAAAAGCCACTTTGAAAGACTGATAGTTGGCGGCCAACAATAGAAAAATTACTACCACCGCAAGAAGTAATCCGGTTTGGAGACTGGTTAACGTTTCTTCCAGCAACTTGACCAGCCCCCTTATTTCTACAACCATTCCGGTAGGAGGAGTTCCTGCCTTTTGAATGGCTTGCCTTACGATGGATGCAGCACTCCCCAAGTCCCTTTTATTGATATTCGCTGATACAGTAACGATTCTTCTGGGGCCAATCCTGTCATATTCTGCTGGGGCATTGGATGCCTTTATTGTAGCAAAGTCACCCAGTGTAGGACGCAGTTGGCCTTTGACCATAGGTATGTTTTCCAAATCTGTTACTGAACTCATTTGATATTCTGGCTCCTGAATCTGAACCTGGTAAGCAAAGCCCTTCTTTGTATCGAGCCAAAGGTTTTTTGAGGTAAACCTACTGGAAGAAGTAGCAGCAACCAGCGATTTTGCGATCTCACTTGGGGAAATGCCAAACTGTGCTGCGCGTTCGCGATCAATGGAAATATTAAGCATTGGATAATTCAATGGCTGATTAATTCGAACATCCCTTAAGAATTCAATTTTCTTTAACGCGGATTCTACTTTAGCGGCAAAGGCAGCACCTTCCTTAATATCCTTACTGGCAACTAATACTTCAATAGGTGTATTCGCTCCCTGACTCATTATTTTATCGGTGAGCTCTATAGGTTCAAATGATAAAGATATCCCGGGAAGTGCAGATGCCGCCTTCTTTCGTATCTCATCCTTCAGTTCATCCAAGGATGATACCTCATAGTCTTCTCCCAGATTGACCTGGAGAATGGCTTCCTGCGGACCAGTATTAAAAATATATAATGCATTGGTTCCATAACTGGAAGGAGTCATTCCTATAAACGCAGAAGTGATGTCAACATTTTCTTCCCCTACAATCTGCTTAATGACTTTAATCATCTTCAATACCGCATCTTCGGTTCGCTCAATGCGTAACCCTTCCTGACCAATGAGGCGCAACTGAAATTGTTTTCCGTGATTGATCTTGGGGAGAATATCCTTTCCAATAGAAAGAAAGCAAAAAACGATGATTCCCAAAGCGCCTATAAAATAAGCAGTGATGACAATCGTACGGTGTGATAACAATTGATCAAGAAGCGATAAATAGTTCAGTTTGAATTTTTCAAAACCACTGATCTTCTTCTCATGGTTTCTTTCAAACTTTTCAAATATCACTTCGTCCTTTTGATTTAAATCGTTTAGTATCTTCAACTCATGGTTGCCAGAATGCTCATGGCCTTTGATCCACCAGTTAGCCACGATAGGGACAAATGTTTGAGATAGCAGATAGGATGCAATCATGGCGAATCCCACTGAAAGTGAAAGCGGGATAAACATTCCCCTCGGAACACCACTCATCAGAAATGCAGGTGCAAATACAGCGAGAATACAAAATGTAATGAGTAACAATGGGAAGGAAACTTCCTTTGAAGCATCAAGTACAGCTCTCGCTTTGGACTTGCCCATCTCCAGGTGCTGATGGATATTTTCAATAGCCACTGTTGCCTGATCAACCAAAATGCCGATCGCTAAAGCAAGACCGGATAAGGTCATGATGTTAATGGTTTGACCAACTAACTTCAATAAAAAAACAGAGGCTAAAATGGAAATAGGTATTGTGCAAACTACTATCAATGAACTCCTGATGTCTCCCAAGAAAATAAAAACCATAAGCCCTGTTAGCAAGGCTCCAATTATACCTTCCGTGGCGAGACTTTCAACCGAGTTCACTACATAAACAGATTGATCAAATTCGTAAGTCAGTTTAATGTAATCAGGCAACAAAGATTGCATCTCTGGAATTTTTGCCTTCAGGGCATTTACCACACTCATTGTTGACGCATCAGCCGTTTTAGTCACAGGGATATAGACAGATCTTTTGCCGTTTACGAGTGCGTATCCAACGGTAACATCGGAAGCATCTTCTACCGTAGCCAGGTCACGTAGAAAGATAGTAGGACCGGAACCCCTGAGTAGAGGAATATTTAAAAACTCTTCGACACTATCGATCACCGTATTGTTTGGTGTGATAATATTATAATCGCCAATACGCACGTTTCCCGCTGGAGAAATCTGGTTATTCTCAACGACCGCCTTAACAATGTCATCAGGAGTGAGCTTGTATCCTGTCATTAGTTCGGGATTTACCTTCACCACAATCGTTCTCTCGTTACCTCCAAAAGGAGGTGGAGCAGATGCGCCAGGAATTTGTGAAAAAAGAGGACGTATGCGTGTGGAAGCAAGATCCTGCATTTCGTTAAGTGTTGCTTTTTTGCTGCTAAAAACTAGCTGCCCAACAGGAAGACTGGATGCATCAAATCGAACTACGGTGGGTGGTACAGTACCGGGGGGCATATAACTCATTACCCGATTTACCTGGTTGGCCACTTCACCGGACACCTGCGCCATATTTACGTCTTCATAAAAAGTACACTTCACCAGGCATAAACCCTGCACATTTTTTACTTCAATATCCTTAATGCCCGATACATAGAGTAATTGATTTTGATAACGGGTAGCAATAAAACCTTCCATTTGTTTTGCATCCATACCACCATAGGGCTGGGCGATATAAATGGTTGGCAAATTCAACCTTGGAAAAATATCTACTGGAATTGAAAACAATGCGAGAACCGAAAAAAGGATCACACCGCAGATGCAGACAATGATTGTTATAGGATTGCGTAGTGCAGTAGAAATCATATCTAGTTGAGGTTATTTATGAAAATGTCAAAGTCACCAGTAGTTGCGGCATATTGAAGAATTGCTCTCCACACATTTCCCCTGGCGAGCGATGAATCTACCTCAGCCCTGTTCAGCACAGCAAAGGTTTGTGTCAGCTCAAGAATGGTGCTGAAGCCTGCATCATATCGGGCCTTGGCCTGTCTATATGCATCTAATGCTGCTTTCAATTGGATGGGGGTTTGTCTTGCCACTTCCAATGCTGCGCCATAGCGAAATCGTGCTCGTTCCCATTCACTTTCTATCTTCAGACTTTCTTCATTGTAATTTTCCTGTGCAACTTTAACGACAGCCGTTTGACGCTTGGCTTCATTCGATGTTTTAAAAAGGGAAGTCACATTCCAGATTGTACTGATGCCTACCATATAATTATAAGCCCGGAATGGCACCCCGGAATTAATGGATGTACTATAAACGAAGTCTCCATTGTCTCTAAGCTTGTCTGAGATGCCGGAGCCCCGACCCCATCCTGCAGCAAGCAAGGATATTGAGGGAAGTTCTCTACGCTTGAACGATTTAATACGTAACTGTTCGAACGCAACCCTATTCTTAAATAGTGCCAGCCTTGGATTATTGTTGAAGTTCTTCTCTGTTGTTATCGCAGAAGGCAATCTTTTTAAAAATACCGTTGTGTCCAGGCTTACTTCGCCTTCACCCCGTAAGCCCAATAGTTCTTTGAGGTAAACATATTGCTCACTGGCCAATCGGTTTGCTTCTAAAAACAAAAGTGTTGCTTTGGAGTATTCTGCATTTACCAGGGAGCTATCTACACCAGGACGTAATCCGGAAAGGGCGTACGCTACCGTAACACTTTTTAATGCTTTCACGCGTTCGAGATTTGCTTGCTGGCTTTTTACCATATTGTCCAACATCAGGGTGAGGATGTAGGCATCACTTACTTTCACTTTGTGCTGAAATAGCTCGTTCTGATAATCCGCCTCCGATACAGTTAACCGTGCTGTTGCTTCATCAACGCTGGCTTTAAACTTTCCAAAACTGAAAAATTTCCAGTTTACCAACGCGGTGGCAAAACTCGTCCAAACGGCATCATTGGTATACCCATTCACTTTGATCCCACCTGATACAGGAATGGCAGTTCCTTCATTTGGAAAGAAGGTACCCCGCACTTGGTTGGAAGTAGCATCCATGACCTGTCCCTGGACAATAAAGTTGGGTAAGTAATTATTTTTCATCGCACGTAACTCAAACAAGGAAGATTCTTGCTCCGCAATCTTTGCCTTAATCGAAGGATAGTTTTGTTGAGCAATTTCTAATGCTGATTTGAAATCAAGAGTCGTTGGAATGCTATTCTGTTGTGCGACTAAGGTGGTAGAAAAGAGACACCCAATGATTAGAAAAATCACCGCAATTGCCCCTGCTGATTTTGTTGTCATGATTCTTTAATTGAATTCACGACAATTACAGGCAGTAAGATTAAAACAATATTAGAGCGGAATTAAAACACACTAATGCCTTATACAGCCTGTATGATCAATGCCGGAAGTTTTACACTTACGGTGAAGCCACTTGCAGCATTGTTCTGGAAAGTCATCTCACCTTTATGTAACACAATAATCCGATTGGTTAGGGTAAGCCCCAATCCAAATCCTTCGATGCCCGTGGTGTTTTTACCCCGGTATAATGGATTAAGGATTTTATCTATATCTTCTCCGTGCACTCCTATACCCTGATCAATAAATCTTACGGATATCGATGAGGCTGAAATTACCTGTACAAAAATCTCTACCTTCTTTCCATCTGAATACTTAGACGCATTGTCAATAATATTTAGCAATGCGGTGCGTAGCAGGTGAATATTACCCATTAATTCAATGGAGACATCTTTATGGATTCGTTCATCCATGCGTAGTAGAAATTCCTGTGTTGGATTTTTTAATTTAAAAAAACTGATCGTGTCAATAAACAGATCCATCGTATTAATTTTATGCATTTCGAGATCTTGCCTGGCCTCTACTTTTGCTAATTGAAGTAACCCGTTGATTAACCCAATCGCTTTTTGGAGTTCTTTATGGCTTGCCCTCATACTATTTTTTACAGCGGGCAAATCAATATCATAATTAACAGACGTTTCCAGTATTCCCGAAACTGCGGTTAAGGGAGTGCGAAGTTCATGAGAGGCATGAGCAATGAATGTTTTCTGTAATTCAACCAACCCTTGAATTCGTTCCAGTACCTTGTTGAAAGAGGCCGTTACTACTCCTATTTCATCCTTAGGGTTCTGATAGAGTAATCGAAAATTGACATCATCTGAACGCATTGATTCAGCCTGACTGACTAATTTATCAATGGGTTTTAAAATAGTACGAGCTAACAAGTATCCTGAAAGACCAATCAGTGCCAGGAAGAAGAAATCTCCAAAAAACAGAATGAAGGCGAGATTACTGGCTTGCTCACGTCCGGTTTTATCATAGGCGGTAATAACAATTGTTCGGGTTTGACTATTCGACAAAAACGAAAAAGCATATCCATCTTTTTTTTCCCTTCCACCTGGCCGTGAATATTCAAAATAAAGTTCTTTTTCATTCCTGACTGAATCAAAAAATGATTTATCAAAATAGAAATCGTTTAAGTCATTAATTGCGAAAATCAGATTATACTGCTCATCAAAAACGTACTCTGATTGTTCCGGAATACTGGTAATGATCTTTTCCGCTAAGTGGTTATGTAAATCATAAATCTCTTTGGTTGCATACGCTTTATTCTTAATCCGTTCACGGAATGATTGCTCTCGTGACTTGGTATACGCCAAATAGATGTAGAGGGAGAAGAGGAAAAAGAGGACTCCGGTAAGCGTGCTGAACCAGAGGATGATCTTGTGTCGAATCAACATAATTAATCTTCTCTTAGCGTGTATCCCATTCCAACGATGGTATGAAGAAGTTTTTTTGGGTGATCCTTGTCGATCTTCTTACGCAGGTAATTGATGTACACATCAATTACATTGGTCGAAGTGTCAAAATCAAGATCCCAAACTTTCTCTGCAATATCAATGCGACTCACTACGCGATCCCGATTGACCATAAGGTATTCAAGCAATGCATATTCACGTGCGGTTAATTCCAGGCGCTTACCTGCACGGCTTACCGTCTTTGCGGAAGTATCCATTTCCAGGTCAGCTATAATAAGTTTTTTTGCTGATAAACTTCCAAGACCAGTTCTTCGAACAAGTGCTTTAGCCCGAAGCAGCAGTTCTTTAAACTCAAAAGGTTTTACCAGGTAATCATCAGCCCCAGACTCAAAACCGGTAACCTTATCTTCTATACTGTCTAAAGCGGTAAGAAAAATAATAGGGATATACGGATTAATTTTTTTGAAATGTTCGCACAACTGATAACCATTGAATCCTGGAAGATTGATGTCAAGTATAGCCAGGTCGTAAGTTTTTTTGTCAAACATGCTTTTTGCTACTGTGCCATCATAGGCGATATCAATCTGGTACCCTTCGCTAATGAAGCCTTTCTTTATAAATCTGGAAACGCTTGTTTCATCTTCAACCAATAGTAGCTGCATAATTTTTCTTCACAAAACAATTTATAAATTAGATACTGGGA
>NNBV01000283.1_pt1 | contig 18237 bp, 15 predicted proteins | sample 1173771 | NCBI WGS metagenome assembly NNBV01 (sample SAMN07173938, study PRJNA388173) | plant metagenome | isolation source: symbiotic tissue sample KVS11 | place: Norway: Troms, Kvaloya island | reverse complement strand
GACTACGGGCGGGCAAGATGCCCACCCCACAAGATTGGATAATTTATTTCTTGGAAGTCCCTAAGGATAATCGTAGGTTGGGTTTCGTTCCTCAAACGCCACTTGCTTCTCCCAAGGGGAGACGCTGCGCGAACAAGTCGGGAAACCGCAAGGGCGCAGTGGCTCCCCAACCTACGCAGTTTAAGGTTTTTGGCTCTAACTGAACCGTATTGTATTATGCATGACTGCAACTTTGAATTTATGCTCCCGAACTTCATGGGGAACCAAGTTTAGAGCGAAGGTTTTCAGTCACAGCAAAAGCCGTATCTGGGTAGTCACTAAATACGCCATCAACACCTAAGCTGAAAAATAGTTCATATTCCCCTTGGGGATTTCCTTGAAAGTCCAGGGGTAAAAAACAGTCTTCATTGCGGAAAGTCCAGACGTGAACCAGCAAACCAGCCGCATGAGCATCTGTGACTAAAGATGTAGGCGATGTCTGGCGACAAGCCGCTCCGCGTCTACGCAATTTACCATTGCTGTCTCTCGGAACTAGTAAGTTTTTATGAATCCCAACCGCCTGTGCATATTTAGAAATTTCTTCTAAACCTGATGCAGTGGCTAAATCTGCATAAGTGCGATCGCAGCCACTAACCACAAAATCATAAGGTTTACCACTGTTATTCAGCAATTGCACCAGAGGTAAATCTGTCTTTGTAGATAAATCTTGTAAATTACTAACTTCAAAAGACTGGATGAAAACAGGTGCGTTAGCTCCCTGATAACCGTTGGCTGTCAAAGTTGCAAGTAGGGGTGCTTCTAGAACTAACCCAATAGATTGAAAGTAAGTTGGGTGCTTAGTTTCTGGATAAATGCCAATCTCCCGATTAATTTCGGCACTTTTAACCTCGACTAAATCGATGATTTCTTGCAGCGTGGGAATTTCAAAGAGTCCATCATAGGCAATATTTTGCAATCGCAGTTGCCCAATTCGCTCTTTGGCTCGTAGTGTTTTTATTTCTGCTAGGGTAAAATCTTCAGTGAACCAGCCAGTTTTTGATTCGCCATCAATTATTTTGGTGGTTTGACGGTGAGCAAATTCTGCATGACTAGCAACATCGGTGGTTTCAGAAATCTCATTTTCGTGACGAGCAATTAAAACACCGTCTTTGGTGGAAACTAAATCAGGTTCAATATAATCAGCGCCCAGTGCGATGCCTAATTCATAAGCAGCTAAAGTATGTTCTGGACGATAGCCGCTAGCACCTCGGTGTGCAATAATAATTGCAGACGTATTTTGCAAAATTCTAGTCATTACTTTCCCCGCCTCAAAAAGCTGGCATCAAAGAGAAAGACATTAGCACATCAGGACAAACATAAAGATACCATAGCATAAAAAGCATAGTAAACTTTAAAGAAACAAATCAAGAAATAGATCACTCAACGTTTATTATGTCTAAAAATTATTCCAATAAATGTCCTATCTGCAACCATGAAAGTATTCATATTCGTTCATTATCTAAAAAAAATATTATGGACGAATTAGAAGATTATTTTGCTGAAAAGCCTATAGAAACAATTGAAATCATAGACTATGAAATACAGCAATGTAAAAACTGCTCGCTTGAATATGCTTTCCCTCTAGAAGTAGGTAGCCAGTCATTTTACCAATGGGTTACAACAAGAGTTGGTTATTATCCAAAATCTAGATGGGAATGGTTTGAGGTTATTGAGCAAATAAAAAACCGAGAAAGACAAAATTCGATTTCTATCTTAGATGTGGGCTGCGGAGGAGGTAATTTTCTTGAGATTGCCGCAAAGCTTTCAAATACTCGAATAGTTGGCTTAGATACAACTCCCGAATCTGTTGAACAATGTCAGAAAAGAGGATTTGAAGTTTATTGTGAAACAATTGAGAGTTTTTACAATAAATTTCCTAGTGAAAAGTTTAACTATATATTGTCTTTTCATTGCCTAGAACATATTAGCCAACCCAAGGAATTTATTGCATCAATGCTTTCTGTTCTTAAGCCGATGGGTAGTATATTCATTAGCACTCCTTATTCACCCATGTCAGTTGAATCAGATTGGTTTGATATATTAAATTACCCACCACATCATATACTACGTTTTAGTAAAAAATCTTACGAAGAACTAGCACGTCAACTAGGTTGTGAGATAGAATTTTATATGCCACCGGCAAATTCTGCGATCGCACGAGCCGCAAACAATTTTAGTTTATCTAAATTTGGCAAAAATCAAACAGTATCGAAGTTGAGATTACTCCAAGCAATCATAAAAGACCCTGCTCTCTTTGGGAAAATATTCTCTCGTCAATTAGGGCGCGATCGCATTAATGGAACTGTTGCCGCAGATATGGTGTTAGTGGAATTTAAGCTATCCTCAAAAAGTCAGAATTAAGGAGTCAGAATAGTTAAATAATCAGGATAATACTTGATACATAAATGTACTAATCGGACTGTATTCCTTTTAAATTCTAACTTCTGGGTGCTGAATTTTTACTCAAAAAGTAGTATATAAATTATTCCTAGGATATTTTGTAATAATTCTAATGACACAGATTAAGGCTGAAGTAAAGCGCACAGAAGAATTGCGCCAGTTATTGCAACAAGCTAGCTATGCTTATTACGTTTTAGATACTCCAATCATGGAGGATGCAGTCTATGACCAGTTATATCGAGAATTACAACAACTTGAAATTCAATATCCAGAGTTGACAGCACCCGATAGTCCGACTCAGCGCGTGGGTGAGAAACCAGCAACGCAGTTTACCTCGGTGCGGCATAATATCCCTTTGTACAGTCTGGAGAATGCGTTTAATATCAATGAGTTGCAAGGCTGGGATCAGCGCTGGCGGCGACAAGTACCGAAAATAGATTCAGTGGAATATGTCACTGAACTTAAAATTGATGGTTCTGCTTTGGCTCTTACCTACCAAAATGGCATTCTAGTTAGGGGGACAACTAGAGGTGATGGAGTGACGGGTGAAGATATCACCCAAAATGTGCGGACAATTCGCTCAATTCCCTTGCGTTTGAATTTTGAAGGGTTAGAAATTCTGGAAAGGGTGGAAGTACGAGGTGAGGCGTTTCTGCCTTTAGAAGTATTTAAACAAATCAACGAGGAAAGGCAAAAAGCAGGTGAGCAATTATTTGCCAATCCCCGTAATGCCGCAGCTGGTACACTCAGGCAACTAGACTCCCGCATTGTCGCTAAACGGCGGTTAGATTTCTTTGGCTACACCTTGCACATTCCTGGTAGAGATGACACCAGTATTGCTAATACCCAATGGGAAGCCTTGGAGTTGTTAGAAAAGATGGGTTTTCGAGTTAACCCCAACCACAAACTGTGTGCCTCGATCGCAGAAGTGGCAAAATATTATGAATATTGGGACACGGAACGGCTGAATTTACCCTACATGACAGATGGGGTAGTAGTGAAGCTGAATTCTTTTAAACTTCAGGAACAGCTAGGATTTACGCAGAAATTCCCGCGCTGGGCGATCGCGTTGAAGTACCCAGCCGAAGAAGCGCCTACCCGTGTGGAAAATATTGCTGTGAACGTTGGGAGAACCGGGGCGTTAACGCCGTTAGCCGAGATGCGCCCTGTACAATTGGCGGGAACAACAGTTTCCCGCGCCACTTTACATAATAGCGATCGCATTACTCAATTAGACATCCGCATTGGCGATACTGTCATTGTTCGCAAAGCTGGGGAAATCATCCCAGAAGTAGTGAGGGTAATCAAAGAACTCCGTCCCTCTGACACCGAACCCTTCGTTATGCCTACCCATTGCCCAGTCTGCGGTCAATCGGTGGTGCGAGAATCAGGTGAGGCGGTGACTCGGTGTGTAAATGCTTCCTGTGCAGCGATTCTCAAAGGTTCCATTGAACATTGGGTAAGTCGTGATGCCTTAGATATTAAAGGCATGGGGGAAAAATTGGTATATCAACTCGTTGATAAAGGTTTAGTGCATTCCGTTGCCGATTTATATGAGTTGACAGCAGAGAAATTATCTGCATTAGAAAGGATGGGGAAAAAGTCGGCAGAGAAATTAATCGATGCGATCGCGCAATCAAAAAGTCAACCTTGGTCAAGAGTATTATATGGTTTAGGCATCCGTCACGTTGGCAGTGTGAATGCTCAATTGCTGACTCAGAAATATTTTAATGTAGACCAATTAGAGACAGCAAAGCAATCAGATATTGAAGGTATTTATGGTATTGGTGGGGAAATTGCCCAATCTGTGTACCAGTGGTTTCGGATTGATGCCAATCAAAAATTGATAGAGCGCTTGCAAGCAGAAGGATTGCAATTAGCTGCCACAGAGGAAACAAAAACAATTGGTGATGGTAATCAAAAGTTCGTAGGTAAAACTTTTGTAATTACGGGAACATTGCCAACCTTAAAGCGAGATGAAGCGAAGGCTTTGATTCAAAAAGCTGGTGGAAAAGTAACTGATTCAGTGAGTAAAAAAACAGATTATTTAGTCTTAGGAGAAGATGCCGGTTCCAAGTTAGACAAAGCAGTTTCCTTGGGAATTACGCAGTTAAGCGAGGCGCAATTTTTAGAAATGATTGCAGATTGAAATAAGTTATGACATAATTACCGCTCTTTTCTTTCTAAACTAGCGCTGGCGACTAGAAGTCGCGGCTACATAGACAAAACCTGCCTCCGCAGGTTAAAAATCCTTAATTTTTTCTTAGTCCACGGAGGTGGACTTTGTTTGTGTAGTTGCGACTTCTAGTCGTCCAATACTTTTAAAACTTTAGCGCCTTCATGCAGAATTAGTTTTAGTATGGCATTAGCAATTTATAGCATTTGAGTATGACAAACCAAGATACTCCACTTACGGGAGAAGCGCTGATTAAAGAAGTCTGTCGGCGAATTCGAGTAGCCCGTAGCTATTGGGATGCCCATAATAATGCTGCTTGTCGGGGTGAACGCGATCGCGCCTTAGCCCTTTACAACACCCTAACCAAGGAACAAAAAGAGCAGATTCCGCAAGTGTTGCGGGTATGGTTGCGTTACCGTAGCGAGAAATACTTTGGCGCACACCGAACACCGCCAAAGTCAGCACGAAAATCAAAATAGTCTAATTCCTAGTAAGACACAATACAATTCAGATAAAACCAAAACACTTGTAGAGACGGCGATTTATCGCGTCTTGAAAATTCCTGCGAAATACTAGCAATTTATGGTTACTCACCTGAAGACCAGCGTACAGGCAACAGTGCGCCCAAACTAGAAACCACAGCTAACCCACCCATACCAAACATCCCCCAAGGTACTAAACCTTCAAGTGGATTCACCACACGCGCCGTCCTTGTCGGTTGTTTAGGATCGTAACGTACCACTACAATGTGACCGTTGCTAGAGCGGTAAGACTCATAATTACCTGTAAAGCGAGTGCGTTCACCGTTGGCTAGAAACTCGATAACTGGCGCATAAGTTTCTTTTTGCTGATTGTTCATATTGGTGCGATCGCGACGACTGATGCTTTCCACCACCGTACCCCGTGTTTCCTTTAGTGTTGCACCTTCGTGCGCGACTATGTTACGCACCCAAAAACCGCCCCCAATGAACAACAATCCAATGACTAGCCCAATACCTGCGCTTAGTTTGTCGTCAAAAGTGCTTTGGTGAGGTTTGAAATTCATGGGTTTGATGATGGCACAACAATATAGCGTTTCCTAATCCCATAAAGTACATCATAGTCGCCTCTCTGCAAGCGATGCTACGGTGTACACACAAGTCTCTTAACCTACACCTTTGATGCATCGACCTGCACCTTTGATGCATCGACCTGCACCTTTGTTACATCGACCTGCACCTTTGTTGCACTGTAAAAATTAACTAACCCTACGCAGTTGCAAAAAAAATTGTAGGTTGGGTTGAGGAACGAAACCCAACACTCCGATCACTGTTGGGTTTCGCGTTGCTCAACCCAACCTACATCTAATGAATTATTTTAGCCTTGGCACACCACTATGTTACGCAGTAATTCTAAAAGACTTGTGTGTACACAGTAGCGTAAGCGAAGAGGGATTGGGGTTTTTGTATCTCACTCAACCGAGAACTACTATACAGCGTATTTCAGGTAAATGAAGTACACGGGTAGGGGCACAGCCATGTTCCCTACGATTATCTGTACCTCACCAAGTTTAAAGCTGATATTTGAAACATTTCTATTTGGCACTGCTAACCTTATAACTGCGTCAACTATCTTGCAGTTAAATTACTGTATCAGTTTTACTGGTGTAGCAATTTAACATTTATATGGAATGAAATATACCAAGTACGCAGAAGAAATGATCATTCAGTTTTGGGAAAAAAGCAGAGAAATTAATGCGGCTCTAACTAACTTACTATTTAAGCCTGTCCACAGACGGTTACTACTAGGTCTAAGCACGCAAGACACATTGCCTCTGATTCATCAAACTTGGTGGCTTTTGAGAAAGCGTCTGCTGCCATTATTATGTCTGATATCATTCTGTGCGGTATTGCAACTCAACAGCTTTGCCCCTGCCGTTGCCCAACTACCTCGTCAGGAAATTCGGGGAGTATGGCTAAGTGGTAACGATTTTAGCGTTTTCCGAAATCGCTCAAAGGTGCAAGCAGCCATGAGCCAACTACGGCAGTTAAACTTTAATACTGTTTATCCGGTAGTTTGGAACGATGGCTATACACATTACCCCAGTGCCATCATGCAAAAAATGGGTATCCCCTTTTTCTTCAAGGGAGTAGATGGACAAGATGTAATTGCAGACATTATCAGCCAAGCCCACAACCAAGGGCTACTAGCAATACCCTGGTTTGAATTTGGTCTAATGGTTCCCCTAAGTTCCGAACTCGCATCAGAGCATCCAGATTGGCTAACACAAAAGCGGGATGGGACTCAAACTTCAGTTAATGCTGCGGCTGAAGTAGCGTGGTTGAATCCCTTTCATCCCGAAGTGCAAAAGTTTATCCGCGAAATCGTCATAGAAGTTATCACTCAATACGATGCTGATGGCATTCAATTTGACGACCACATGGGTTTACCTGTAGATTTTGGTTACGATAAGTACACGATTAGTCTATATACTCAAGAAACTGGCAATCCTCCTCCACCCAATCCCCAAGCCCAAGCATGGATAAAATGGCGGGCAGATAAAATTAGTGCATTCATGGTAGACCTTTACCAAACTGTGAAAGCCAGAAAACCAAATGCCATTTTCTCAGTTGCTCCCGATTATTATAATTTCGCCTACAAGCTGTATCTGCAAGACTGGCTCAACTGGGTACGGTTAGGTATTGTTGATGAGTTGGTGATGCAGGTATACCGTAATGATTTGGAAAGTTTTATCGCTCAAATTACCCGCCCAGAAATTTTAGAAACCCAACAAATCATCCCAACTGGTATCGGTATTACGGCGGGGTTACGAAATCGCCCAGTTGCCTTACCACAAATTCAATCCCAGGTGCAAGCAGCGCAACAACGCGGTTTAGGTATTAGCTTTTTCTACTACGAGAGCCTTTGGGATATTGCACCTGAACCAGCAGCGCAACGCCAGTCAGCATTTGCGGCTCTTTTCCAAAATCCGGCGTTGCGCGACATCTCTCAAAATACACCCCGCAAGCCAACTTTTGATACTATATCCCTGCCTTTATATCCAAAACCTTCACTTGGACAACGGGTTCGCGGCTATTTTTTGGAAATGGCGATCGCAGGTGGTCAGCCAAGACGTATTTTATTAGATACAGGATCAGCAGGGCTAAGGGTTCCCAAAGAGTTTTTAGGTAATTCTCCAATCCAAACAACAGGTCAAAATATCAAGGAAGTATTAAGTGATGGTACTATCCTGGAGGGAGAATTAGTCTATGCTAATGTCCGATTTGGTTTGATTCCCGCCACCGAGCCTATTCCCGTACAGATTGTTACCAGTCGCCAATGTACTGCCCAAAAACCTAATTGTTCAGCAAAAAGTGGTGTACCATTTTCTGGTATTGTCGGTGTCAATTATTTTGAAAAATCACTTCCCTATAACCCATTGAGAAAATTACCAGGCAATCTGAGTAATGGATTTATTGTGATGGGAAATGGTGGTAGTAATAATAATGGCAGCCTCATTCTCGGTTTAACTGCCGAGAATCAAGCAGGTTTCAAAATGGCTTCTTGGAGTCAACAACCCGAAATTAATGGTGTACCCGGTAAGAGATGGGACTCTCGACTGAGCAAAGTTTGTTTAACTCTGGCTGGAAGTTCCGCTAAAAACTCTTGTAATGGCACAATGATCGCTGATACTGCAACTATTAATGGTTTGACTGAATTCAAGTCAGCTTCTACAGCAGGTAAACTCAAACCAGGACTGTTACGCTCTGCAAATGCTGTAAAAGTAGGAATTAATGGCATTTTTGATTACAGTCTGACACCAGGAACCCGTGACGGATTTAATCGCTGGAATTTGAGTATCTCGCCACAGGCAGAACTGACTATGTTTGTAAATCCTGGAATCGGATTTTTTGATAAATACGATGTCCTCTTTGACCAAGTTAATGGAAAACAGGGTTTTCGTAGTCGGCGGTAAAAGATAGTTAATTACAGAGACTTAACCCACCGCCATTCCTGCATTAAACCTTCTCTCAGAGAGACTTGTGGCTGATATCCCAGAATTTTCTGGGCTTTAGATACATCAGCAGCAGTATGGCGGGCGTCTCCCATCGCCTTTTCTATGTAGTTTCTTTTGATTGGCTTCCCGACAATTTCTTCAATCGTATCCAAAACTTCTGCTAAAACTACTCTGCTACCACCGCCGATGTTAAAGATTTCTCCCACTGCGTCGGTTGCAGTGGCGGCGGCTAAATTGGCGGCGATGATATCACTAACAAACGTAAACTCTCGCGTTTGCTGGCCATCGCCGTAAATAGGAATTGCTTCATTCTGCAAAATCGATTTGAAGAACTTATGAAATGCCATATCTGGGCGCTGTTTGGGGCCATAAACTGTGAAATAGCGCAATGTCACACAAGGCACGCCAAAGTTTTTGTAATACAGTTCACACAAAAACTCTGCTGCTAGTTTGGTAATGCCGTAAGGAGAAACTGGTTGAGGACAAATCCTCTCATGGGTAGGTAATGTTTCTGCATCACCATATACACTTGACGAAGAGGCAAATACTAACCTTTTCAGGTGTTTAGCATCCTTAGCTGCTTCCAATAAAACTTGTGTAGCGTTAATATTTCGTTCTGTGTAACCTCGAAAAGCTTTACCCCAACTTGCTCTGACACCTGCTTGTGCCGCTTGATGGTAAACTACATCAACATCTTTGAGGAGTTTCTGCCAATCTAAAAATTGCATATCTCCTTCAATTAATGTAAAGCTAGGTGACTGATGTAAGTGTGCAACATTGTTACGCTTTAATATCGGATCGTAGTAATCATTGAATTCATCAATCCCGATCACTTCTTCTCCTTGTTCCAGCAATGTTTCTGCAAGATGAGAACCAATAAAGCCTGCGGCTCCAGTAACGATAATTTTAGCCATGTTGCCTATTTTTTATATCCCGATCCATCTCTCTTTCACAAGTTAATAATTATAGTCAATAATTTGTTATTAACAGTTGAAATTCAATAGCTAAAACATTTCAGCAAATTGGAATAATTAAAGTTAGATATGGATAAACCAATATAAATTTGTCCACATCTATATTGATTTATGCCTATATACTTAAGTATAAGAGACTTGCATAAGTGTGAGAATTGATGAAAAAATTGATCCGCGAGAGCCGAATAGGGCATTCTCGTTTCGCAAGGGATACACGAGGAAATCAGTGAAAGTTTTAGTTGTAGGTAATGGGGGGCGCGAACACGCTCTAGCATGGAAACTGTTGCAATCTAAGCAAGTTGAGCAAGTTGTCTGTGTACCAGGCAATGGTGGCACGGCAAGTATGGAACGTTGCCAGAACTTGCCCTTAGCAGTAGATGATTTTGAGGGCATGAGCCGCTATGCTCTAGAAAATGGCATAACTCTGGTAGTAGTTGGGCCAGAAGTCCCCCTGTCTAAGGGAATTACAGATTACCTCCAAGACAAAGGATTGATGGTATTTGGCCCAGTCAGAGCCGGAGCGCAAATTGAAGCTAGTAAAGCTTGGGCAAAAGCCCTGATGCAAGAAGCAGGAATTCCGACGGCCAGGTGTGCGGTATTTACTGAGGCTGCGGCAGCAAAATCTTACGTCAAATCTCAGGGAGCGCCAATTGTTGTTAAAGCTGATGGCTTGGCGGCTGGTAAGGGTGTAACAGTAGCTGAAACCATTGAACAGGCAGAAAGTGCCGTCGATGCGATTTTTCAAGGGCAATTTGGTAGTGCTGGTGAATTTGTCGTCATTGAAGAATGTTTGATTGGACAAGAGGTGTCAGTTTTAGCGTTAACCGACGGGTTAACAATTAGACCATTGCTGCCAGCTCAAGATCATAAGCGGATTGGTGACGGCGATACGGGAGAAAATACTGGCGGGATGGGAGCATATAGCCCAGCACCCATTGCTACGTCAGAATTGATGGCACGCATTCAAACAGAAGTCTTAGAAAGAGCGATCGCCACCTTACGAGCCAAAGGCATTGATTACCGAGGCGTACTGTATGCTGGGTTAATGATTGCACCCGATGGCGACTTGAAAGTTTTGGAATTTAACTGTCGCTTTGGTGATCCTGAAACTCAGGTAATTTTGCCACTGTTAGAAACACCCCTAGAAGAGTTGCTTCTAGCCTGTGTCCAACAGCGATTAAGTGAATTGCCGCCCATTGCTTGGAAAGGGGGAGCATCTGCTACTGTCGTTGCAGCTTCAGGTGGTTATCCAGCAGAATATGAAAAGGGCCAGATCATTACTGGCATTGGTGAGGCAGAGGCAACAGGAGCAACTGTATTTCATGCAGGTACGAAATTGAACCAGCAACAAGAAGTAGTGACAGATGGGGGTCGAGTATTAAATGTAACTGGAATCGGAGAAAATTTTGAGCAAGCGATCGCTCAAGCCTACGCAGGAATTAAATATATTCAGTTTGATGGGATGTATTACCGGAGAGATATCGGTCATAGAGTGGTCAGCGCGAAGCAGAGGGAAACCCCATAAGCAAGCATCTAGTCTGATGTCGGCTTTAAGGCTGGCGCTGATTTCTATCAGGCAGGGAGGCTGACTTATACTTAAGCTATGCCCAAGTTAGACATTATCCATAACGCGGTAAAAAACGCACTGATAAAGGATGCGTGGGCGATTACAGATGATCCTTACATAATTCAGTATCGAAGAACAACGTTGTACGCTGATCTCGGTGCTGAACGCCCCATTGCGGCCGAGCGAGATGGGCAAAAACTTGTTATTGAAGTGAAAAGCTTTGTTGGCGCATCAAAAATACAAGACTTAAAAGAAGCTCTCGGTCAGTATGACATCTACCGTTATCTTCTAGAGGAAACAGCGCCAGAGCGTAAACTTTACGTTGCTGTCAGTGCGATCGCTTATAAAAGCTTTATGAACCAGGATGTGATTCAACTCATCCTCCACAAACATCAACTTCCACTGATTGTCGTCGATACAGAGACAGAGGAGATCACACAATGGATAAATTGACTGAGTATCCCAAGATAATCAAGCGTATCCTGACAGATTATGTAGAACTATGTAACCGTCGTCCTAACCGAGACATCGAAACATTCTTGATTATGGATGAGCCAAAGGGTCACTATATTTGGATGAACCTTGGTTGGCAAAATGGCGAACGTATTACTGCTATGACCGTCTATGTCCGGATTCGAGATCGCAAATTCTGGATTGAGGAAGATTGGACTGAAGATGGAATTGCAACTGACCTAGTTCGTGCAGGTGTTGCCAAGGAAGATATAGTTTTGGCATTCCATGAGCCTAAAATGCGGCAGTACACAGATTTTGCAGTAGCATCGTAGCGGTGATTCGAGATGCGATCGCTAATTGCTGGTAACAGTCTACACTCCAGCAGGTAGGGTGGGCAGTTAGTTACCTACCATAAATGCCCTGTTTGACCAATGCCTAATGCCAATCCCTAACATATTTGTCAAATTAACTGTTAATTTTTTAGTTGTTGGGCTTTATAACAAAGATTACTAACAACTTTATTTAAGATGCTAACTCTGTTAAAAACAATTCGACATGCGATCGCTAGTTGGTGGTCGGAGTTCACACTCCAGACCAAATTATTGGCTGTAGCCACTCTAGTGGTTTCCTTGGTAATGAGTGGTCTAACCTTCTGGGCTGTGAATACAATTCAGCAGGATGCGCGGATGAATGACACCCGCTTCGGGCGGGACTTGGGGTTGCTACTTGCTGCCAACGTTGCCCCCCTCGTTGCTGACAATAACCTGACCGAGGTTGCCCAATTTTCCCAACGCTTCTATAGCAGCACCTCTAGTGTGCGTTATATGCTGTACGCCGACGAAACCGGAGAAATCTTTTTTGGCATTCCTTTTTGGGAAGCCGAGGTAGAAAACTCCCTCACCATTAAACGGCGGATACAACTGCCAGAAGATTACCCTGGTGATGGCGAAAAGCCGATGGTGCGGCAACACACAACCCCAGATGGGATAGTTACCGATGTGTTTATTCCCCTGATCGCCAACAAAAAATACTTAGGTGTATTAGCGATCGGTATCAACCCTAATCAGACTGCTGTCATTTCCACCAATTTTACCCGCGATGTCACCATTGCCGTTTTTATCACAATTTGGGTAATGGTAATTTTGGCAGGAGTAATTAACGCCCTAACCATCACTAAGCCAATAAAAGAACTGCTGGTGGGGGTAAAGCAAATTGCTACCGGGAATTTCAAGCAGCGCATTGATTTACCCTTAGGGGGTGAACTGGGGGAGTTAATTTTAAGCTTTAATGAAATGGCAGAGCGATTAGAGCGCTATGAAGAACAGAATATTGAAGAACTGACCGCAGAAAAAGCCAAGCTAGAAACCCTAGTTTCGACGATCGCAGATGGTGCCGTGTTGATTGATAACAATATGCAGGTGATTTTAGTCAATCCCACAGCAGAGCGAATTTTTGGTTGGGAAGCCGCTAATGTAGTGGGTTGCAACGTTTTACATCACTTACCCCCAGCCGTACAAACCGAAATTACCCGTCCCTTGTACGAAATGGCAGCAGGCGAATGCGAAAGCGCCGAATTCCGAATTTTTATTAACCAACCACTCCCGCGAACTATCCGCATTCTCTTGACTACAGTACTCAACCTGCAAAGGGAAAGCATCAAAGGCATTGCGATTACGATCCAAGATATAACTCGTGAGGTCGAACTAAACGATGCAAAAAGCCAATTTATCAGCAACGTTTCTCACGAACTGCGAACACCTCTATTCAACATCAAAACTTATATTGAAACCTTGCATGACTACGGCGAAGACTTAGCTTTACAAGAACGGCAAGAATTTCTGCAAACCGTGAACCATGAAACCGATCGCCTAACCCGCCTAGTTAACGATGTTTTGGATTTGTCAAAACTCGAATCTGGTCGCAACTACAGCTTCGATGGCGTGGATTTAGCCCAAGCGATCGAGCAAACCCTGCGTACTTACCAACTTAATGCAAAAGATAAAGGTGTTGAACTTGTTCAGGAAGTTGCCCCTAATTTGCCGCTAGTATTAGGTAATTACGATCTGTTAGTACAAGTGTTTGGCAACCTGATTGGTAATGCCCTTAAATTCACCAAAGCTGGTGGTCAAGTAGCAATCCGCGCCTACCAACTAGATTTCAAACCCAGTCACACCGAATCTGCACCAGTGCGGATTGAAATTTCCGATACTGGAATTGGCATCGCCACAGAAGATCAACACTCAATTTTTGAACGCTTCTTTCGCGTAGAAAACCGAGTTCACACCCTAGAAGGTACTGGTTTAGGTTTATCGATTGTCAGAAATATCATCGACAGACATCGTAGTAAAGTCCATCTAGTGAGTGAAGTTGGTGTAGGCACTACTTTTTGGTTCGACTTAGCCTCTTTTGAGGAAAAAGCGCCAGCGATACAAATTGAACCTATTGCAGAAGTATCCAAAATCACCACAGTTTGAAGGATTGGGCATTGGGCATGGGGCATTAGTTATTCTTTCTCCTCCATTCCCTATTCCCCACTCCCCAATAAACACTAATCAAGACCTTAATATAACGAACAACAAACAGACCAATAATAAACCTAATATCAACAGCAAAGCCTGATTGCGTTTTACCCAACTTTTCACAGTTATTGCAAAACTGTTAGTGTAACGCTGCTGTTGTAACTCTAACTTTGTCTCTTCAATATTTTGGTAGAGTGTACAATCTTTGGCGTAGGGACGCTGCGGAAAATTGCAAGTATCATCAGCGTGATAGGTGCAGGTGTCGCACAGATAACCGTCCCCAGTAGCGCGGTGCAATGGAATACCGGGATGACCGTAAGCTTTGAGTGTCGTCCGGCAATATGGACAACTAATAGCTTGATTATCAACGAGTTGACGGCAGTGGGGACAAGATACAGTAGCCAAAACCTTTAGTGTGAATAGGTTAAGTAAACTCTTTGATTCTAGCCATTTACATGAGTAATGGGAAAATAGCTCTCAGAAGTGGTTACTGTATCAGCAAAAGTACTAATCTTATGATGATTCTTTATATTTTTATAAGTTATTTATATCACTCAGAATAATTAAGGGTATGCCATAATCTAGCAAATATGAGGTTTTGTCCCAAGTCCAATAATTATTTAGAGGTAGAAAAATATTGCCTTTTAATCCTGAGCTGTGCCGTAACGAAAGCGAAGTTGAAAGCAAACTCATAGTGCAATATTTGCTACCGCAGCTAGGTTATACTCCTGACACCTGGCATCAAGAAGTTGCCGTTGGTAGCATCCGCTTAGATTTCTTAGCATTTGCCGCACAAGTGATTCCCTTTGTCTTAGATGCCAATTCGCCGTTGAGTGTGGTCATGGAGGCAAAGCATCCCAAACAAAACTTAAATCATCATGTCCCCCGACTCAGGCATTATTTAACCAGCTTGAATGTCAGATATGGATTGCTGACTAATGGCAAAGAAGTTAGAATTTATCAAAAATTACAGACTGATATTCAGTTAATATTTCAATGTTCTGGCAAAGAAGTTGAAACGAACTTAGAAAATATTAAAGGTTTAATTGGTAGAGAGAATCTAAAAGAAGGACAGTTAGTAGATAAACCAGAAGTTCAAATAACTGAAAAAAATTCCAAATTTGAAACAAAAAGGGAACATTCAATGAAAACAATCGCGGTTTACCATAATAAAGGTGGCGTTGGTAAGACAACAACTGTAGTTAATCTAGCTGCTGCTATTAGAAAGAAGGGAAAAAGAGTTCTAGTTATTGATTTAGATAGTCAAGCCAACACTACATTTGCTACTGGTTTAGTCAAATTCGATGATGAAGAGTTTGATGATATCAAAGATTCTAATATTCTTCATATTTTGCAATCAGAAGATTTTTTTCCTATAAATGAAGTCGCCAGAAAATCCCAATTCACAAATCCAGAAATTAGCGTTGTTCCTTCTCATATTAGTTTGATGAATTATGAAAATGAGTTAATTCAGCAAGAAGATAGTAAAATGATGCTTGCTCAAAAACTAGATGCAGTGGCAGAAGAATATGATGTAGTATTGATTGATACTCCCCCTTCATTAAATCTGTACGCTAGAATTGCTCTAATTACTGCTGACTATCTTATTATTCCTTCTGATCTCAAACCATTCGCTAATCAAGGACTAATAAACGTTAGGGAATTTCTCAAAAAGATAAATGGATTTAGAAAACAAATAAGAAAGCCTCAAATTGAAATTCTAGGTGTATTAGCTTGCAAAATATCTAGTAATAACCAGTTTGTTAAACATACTTTACCCAAACGACTCGAAGCTATTCCAAAACGGTATGATTTTGAGATGATGAATACGGTAATTTATGATAGAGATGACCTGGCAAAATGTGCTGAGAGGTTTCTTATTATAGGAGATATGGAGGTGGCTGATCCTATTTCTGTGCTTGATTTTAAGCCAGATTCAACTGCTGCACAAGAATTTGAATTATTAGCAATAGAAGTTTTACAAAAAATAGGGTTGAATTAATGAAATTATCTACATCACTTGTTGCTATCAAGAAAATTACTTCTACTGTACCTCGTTCAAGTTTTGGAGATGATGAACTAGAACAGGCAGCAAATCTTATTTTAGAAGCGGCGGGAGTTATTAACCCTATAGTTATTCGTCGCTCAAGTATCAATTCCTTTGAGGTAGTTGATGGACACTTTGAATATCATGCTGCTGCTAGGGCTAGAGAGATAGAGCCTCATAAGGGCGAAATGATTGGAGCATTTATTATTGAGTCTGAAAATGAGGATACTTTAACAAAGCAAGTTCAATTATTTAGACAACAAAAAGCTGATTCTTCAGAAAAAACATCTTTACAATCAAAAGATATAGAACAATTTTTAATAAATTTGGAATCACGTTTTGAAAAGATAACGAACCAAATATTAGAGCAAGCAACTACTAATGCAAAGTTAGAAAATGAAGTTAAAGAGCTTAAAAAGCAGATAGCTGATAAGACTGAACCAATAGAAGTTTTTAAAACACTTAGTCAAGTTAAAATTGTCTCAAAATTACAAAATGCTGGTTTTAATCAAAAAAAAGCTTCTCAGATAGCAGAAATAGTAGAAAATGAGCGCAATAAGAAACAATTTCAATCATTGAATGATGTAGTAGAAAGGGTTAAAATACCGCGTGGTAAAGGGATGGTTAAAGCCATAAGTATTGAAAAAATGCTCGAAATTGTTGATCGGTGGTCAGAAAATAATTGACTAAAGAAATTAGTAAAGTACATTAATGCAGAGTTTTACACTGCATAATTTCGTTTATGCTTCTGCACCAACGTATTCTCATACTTTAACCTCGCACTTGTCGCAGTGCATTAAATGCCTTACCTCGCAACCCAACTGGTAACAACGATAATCCTAAACCAGTCCAAGCTTTAGGAGTTGAAAAAGACTTTCCTGCCAAAACTAGCTCTCTGCCTTTTTGCGTTTCACCCTTTTCAATTAAACGCAAACCTAATAATAATTGCGTTTCAGTTAGACGATTTTTCCTGACTGTCTCTATTTTTTCAGACTCAAATTTATAATTTTCTAAATACCGGATTTTATCATATAAATAAGGAATGGCTCGATTAATACCTTGTTGCTCTGCATGAGAGCGATATTCCATCAATAATTCTGGTAAGTAATAGCCCTTTTTTCCAGCCAAAGCCAGACGCACAAATAAATCATTATCCTCACAATTTTGCAGATTTGGCTGCATATATCCTAATTCTTGCAATGTTTTACGGCGAAATAATGTTGCCCCGATTTGAAAGCTTTGCTGAATAAATACGACTTCCAACAAATTATCTACAATACCTGCTGATAAATTCTTCCTACCCCAGCGATGAGAATTTTCTTGAGTTTTTGCCTCATCCCGCACATTGTTAATATCAATTATCCAATGGTCTGTACCAACAAAATCAATACTAGAGTCTTGAGCAAGAATAGCTGCGGTACTTGCGAGAAAATCGGGTGTTAGCCGATCATCATCATCAAATTTAATAAAATATTCCCCACTGGCAGCATCAAAGCCAGAGCGCATATTATTACTTTTACCAATATTTTGCTGATGACGGATATATCTAATTCGGTGGTCTGTGTACTGTGACATCAACTCAGATGTACCATCGCTAGAACCGTCATCACAAACAATTACCTCAAAGTCTTGCTCAGACTGATTGAGTACACTGTTAATGGCATAAGTAAGGAGATGAACACGATTAAAAGTAGGAATGCAAACGGTAATTTTAGGCATACTATACACTAATATCTGAAAATATAAAAAGTAGAAAGCTTGCTCAATTGCTAATTTAACGCATCGCCAATAAAACGATATTTAGCGGATAGTTATTTGAAGTTTATTCATTGTTTTTTTTGGAAAAATATTAGTTTTTGCAATTAGCCTAAAAAAGCCTAAGTATACACACAAGTCTTCTAACATTGCTACGTAAGATTTTTATACCCCCAACGCTCTTTAAAAAGAAGGTAAATACAGCGTATTTCAGGTAAATGAAGTACACGGGTAGGGGCACAGCCATGTTCCCTACGATTATCTGTACCTCACCAAGTTGAAATCTGCTGTAAATCAAAGTGCCCTACTT
>NNBV01000042.1_pt1 | contig 18390 bp, 14 predicted proteins | sample 1173771 | NCBI WGS metagenome assembly NNBV01 (sample SAMN07173938, study PRJNA388173) | plant metagenome | isolation source: symbiotic tissue sample KVS11 | place: Norway: Troms, Kvaloya island | reverse complement strand
GTTTTATTCATTTGGAAAATGTACTAGTAGTCTGTCAAGAACTAATTTACGGGTAAATTCCCTGTAGAGACGGCGATTTATCGCGTCTCTCTAACTTCATCAAGCGTAGGCGTAGCCCGTCGTAGACATCGCAACACGGAAGGAGACATTGCTAAATCAAAGGATGAAATTTTACTTATTTATGTAAGAAAAATCCAGGCTGTTACTGTATCATTATCCAACCAAGACTTAGTATATTTTTTTGGCATCTATAATTTTCCTTCTTAGCTGTTATGACCCTCCGCCCTGATTCTGCCCTTAGCTTGGTTTCTCCCAGCATTAGCGATATATGCCAACAAGTCGCCCCTTTAAAACTGGGAATTATGGCTTCTGGGAATGGCAGCAATTTTGATGTAGTTGCTCAAGCTATCCAAGATGGACAGCTAAATGCTCAAATTCAAGTTTTAATTTACAATAACCCCTCGGCGAAAGCAGCCGTCAAAGCAGCTAATAGAGGTGTAGAAGCTGTTTTATTAAATCACCGCAACTATCAAAGCCGAGAAGAGTTTGATCAGAAAATTGTGCAGACATTACTTCACTACAATGTGGAATGGGTGATTTTGGCAGGTTGGATGCGATTATTAACGTCAGTTTTCATGGATGCTTTTCCTGACAAAATTATTAATATCCATCCTAGTTTGTTACCTAGTTTCAAGGGAATCCATGCTGTAGAACAAGCTTTGGCATCTGGGGTAAAAATCACTGGTTGTACAGCACATATAGCTTGTTTAGAAATGGACAGTGGCCCAATCTTGATGCAAGCCGCAGTACCAGTATTGCCGGATGATACAACAGAAACACTCCACGCCAGGATTCAAATTCAGGAACATCGAATTTTACCATTAGCGATCGCTCTGGCAGCTTCTTTGTCAAAAGTTACACTAAGTCTGACGTAAAAATACATATATCAAGACACAGTAGAGACGCATAACTAGCTGTGCGTCTCTACTATTCATCAGAGTCATCTTCAGCAGCTTGATAGGCCTGTAGGAGCCTAGCATGATCGAGAGTAAATCCTACTTGCATGGCTATCTGGGAAAATAAATCAATCTCAGGCTGTTGCCAATCACGGGGTTCAGAACACTGATGTGCAATTAACAAACCAAATAGTTGCTCATCTTTGATAATGGGTGCTACTAAATTTGCTTTCACCGCAAAGGATTCGAGTAAGCTAATGTGACAATCAGCCAAACCGGACTTATAAATGTTGTTGATTGCGACAACGCGTCCAGACTGGTATTTTTCTACGTAGCCTTGAGTGAAACAGGGGTCGTGGATTTTAGACCGCAAAACCTTGGGATAACCCGGAACCACTGATTCAGCAATTATAATTCCGAACCAATTAGCATAAAAGCTATAAACCAAAACTCGGTCAATACTCAATGCTTTGCGAACCTCTTCCACAGTGGTTTTAATGACATCTTCTTCGTTGAGCGATTGGCGAATCTTGCGGATAATATCTACTAGTAACTGACTTCGCATCCCTTCAGCATTGATTCGTTGCAGGAGTCTTGCATGGTCGAGAGCAAATCCCACTTGCATTGCTATTTGACCAAATAAATCAATCTCAGATTGTTTCCAATCACGGGGTCTGGAGCATTGATGTGCAATTAACAAGCCAAATAGCTGTTCATCTTTGAGAATGGGAGCTACTAAATTTGCTTTGACAGCAAATGATTCAAGCAGTTTAATGTGACAATCAGCCAAACCAGCTTCATAAATGTTGTTTATTGCTAGAACACGACCAGACTGATACTCTTCTACATAGCCTTGACCAAAGCATGGGTCTTGGATTTCAGCTCGCAAAACTTTTGGATAGGTGAGAACAACTGATTCGGCAATCACAATTCCAGACCAATTAGCATCAAAGCTATAAATCATCACTCGGTCAGTACCCAGTACCTTACGAACCTCTTCCACAGTGGTTTTTAAGACATCTTCTTCGTTGAGCGATTGGCGAATGCTGCCGATAGTATCCGCTAGCAACTGACTTTGTACACCTTCAGCCTCGATTCGTTGCAAGAGTCTAGCATGGTCAAGAGCAAATCCTACTTGCATTGCTAGCTGGGTAAATAAATCAATCTCAGATTGTTGCCAATCACGAGGTCTGGAGCATTGATGTGCAATTAATAAGCCAAATAGCTGGTCATCTTTGAGAATGGGTGCAACCAAATTTGCTTTCACAGCAAAGGATTCGAGCAGGTTAATGTGACAATCAGCCAAACCGGACTCATAAATATTGTTTGCGGCTACAACGCGACCAGATTGATACTTTTCTACATAACCCTGACCGAAACATACGTCTTGGATTTCAGACCGCAAAACTCTGGGATAACCTGGAACCACTGATTCGGCAATTATAATTCCAGACCAATTAGCATCAAAGCTATAAACCAGTACTCGGTCAGTACTCAGTACTTTACGAACTTCTTCTACGGTGGTTTTCAGGACATCTTCTTCGTTGAGCGATTGGCGAATGCTGCGGGTAATTTCGATAAATACCTCAGCTTTATCTGCTTTGGTATCTACCTGTTCTAGAAGCTTGGCGTAGTCAAGGGCAAATCCTAGTTGCATGGCTATCTGAGCGAACAAATCAATCTCAGACTGTTGCCAAGAGCGAAGTCTAAAACACTGATGTGCAATCAATAAACCGAATAGCTGTTTGTTTTTGAGAATAGGTGCTACTAAATTAGATTTGACCGCAAATTGCTTGAGCAACTCAATATCACCATCACTGAGATCGGCTTGATAGATATCATCAATGGCATGGATAGTACCATTCTGGTATTTTTCTATATACCCTGGCTCGAATCCAGGGTCAAGGACTGTAAACCCTAAAATTTTTGGTAAACCAGGTGCGACTGATTCGGCAATAAAGGTTCCATTCCAGTTGGAGCTAAAGCAAAAGATGGAAACGCGATCAATGCTTAAAGCTTTACGAATTTCTTCTGAGGTAGTTTTGAGAACATCTTCTTCATTGAATGATTCTCGAATTGAGCGGGTAATTTTTATTGCAAGCTGGGAGTAATCAACTTCGGCATCTTTCGCCTCTATCAAAACTGAAAGCAGGTCTGTGAATAAGTTTATGTTTCTCTCTAACATTACTAATTCATCTTCGCTAGCAATGAAAATTTGAGTAAACTCACTGTTTGGCCGGAGCTTGTTTTTGATATTATTAGATTTTGCAGCCGCTTTGCTGACTCGACTGATAACTCGATTAGTCACAAAAACTGCGATCGCACCTGTCAAAATCCCTGTAACCCCCATACCAGTCAACAAGATTGATAGTTGCCCTTGTAGAGCAAGTTTCGTTTCTGTAGAATTTGTTGCCCTCTCAAGTCTTGCTTGCGGAATTTGTTTGGTGATTAAATTATTGCCATAGTAGTAAGTAGCTGTTCCAATTGCAACCACAGGAAGGACACTTATACTTAGTGCCCAAACTATTGCTTTAGTCTTTAAGCTCCATTTTTGTTGATGATTTCGTCTTGCTTGGTTTTGAGAAAAAGACTGACTCATAAATGAAACCTGGATTGCTGCAATTGAGAATCAAGTAAATAACCTCACCAACAAATTCTACACAAAACTTATTAAACAAGTATTGGGTTTCAGGAGTATTTTGAGGCACCAATCTTCTACGTCATCCCCTATAACGCTTTTGTTCTCTTTTACCTCAAAAAATTAGGTTTGATTAACGGGCTTGTTAAGGATAGAATAGCGATCGCTTTGTTTTAATATCTTATTTTTTCATCAGGTGTTGTGATTTTCTGACAAGACAGTCAAACAATCTTTACTTTTTTCAGAATAGCTCTATAGATTGCTTACAGCTAGCCTGCCTCTGTAACAAAGTAAAAGAACAATGCAAAAATGAGCCTTTTAAACCTCTTGAGAGGAGAGAGTTTATAGATAATCTTATATCAAAAAAGCTTCACGCTAAGATTTTATATGATGTCTGGGCAATCAAAACTGCGATGAGGTTAGCAGCTAAATGACCAAATTCTGTAACAATGATTAACAACTAGCCAGAATACTGTATTTAAGCTACTCATGAGCCAGAGTTCTCAAAACAGCCCTTTACCAGGCAAACCTGTTCAATCATATTTCCAGTGGTTATACGCCTTCTGGAAATTCTCTCGCCCTCACACAATTATTGGTACAAGCCTAAGTGTTTTAGGTTTATATTTAATTGCCATTGCCATTAGTCATCATACTGATTCCCTATTCTCTACTCCCTACTCCCTACTCCCTGTCTTCGGCGCATGGATTGCTTGTCTGTGTGGCAATATCTACATTGTGGGGCTGAATCAATTAGAAGATGTGGAAATTGACAAGATTAATAAGCCTCATTTACCGTTGGCATCTGGTGAGTTTTCCCAGCAAACAGGGCAATTGATTGTCGCTTTTACTGGAATTTTGGCGCTAGTTGTGGCGTGGCTAACTGGGCCGTTTTTATTGGGTATGGTGGCCATTAGTTTGGCCATTGGTACTGCTTATTCTTTACCGCCAATTCGCTTGAAACAGTTTCCCGTTTGGGCGGCGCTGTGTATTTTTTCGGTGCGCGGTACGATTGTTAATTTAGGGCTATATCTGCATTACAGTTGGGCGTTGCACCAAAGTCAAGCAATTCCACCTGTAGTGTGGGTGCTGACGTTATTTATTTTGGTGTTTACCTTTGCGATCGCTATCTTTAAAGATATCCCCGATATGGAAGGCGATCGCCTCTACAATATTACTACTTTCACCATCAAACTTGGGCCCCAAGCTGTGTTTAATCTGTCTCTTTGGGTAATAACTGCCTGCTATCTGGGAATCATTCTGGTTGGGGTGCTACGCGTCGCCTCCATTAATCCCATATTCTTGATAGTTACTCATTTGGGGCTGTTGGTTTGGCTGTGGTTGCGGAGTTCGACGGTAGACTTACAAGATAAAAGTGCGATCGCTCAATTCTACCAATTTATCTGGAAACTCTTTTTTATGGAATACCTGATTTTTCCTATCGCCTGTCTTTTGGCTTAGACAATGCTAGAAACCTTTCCCACGAGTTCTATTATCGCTGCTGTTGTAGTTGTTCTCAGCCTGTCAATCCTTGGTTATTTCGCTTGGAAAACTTTGATTACCTCAGACTTGTTTCAAAAAGGAATCAATCTGGCTCAAGCAAAAGATTACCAAGGTGCAGAAGCAGCCTTTCGCAAAGTGATTTCCATCAACTCTACTAATGATGTCGTGCGCTTGTTTTTAGGAGATGTTTTAAACCAGCAAGGACAAGTAGAGGAAGCAACAGAATTATTCCGAGAAGTAATTCGCCGTAGTCCGAAAAATCCTGATGCTTACTTGCGTCTAGCAAATATTCTCATGCAGCAAGAGCGAGAAGAAGAAGCTAAAACTAACCTGGTACAAGCTAAAGATTTATTACAAAAACAGCGCCAACCCGAAAAAGCTAAAAAAATCACCGAACTGTTAGATAAAATGAGTCTTAAGTCAAGTGAATCTTAATTTAAGTAGAGTAAGAATTGCAGAGATTAAATTTTCCTGTTCTGTCTCCTAATTTTTTTTACCATTCCCATCATGATGGTGAGAATGGTTTTTATTTGAGAATTTACCAGTGTCTTCCGTAATTATGTCCGCAGTTTTCCCAAGTTTAACTACTCTCTTCATAGCCCTTATATGCAGGCTGATACGCTACAAGCTCCATAGCCAAAATGAATTTATTTAGGGTTGAGAGGAGAAAATATTGGGAATTTTAAAAGCTTATCTTTTGGTAAAACAGCGATGATCCTAATAGCTTTTCTGAACTTGGAAAGACATATTATAGTCTGCTTCAATAGTACATTAATTAGACGCACTGGTTCAGTAATATTTTAGTACTAGAACAGGATCAAGAAAAGACAGGAATTTAGTAGTAGATTTTATAGATTAAACAAATCAAGTATTTATGTCAGACATAATATCAAAATTGTGGACTAACTTTTTTACATCAGAATCATTTATTCCACATGGGCACTGCTATCTATGGCAAACAAATTTAGTTTGGTTACACATATTATCTGACGCATTTATTGCACTAGCTTATTATTCGATTCCAGCTACACTATTTTACTTTGTCCGCAAGCGGCAGGATTTGCCCTTTGATTGGATTTTTCTGCTGTTTAGTGGATTTATCGTAGCTTGCGGCACCACACATTTAATAGAAATTTGGACACTTTGGCATCCAACCTATTGGCTATCGGGGTTTGTCAAAGCAATAACTGCCACAATATCTTTAATTACAGCAGTAAATCTTGTGTCTCTAGTTCCCCAAGCACTGGCATTTCCTAGCCCCGCTCAACTAGAACAAGCAAATCAAGAACTTCAAACCCAAATAACCGAACGTTTACGGGTAGAGAAGGAACTGCGAAAATACCAGAATCATCTGGAAGAAATGGTTGCAGTTCGCACCAATGAAATTACTCAGACTAACGAGCAATTACAACAAGAAATCCTTGAACGCCAACGCATCTTAGAAATTCTCCGACAAAGTGAAGAACGCTACCGTTACTTAGCTGAGGCAATTCCTCAACTTGTATGGACAACTAAACCTAACGGTGAATGTGATTTTTTTAATCAAAATTGGTGCGACTACACAGGACTAACATTAGAGCAATCTTTGGGTTCTGGTTGGTTGGCGGCATTGCATCCAGATGATATTCAAAGTGCTGATGAGGTGTGGTCTAATGCTGTCAAAGATGGCACTATATATAACAACGAATATCGCTTCAAACGGGCTTCTGATGGCTCCTATCGTTGGCAGCTAGCGCGGGGTTTACCGCTTAAAGATGAGCAAGGTTTTGTAGTGAAGTGGTTTGGAACCTGTACAGATATTCACGAACAAAAACAAATACTTGAAGAACGAGCGCATCTGCTGGAATTAGAACAAGTAGCACGAGCGAAAGCAGAAACAGCTAATCGAATTAAAGATGAATTTTTAGCCGTCCTCTCTCACGAACTACGCACTCCACTGAATGCAATTCTCGGCTGGTCAAAGTTGTTACAAACCCGCCGCTTAGACCAAGTAAAGACATCTGAAGCACTAGCCACAATCGAGCGGAACGCCACTTTACAGGTTCAACTTATTGAAGACTTGCTGGATATCTCCAGAATTTTACAGGGCAAACTGACGCTGAATATTACGAAGATTAACCTAGAGTCTACGGTATTGTCGGCATTAGAAACAATGCAGTTAGCGGCAGAAACAAAGTTGATTGATGTGAATACGGCGTTTGAACCGGATGTGGCAGAAGTTCTGGGCGATTCTACTCGTTTGCAGCAAGTTGTCTGGAATCTCCTTTCTAACGCTGTCAAATTTACACCCAAGGGAGGAAAGGTAGAAGTGCGATTAGAGCAAGCTGATGGCTATGCTCAAATTGTCGTTAGCGATACAGGTAAGGGAATTAGCGCTGACTTTTTGCCATTCGTGTTTGATTACTTCCGCCAAGCTGATAGCACCTCTACGAGAAACTTTGGTGGATTAGGACTGGGATTGGCAATTGTGCGTAATATCATCGAAATGCATGGCGGTATCGTCAAAGCAGATAGCCAGGGTGAGGGGAAAGGGGCAATATTTACTGTTAGCTTACCGCTTCTGCCAGATGAAACCCCACGGCTGACGCATGAACAAAACTACCCTACATTATTAGCTCCTAACTCCTTACCTCTGACTGGAATCCAGATTTTAGTTGTTGATGATGATGCTGATTCGCGAGATTTTATTGCTTTTGTCTTAGAGCAAGATGGGGCTTTTGTCATCGCGGTATCTTCCGCTTTTGAAGCATTACAAACCCTAGCAGAGGTAAAGCTAGATGTGTTGGTCAGCGATATTAGTATGCCCGATATGGATGGCTATATGTTAATACATCAAGTGCGGATTTTGACACCAGAACAAGGTGGACAAATTCCAGCAATTGCCTTGACTGCCTTTGCGAGAAACGAGGATCAGGAAGAAGCTCTAAAAGCTGGGTTTCAGATGCATTTATCTAAGCCCCTTAACCCAGAAGAATTAATTGCAGCTATTACTCAACTTGTGGAAAAAAAAGTGTCAGCAATTAACTAAAAAAGGACTTTTTATTCTTAATAAACAACTATTTATTGTGTCCAAATGGACACTTCTATGAGAGTACACTTGTATCAAGTTAGGCTAATCACTTATAATTCCTGCTAGAACTATCCCAGATTTAGGGCGGGCAAGATGCCCACCCCACAAGATGGATAATTTATTTCTTGGAAGTCCCTTATATGTAAACCAAGCAGGTAAGGTCATAAAAATGCTGAAAAACAAGAATCTACTGGTAGCAGCTATTATCTGCTTGTGTTTAAGTAGTGGGAATACTGCCTTTGGTAAAGATGTTGGCGTTGTTTCATCAAAAATTCCAGACTCAAATCAAGCAGCAGTTCCTGGGAACAAAAACGCAGTTGCTAACTTCGAGCAAGGAATCAATCTCCAAACACAAGGAGATTTAAAAGGAGCAGAGGCGGCTTTTCGGAAAGCAATTCAATTAGAACCAAAATTTGTCCAAGCTTATATTGCTTTGGGAAATACTCTCGACGATCAAGGCAAAGCACAAGAGGCGATCGCACAATACAATAAAGCTATCAGCCTTGATCCGAAGTATCCTCAAGCTCACTTTTACTTAGGAAATGCTCTGTACACTCAAGGTAAATTAGAAGAAGCGATCGCACAATATAATACAGCCATAAGCTTCGATCCTAAGTATGCAGACGCTCACTATTACTTAGGGAATGCCTTATACGCTCAAGGAAAAGCAACAGAAGCAGTGGCAGAATATACAGCATCCATTGCCTTCGACCCGAAAAATCCAGCAGGTTATAATGCTTTGGGAAATGCTCTGTATGCTCAAGGCCAACTCGAAGAAGCGATCGCACAATACAAAAAAGCCATAAGTTTTGATCCCAAGTATGCAGATGCTCACTATAATTTAGCAAGTGCTTTATACGCTCAAGACAAGCTAACAGAAGCAGTCGCCGAATATACCCAAGCGATTCGCCTCGATCCGAAACATGCACAAGCTTACACGGGTTTAGGAAATGCGATGGACGATCAAGGTAAACCAAAAGAAGCGATCGCACATTACAAAAAAGCCATTAGCCTCGTACCCAACTACGCTTATGCTTATTATAATTTGGGCATTACTTTGGGAAGAGAACAACAACTAGAAGAAGCGGTTTTCAATTTCAAAAAAGCCAGAGAGTTATTCCAAGCAGAGGAAAACAAGGAGATGGTTGAGCAAATTGATCAGCTAATCCAAAAAATTAATACGCGAACAAATTGAAGAAAGGGATTGGGCATGGGCATTGACAAATAACAAATAACAAATGACAAATGACAAATGACAATGACTCAAGAAAGAGGCAAAGTCTACCTTGTAGGTGCTGGGCCTGGAGATGTGGCATACCTGACAGTAAAAGCTTACAATCTCTTAGCTACGGCTCAGGTGTTAGTCTACGATGCTTTAGTAGATGCTCAATTATTGCAGTGCGTCCCATCTGATTGCTTAAAATTGGATGTCGGCAAACGCGGCGGTAAACCCAGTACAACCCAAGCAGAGATTAACAAGTTACTCGTAAAGCACTGTCTGCAAGGTAAACAAGTTGTACGGCTCAAATCAGGCGATCCGTTGATTTTTGGGCGTTGCAGTTCCGAAATTGAAGCGTTGACAGCATCCGGTTGTGATTTTGAACTAGTACCAGGAATTTCCTCAGCCCTTGCAGCCCCGTTGTTAGCAGGAATTCCCCTGACAGATCCGGTGTTGAGTCGCTGTTTTGCAGTGTTTACAGCTCACGAACCAGAGGTTTTAGACTGGGAGGCACTGTCACGCCTAGAGACACTGGTGATTTTGATGGGGGGGCAACATCTAGCAGAGATTGTACATCAGTTGGTGCGGCACGGGCGATCGCACTTAACACCCATTGCGATTATCCGTTGGGCAGGAACTCCCGATCAACAAATTTGGACAGCCCAACTGGGCAATATTCTGGAAAAAACCACCGAATTATCACTTTCTCCGGCGGTAATTGTGATTGGCGAAGTTGTTGGGCTACGCAAGTACTTACAACCTGAGAAAATAGATTGTCAGGATTCGACTACAGCCAAAACTTCTAGCCTCTCTGCCATGTCAAGCAACTTCCCTCTATCTCTCCTTCCCCTTACTGGTAAAACAATTTTGGTGACACGTTCAGTTGGACAGTCGAGTCAATTTAGCGATCGCCTTATGGCATTAGGCGCAACAGTGATCGAAATGCCTACCCTAGAAATCGGCCCGCCCTCCAGTTGGGAAGCTTTGGATAATGCGATCGCTCATTTATCTGATTTCGACTGGTTAATTCTCACTTCTACCAATGGCATAGACTACTTTTTTGAAAGGCTAATCGCCCAAGGTAAAGATACCCGTGCCTTAGCTGGCGTCAAAATTGCGGTTGTTGGCGAGAAAACAGCCCATAGTCTTAAACAACGTTCTCTTCAAGCAGATTTTATTCCCTCCAACTTTATTGCCGATTCTTTAGTGGAAAATTTCCCAGAGAAGTTGGATGGTAAAAAGGTTTTATTTCCCAGAGTTGAAAGCGGCGGAAGAGAAATTTTAGTTAAAGAATTAACTGTCAAGGGAGCAGAGGTGATAGAAGTTGCCGCATATCAATCTTGTTGTCCTAGTAGCATCCCACCTGCGGCAAAATTAGCTCTCCAAAACCGCAAGGTAGATGTGATTACCTTTGCCAGTTCTAAAACTGTACAATTTTTCTGTCAACTTACTAACAACATATTTTCCAACAACTTTGATGCTAGCCAATTCTTAGAAGGTGTTTGTATTGCCTCTATCGGCCCCCAAACCTCTAAAACTTGTCACGCTTTATTCGGACGTGTGGATGTAGAAGCTGAAGAATATACTTTAGATGGTTTAACCCAAGCACTGATAACATGGGCAGGGAGCAGGGGGGGAGTAGAGACTTAGGGACAATTAACTAATGACAAATGACAAATGACAAATGACAAAACGTATAATCGGCTTAACTGGCGGTATTGCCACAGGTAAAACCACTGTCACCAATTATTTGGCTAGCGCTTATCACCTGCCGATTTTGGATGCAGATATTTATGCTAGAGAGGCAGTATCTTTAGGTTCGCCGATTCTGGGTGCGATCGCTCAACGTTACGGCGAACAAATTTTACTAGCAGATGGCACTCTCAACCGTCAAAAACTAGGCGAAATTATCTTTAATCGTCAAGATGAACGCAACTGGATAGATAATTTGATTCATCCTTACGTGCGCGATCGCTTCCTCAAGGCAATTGCCCAGTCCTCCTCACAAACACTGGTGTTAGTAGTGCCTTTATTATTTGAAGCTGGAATGACTGATCTGGTTACAGAAATCTGGGTAGTGCGTTGTTCTCAAGAACAACAACTACAAAGATTGATCCAACGAAACCATTTAAATCGAGAACAGGCACAAGCCAGGATTAACAGCCAATTATCTCTAGAAGAAAAAGTGGCTCGTGCAGATATCGTTTTAGACAATTCCTACACTCTAGAACTATTGCTAGAGCAGGTAGATGTAGCTATAAAAACCAAGAATAGCAACTAAAGTCTCTTTTTAAAAAGACAAATTTACCACACTGTTAAGACATAAAATATTTACAAATAAATATTATCTAGTAAGCAAAAAACATTCATTTTTGAACTAATCTTATCCAAGAATTCGGTGATTTTACAGTTGAATTTGGAGTTAATCGTACTGTAAATTTAAGTGAACGGTTAAAAGATAGCTGCTTTTTATGTGAGATAATCAAAATTGAAGCTAATACAAGTCATCAACAGTATTAGCATCAATAAATTGGTGTATTTCAAAGAAAATACAACTTAGTATAACTTAAACATTAATAGCTCAGAATTAAGTCTTAAAACAACTGAACTTTGAATTATTATTTCTATTTTAAATGGTAATTGAGTGCCTTCTCTCCAATCAGAACAGGTATGAACTTAAGTTTTAGTTTTTTAAATAAATTAGCTCTGGTTAGCTCTCCAGCAAAGAAATTAAAACAAAAGAATAAAACCCATGATTACAGCCAAAAAATTTTGGGGAGCGACTACATATTTGAGCGATTAAATGAAGGAATGATCGGCTACATGACTGGAGTAGGGAAAGACATTAAACCCTGCGATCGGATTATTTTACAAGAAGGTTCTGAATCCTATCAATATCAAGTTGAAGAAGTTGACTATTACTCAGATCCCTCTGATATGTGGATAGCTTTACTCAGGCAAGTACCGATTGATTAAATATTAAAGTCAACTAGTTGCTTCTCCATCAGTGAAAATTCTTCTTCTTTAAGAAAAGAAGAAGACAAATCATATATTTATTGCAAATTTATCAAAAAATGAGCTATTAAAGTATTCCTTTCATAGGAGAGCAAGTAAAGATGCAAAAGATTTGGGTTCTCTTTATCAAGATGTATCACTGAACCATCAACTGCTAAATGGTGATGATCTATCCACCGCTCCTGTGAATCTAGTAAAAAACTGAAGTAGGGGCTGACATCTGGATGATTGTTGGTTAACTCTTCATAGCTTTGATAAAAAGGAGGTATCCCAATTCCCATCGGCATATATAAGCCTTTAGGATAGTCTTCTACAGGCAATTGAGGAAGATTTTTCAAATTAATGCCACTAATAAACAATCTATTTTGTTCACCAGTTTTGGTATCTGTGAATCCTAGTTCAATTTCTTGTAAATTCTGTTCAACGCCAATCGGTTTAATGTTCCTTAAAATGGCTTTGTCAAATTTGCCTATCCTCCAATATTGATTTCCCCAAGGCTTATTTGGCTCGTAAAATCCTGGTGGTCGAAAACTGGCAAATTTAATTTCATTTTTAGCGTCGTAAAAATCTTTCCAAGTTGTGATATTTGACGCTAGCGTAGTTCTAACTTTTCTACTTTGCTCTCCCGATACAATTATTCTTTCATCAAGGGGAAACCGAGTAACAACTTCTTTTTGATCAATTACGTTTCTCAGAAGATTAGTCTTGACTATTGTCCCGCTTGGATCTTGCCAATGTTCTAATTTCCACCAATGTCGCCAATAAGAAATATTATTAATTTTTTCAAAAACATTTTTGTAATGTCCCATCGGGAAAGTAAACCAACTTTGATAATAAAGAGATTTATTCCCATCCTCTTTAGTGAAAAGTAAAATTTCCCAAAATCCTGCATTTAAGCAATTATTAGCCAAAGCAACCTCTACAAGGTTTTGCTTTTCAAAACCGTCTCCTCCAACAATTTCTAGATTTTTTGAATCAGCCGGAAAACTAATCTGTTGCCTGTTCCACTCCCGGTCTGTAAAAGCGATTATTTCTAAACCTTGATCTTTTTTAACCCATTCCGGTGCTTTAGGGACTAATAGCTCTAAATCAACATTTTTTATAATTATTTGTGCTGTTTTGTTGTCTGTTGGCTCAAGCACAAAATCGAAATGAGTCTCATCTCTTTTAACAATTGTTAATTTTCTGTGGGAATATCTTTGAAAATTTTTCCCCAAGGGCGCAGGATTAGCTGGATAATCGACATTAGATAATTCTTGTAGTTTTACACTCATCTTATTATCAAATCTATATCTCGATTTAAACCAGAAACCACCCAGTCCCAGTAAACCAAGGCATAGAATAAGAGTAGTAAATAAAATCTGTTTCTTTGTGACTCTGAAATTAGCTTTGCCAAATCGGGAAATGCCTGCATTTTTTTCCTTGGCAGAATTATTTTTCATTGGACAAATTTCTTATTATAAGAATGCTGCTTAATAGCATACCCTTCTGTGCAAATGATTCCTCATTTCCATTGGCAAAAGTAATATTAGTAAACAGTTATCTAGAATTAAGGGCAATACGATTCAGTTAGAGCCAAAAACCTTAAACTGCGTAGGTTGGGGAGCCACTGCGCCCTTGCGGTTTCCCGACTTGTTCGCGCAGCGTCTCCCCTTGGGAGAAGCAAGTAGCGTTTGAGGAACAAAACCCAACATTTATTGGGCTTTGTTTGGTTTCACTTCGTTCAACCCAACCTACGATTATTCTTAACTGAACCGTATTGGAATTAAGGGGTTTAATACCCATTTACTGCGGATGCAGGACGCTAAGTCTAGGCTGTTGACTCTGTGCTTTTTTAGGAGTTAAAAATCCTACAAAATATGTCTATGTCTAGTCATTACTTCGCTTCGTTCTCTACGAGACGCACTCGCGTTCGCAATGACAAAATAGAGATTTTGCACTCCCACAAAAATAGCATGAACCAAAAACGGCTAAATCCCAATACAGTTCAGATAAGACCAAAACACTTGTAGAGACGGCGATTTATCGCGTCTCGAAAACCCAAAATTTTTGCCAGTAGTCCTTAACTGAACCGTATAGGGCTAAATCCACCAAAGTCAACAGACTACGCTAAGTCTCTCTTAGAAAGAAAATTGCTCCTCTTGGGAAAACCACAAGAGGAGCGGAGCAATTTTTTGCGCTTAAGTTTTAGTCAGAGAATAGGATGGTGTAAATAATTAAAGATTGTTAGCGGGGACTTTTGTCCTGATAATAAAGTTTCACGCCCCAAACGAGAACTTTTACCTAATAAGTGAGCTACTTCCTTTAATTCGATACAGTCGAACTAAGTTGTCGAAGAAACTCAATAATGAACTACCTCTAACTGGCTTCGCCTGAGTTAGAGGTTTCTACATCCTCTAACTTGTTTTTAGCAAAGTTGCTTTGAGATTTCTGACGCTTCTTTTCCCCTAGTTGCCTCATACTTCCTGCTTGTTTGCGGGTGCGTGAGGTAGAGCTAGGAAGATCAGCGTCTACGAGACTGGTTCCCAATCCCGGTAGAGTGCCTTTAGCCCAATAAAGCATTACTTCGGCAGCAGCGATATCTCTATCCTGACGATAATTACAAACACAACACTCATGCACTCGGACATCAAGTGTTTTCTTGTGTTGGTTTCCACATTTAGGGCAGGTTTGAGAAGGCAAAACTCTCCGCGTTGGAACCTCGATAAATACACCACCCATCTGTTCTACTTTATATTTGATGGCGCTACGAAGCATTCCAAATCCGACATCAAGTATTGACTTATTTAGTCCAGCCTTTTGTTTTTTGCGCTTGCCAATCTTCGCCTTACTAGTCATGTTTTTGACTTCTAGCTTTTCAGTCGCCACCATGCTGTTACTGCTGGTTATTTGTGTGGCAATTTGGTGTACCCAATTCTGGCGTTGATTTGCAACCTTGCGGTTAAGTTTGCTAACCTTTAATTGAGCTTTTTTGAACCGTCTAGAAGCCAAGATTTTTTTCTTTCTATTTGGTGCGCGTTTGCGTCGCTTGCCAATAGATGCTTTCTTAATTAAATATTCTGCATTTCTCAAAAACTTTGGAGCGTCAATTTGTTGATGATTCTCGCCGTCAGTAATTGATAATGCAGACTTACATCCTAAGTCGATGCCGATAGCGCCAACTGGCAGAATCTCTGGCTTGAGAACTTGGTTTAAGACGTTAACAGTAATCGAGGCGTACCATTTTCCATTGCGATGAAGAATAGTGCAAGTAGTTGGTTTGCCCCAATACTTAGCCTGACCACGCATCTGAATACGCCCAATCTTAGACAGACTGAGATACCCATTCCCTCCGTCTGACTCTACCTTAAAACCTGCACAATCTGGATAAGTCCATCCTGAATAATGCCGAATTGATTTGAATCTAGGTCGTTTGGCTAATCCTTTAAACCAACGCTCAAAGGCAAAATCAACACGTTTGAGAGTTGCTTGCAGTGCATGACTGGGAAGATATGAGTACTCTATCCAAACCTCTTTAAATGCAGGTAAACAGTTTTGCTGCTCAAAATAATCAACTTTATGATTATAGGTTTTGTACTGGTTAAATCTGTTATTTACTGCGGCATTATACAAGTCCTTGTGGAGCTTTCGGTGATACCGCAATGTTAATTCAGTTTTTTGATTTGGGTATAACCTGTATGTCATTCGTCTTGTTGCCACAGTACGTTTTTGTTTCCTCCGAAATCTGGTATATTAGTCAGAATATATCAGACACGGTTACTTGTCAAATGCTTCCCCGCAAAGGTTCACACGCTATTTTTTCTATTCACTTGCATTTTGTTTTTATTACCAAGTATCGCAAACAGGTAATTACCGCACCAATCCTTGAGCGGATGCACGAGATTTTTGCAAATATTTGTATTAAAACTAATTGCATTTTGGTAGAGTTCTCAGGTGAACAAGACCATGTTCATTTGTTAGTAGATTACCATCCAGATAACAATATTTCTGATTTTACTTCTAGTCTAAAATCTGCCAGTAGCAGGGTTATTCGGAAAGAATTTAAGGAGCATATTGACAAGTTTTACTGGAAACCCCTATTTTGGTCTAGCTCGTATTATGTCGCGTCGAGTGGTGGCGCACCGATTGACAAGTTAAAAGAATATATTAAAGAGCAAGATGCACCAACCAAATAAATATGGATTGGTTATTTCCACTTCGTTGCAATAACCCGCTCTGATCCCTACCCTACTAAAAGTTGAGGGTAGGGACTGCCGCGATATGTTCAAATCTAGCTTTTTTCCTAACCATAGTGAATGAACCGCGTGGTCTGCTACAGCATCGCCTGTCTCAGGGTGGACGAGAATATCCAATCCTTCACGATTGAGCATTAACCAAGGAACGACTTTATCAAACTGATTTGGTAAGAAAGCAACTTGATACATCGCTTTTGGGTGGGGCCCGATGGGCTTGTCAAACCAGCGTCCTAGCTGTACGTCAAACCTAGCGCCCAATCCTTCACGTACACGTGCAGCCACATCCCGACTGTCAGTATCGAAGTAAACATGAGCGTGAAAACCAGTGATCTCGATAGTATCTTCTTTCATAGATGCACTTTTCGCTTTCAACTCTAAATTTTGTGTAGCGGACTTTTTCTTTCTTACTGAAAAAGTGATATCTACGATGGGCGATGCCTAAGCTCAATTTTAGCCCAATACCGTGCAGTTAAGGATCGGTTATGAAGAATAAAAAATATCCAATTTTGATTGTAGGGTGGAGTATCGGCCGCCCATAAACAATAGCGGACAAGATATCCACCCCACAAAATTGGATAATTTATTTCTTGGTAATCTCTTAGTAGTTAGTTAACGCTGAAAGTGCTTGTAGTTTCTTTGACCACTTCATCTGTTTTAGAAGTAATTGGAAGATGCACAACATGCACTGAACAAGGAGCATGGTGAAGAACGTAGTTACTTACACTACCGAGAAATAGTTCCATAAGCCCAGAACGACCCCTACGCCCCATCACAATTAGGTCAGCGCCATAACTACGGCTTAAATCACAAATAATCCGTCCAGGATTACCAATATTTTGTGTAAATTCCGTAGTGACACCAGCTTTGTTAGCTTGGGCACAAAAAGATTGTAACATTTGGATTCCTTGATTTTTAAAGGCATCCCACTGCTTTTGATATAACTCAAAGCTTTGACTGCTCAATCCTGGATAGTAGTCAAAATTAGACATCATAGGTACGTAAGGACTACCCTCTTCTTCGGGAGATAGGACATGCACTAGCATTAAGCTAGCTTGTGTCAACTTTGCTAAACCCAACGCTTCCTCAAAAACTTGTTGTCCTATTTCCGAGCGTTCTAATGCAACTAGAATTTTTTTAAACATCATATAGACCTCCGATTTCGTTGGTAAATGGTCTTTACGGTTTCGGGTTTCCAAAGGCTGAATTGTCAAAAGTGACGAATCCTTCAACTATATTTAGCGATTTTTGAAATTTAAATTTATTTAAGGTTTTCGCCCCATGTTTATGTTTATAGCAAAACAATTTGAGGAACTTGTGAGGAAAGCAAGCGTTTATCTTTAGATTATCGAAGAAACACTCCCATCGAGATCGAGTAAACCATCGCCAGACAAAAAGGCAATCTAAATTGCCTATATCAATTTTCAGCGAAGAGTACAAGCGATGTCTACGACGGGCTACGCCTACGCACTTTCAGGTAAACTTTCTTTAACTCGAAGATTTATCATCCTTATTCAGTTTTATTCAATGCTAAAAACTCATGTAATTCTTCTATAGTCAGTGAAGCATAGTAAATATTAGGTTCGATTTTATAGACTGATAAAAAAGATGCGATCGCTTGACAGTATGATGTGATCAAATTTGTAACGCAATTGAGGTACAATCACACATTTTATAATTCACATATCTACTTACCAAATTGCTTTAGTTCAAAGTTAAGGTGAAAGTAATGGTTTATCATAAATTGTAATATTTTATTT
>NNBV01002661.1_pt1 | contig 18416 bp, 12 predicted proteins | sample 1173771 | NCBI WGS metagenome assembly NNBV01 (sample SAMN07173938, study PRJNA388173) | plant metagenome | isolation source: symbiotic tissue sample KVS11 | place: Norway: Troms, Kvaloya island | reverse complement strand
TAATTTGATCCTGAATATAAGAATATCTCTTATTTTTATCATTCTAAATACTCACTATTCGTGTACGGCCCGCTTTTCGTTCACTTTCTCCATTCAAGTTTACATTATGTAAAGCGAGGAACCGGCCCCAAGGCTTTACTCCTTTTCCATGGGTTCGGACAGGATCATCATGTCTTCGATCATCTTCCTGAATCATTACTTAATTCACATACACTTTACATCTTCGATATTTTCTTTCATGGCGCAAGCCATTGGCAGCTGGAAGAAAAACCGCTGGAAAAAGAAACCTGGAAAGAAATAATCACTCAATTCCTTACCGACAACAGTATAAAAAATTTCAGCGTCCTTGGCTTTAGTATGGGTGGCAAATTTGCGCTGGCGTGTGTGGAGTTGTTTCCAAAACATATTGAGTCGGTTATTCTGCTGGCTCCGGATGGCATCAAAACAAGTTCGTGGTATAGTCTTGCCACTTACCCTACTGCATTGCGAAAATTATTCAAAAGTATGATTGCACATCATCAACGGTTTTTGATGGTCGCCAGTGCAGCGCTTCGCTTCCGGCTGATCGACAAAGGCATCCTCCGGTTTGTGGAATCGCAAATGAATACCGAAGAGAAAAGAAAACGGGTTTATTATTCGTGGGTAGTGTTTCGCCATTTCAAATTCAACCTCGATCATATTGCCGGTATCCTCAATTCAAAACCCACTACGCTTACGCTGATCATTGGTAAGTACGACAAAATCATCACGGCCGAAAACATGAAGCCTTTCGTAAATAAAGTAAAGGAAGTACGCTTCGAAGTAATCGAAGCAGGGCATAATGATCTGATCAGGGAAGCGGGAAAGTTGTTATAAAAAAAAGAGAGCATCCTTAAAGAATGCTCTCCTACTAAATTCCAAACTTTATAATTCTTAATCCAAATCCTGAATAGCAGGCTCTTTCAACTTATTGCGATAAGCAATCTTGGTCACCAATACAAAAAGTACGGGTACTACGAAGATCGCTAACGAACTCGCTGCCACCATACCTCCGGCCACTGTCCATCCAATTGTTTTACGCGCCTCTGCTCCCGCACCGGAAGAGAACGCCAAGGGTAACACTCCTAAGATAAAGGCAAGCGAAGTCATGATGATCGGGCGCAGACGAAGTTGTACTGCTTCCAACGTAGCGGCTACAATTTCCATTCCTCTATCCACACGTTCTTTGGCAAACTCTACGATAAGAATCGCATTCTTTGCAGCGAGACCAATCAGTGTGATCAAACCAATCTGCGCATAAATGTTATTGGTTAAGCCCGGCAGGAATGTAAGTGTCAGGATCGATCCAAATGCTCCGATAGGTACAGCAAAAATAACGGAGAACGGTACTGACCAGCTTTCGTATAAGGCGGCAAGGAACAAGAATACAAACACGATTGAAATCGCGAAGATGATCATCGTACTACTACCCGCTTTGATTTCCTCACGACTCATGCCTGAGAAATCATAACCATAACCTGCAGGTAAAGTTTGTTCTGCTACTTCCTTCAAGGCTTGAATAGCCTGACCGCTACTGTAACCCGGTTTAGGTGCACCCATAATTTCTGCAGAGCGATAAAGGTTGTAATGTGATACTACTGCAGGAGTTTCAATCACCTTTTGTGTAATCAATGCACTCAATGGCACCATATTGCCCTGACTATTTCGCACACGATATTGACCAATGTCATTTATATCTCTGCGATAAAGTGTATCTGCCTGTGTCATCACTCGGAAATTTCTACCATAGATATTGAAGTCATTTACATAACTACTTCCCAGCAGTGTGGACAACGTACTGTATGCTTCGGATACCGATACTCCCAGTTTCTTAGCTTTTTCCTTATCAACATCGATCTGGTAACTTGGAGTGCGCGCTGTAAAGAATGAGTATGCCATACCTATTTCAGGACGCTGGTTGACCGCACCCAAAAAAGTACGCATTACCTGTTCGAACTTCTTAATATCATCGGTGCTGGTAGTTTGTAATAATTCAAAAGTAAAACCAGACGACTGACCTAAACCAGGAATAGCAGGAGGAGAAATGGCAATGATACGCGCTTCCTTAATATCCGCTGTACGTTTCTGTACTTCTTTGATGATCATGGGTACACTTTCTGTTTTCAGATCGCGATCATCCCAATTCTTAAGGTTGATGAATACCGTACCTGCATTTGATTTGTTAGAGAAGGTAAGTACGTTCAACCCTGCCAGACCTCCGGCTACTTTTACAGCAGGAATCTCGCGGATACGTCTTTGAATCTCTTGCATCATGGCAATGTTACGTGTGGTGGAAGTTCCCTCCGCCATTTCGTAGGTAACAATGACACGCTTCTCATCTTCTGTAGGAATGAAACCGGTAGGTTTATTTTTGAACAGGAAGAATAATCCTACAAACAAACACGCCATCATTACCAGTACTAAAGGTGTTCTTTTGATCCAGGTATTCACTCCTTTGGTATAGGAGTTCGTCACCTTACCAAACCAGATGTTGAATTTATCAAAGAAATGATCGAGCCAGTTTTTCTCTTCTTCTGTTTTGGCAGGCTTAAGAATCAGCATACTCAATGCAGGTGTTAATGACAAGGCTACGAATGCAGAGATCATTACGGAGATCGCAATGGTAATCGCGAACTGCTGATACAACTTACCTACAATACCCGGCACAAAACCTACAGGCACGAACACCGCAGCCAGAATCAATGCAATGGCAATAACCGGTGCAGAGATGTCCTTCATCGCTTTATGTGTAGCTTCCTTAGGGGAAAGTTTTTCATGATCGATGTAATGCTGAATCGCTTCCACCACCACAATCGCATCATCCACCACAATACCAATAGCCAACACGAAGGCAAACAGGGTTAATGTATTGATCGTAAATCCGAAAGGAATAAAGAAGATGAATGTACCAATCAATGAAACCGGAATAGCCAATACAGGAATCAATGTTGCTCTCCAGTTTTGTAAGAACAGAAACACCACAATGATTACCAGGATCAATGCTTCTACCAGCGTATGAATTACTTCTTCAATAGAAACTTTCACCACGGTAGTCGTTTCTACCGGCATTAAATAATCCAGGTCTTTCGGGAACGATTTTTTCATTTCCTCCAGTGCTTTGGTCACCCCTTCGTTGGTATCCAATGCATTGGCACCAGGGGCCAGGTACACCAACATGAAGGCCGCCTTCTTACCATTCACATAAGGATTATTTCCATAGTTGAACTTGGCCAGCTCCACACGAGCAACATCTTTTAAGTAAGTAATATTTCCTTGTTGTGGATTATTACGCACTATAATGTTTTCAAAATCTTCTTTAGAACTGATCCGGCTATTGGTGAGTACGTTGTATTCAAATGCCTGTATTTTAGGTTGTGGATTACCGCCTATCGTACCAGCTGCGATTTGAAGATTCTGTTCTGCCAATGCAGCATTCACTTCAGCGGGTGTTAAACTTAATGCTGCGAGCTTCTCCGGATTCAACCAGATGCGCATACCAAAATCATCACCCAATGAAGTAATATCACCTACTCCTTTCACACGGAGTAAGGCATCCTTCATATAAATGTTGGCGTAGTTACCAATGAAGGTCGCATCATGCGTTTCGTTTGGCGAATAGAGTGCAAGCGCCATGAAAATACTTGGATTACGCTTGCGCACAATAAGTCCAAGGCGTCTCACCAATTCTGGTAATGTAGGTTCAGCTATACTGGCACGGTTCTGCACATCGAGTGTGGAGATATTAATATCTGTACCAATATCAAACGTAACGGTAATACTGCTTTGTCCGCTACCGGTACTGTTACTTGACATGTACGCCATACCGGGAGTACCATTTACCTGTGTTTCAATGGCGGTAGTCGTGGTTTGTTCAACCGTCTGTGCATCCGCGCCCGTATACGTGCCCGTTATCGAAACCGTAGGCGGGGTAATATCAGGATATTGCGAAATGGGTAACGTACTCATTGCAATCAATCCCACCAGTACAATCACCACCGATATAACGATGGAGGTAACGGGGCGTTTTATAAATACATCTGCTATCATTGTTCTTTCTATAGAATAGTAATCGTATATCTTATTTCTTTACCGGAGCCGGATTAGCAGCCTGTGCCTGAGGAGGTGCCGTATTGATGGCAGAACCTTCACGCAGGTTTTGTACACCTTCCACTACAATTGTTTCTCCTCCTTTCAAACCATCTTTGATTACTACATCTCTGTTGATTTGCTTGCCAAGTTGAATTCTGCGTTGTGATACTTTATTGCTATCAGCAACGTACACAAAGAACTCACCCAATTGTTCGGTTACTGCTTTGAAGGGAACGATGATCGCTTGCTCCCCAGTATTGGCTTTCACTCGCAGCTTGCCACTCATGCCTGAGCGTAACGTGTGATCAGGGTTAGCAAACGTAAGTCGCATACGGATGGTACCTGTTTGTGCGTCTACTGCGCGATCAATCACACTGATCTTTCCTGGAAATGCATAGTTCTGATCACCAAATGCAAGCATGAACGTAGAGTCAGTTGCTTTTGCTGAGCTTTGTAATTTAGTAAAGCGCAATATCTCTCTCTGATCTACCGTAATGTCTGCGGCAATCGGATCATCCGAAGAAATGGTATTCAATATGGTCTGTCCTGCTGTTACAGCTGTTCCCAGGCGTACCAATGAAATTCCAATTGTTCCGTCAAACGGAGCAGTGATCGAAGTATAGCGTACATTGGTTTGAACACCTTGCACACTTGCTTTAGCTGCATCCAGTTGTTTTTGTGCTGCCGTATAGTTGGCTTCCGCATTGTCAATCTGTTGCTTTGCGATAGCGTCTGCTTTACCAAGTTCACGATAGCGGATCACATCTTTTTCGGCTTTGGTAAGATTAGCTTCATAGACCGCCACATTAGCCAATGCCTGCTGGTAGTTCGCTTCATACTGCTGCTGATCGATTGAATACAGTTTCTGTCCTTTCTTCACCCGATCACCTTCCACGAAATGAATCGCGGTGATATATCCATTGATTTGAGGACGAAGTTCCACTTCGCTCAATGCTCTTACAATAACCGGATACTCGTCATAATAAAATGCAGATGAAGCACCTACCTGCTGCACGGTAACATTTACCGGTGGTGGCGTAGGCATACCTCCTTGTTGTCCTTTGTTGCCACATGCTGCCATAATAAGAAGGGAACATGCCGCGATATACGTGTGTAATACTCTTGATGTCATATACTTTAAAATTGCTTGTTAATTTTGAGATGGATAAGTGATTTGGCCTAACGCTTTTTGCAGATCGATTTTGCTGGCGAGTACGGAGTAAAGTGAATTAAAATAATTAACGCGTGCATTGCGCAAATCAGTTTCAGATGTAATCACTTCCAGGTAGGTTTTTACCCCATTTCTGTATTGCAGCTGAATCACATCATACACTTCTTTAGCTAACTCCATGTTCTGCTTCAATGTATTGTAATTAACCAGGTTGGATTTGTACGTTGACAAAGCCAGTGCATACTGCGAATTGACTGTGTTTTCCAGATTAGTGATATCCCAATCCAGACGTTTTAAATTAACTTCCTGTATTTTAATATTTGCATTACGCTTAAATCCCTGAAAAATGGGCCAGGTTAACGTTCCCCCTACATAGGAGTTGGGATAGCGCTGATCATACAATTGTCCAAAGTTGTTATTGAAGAAATAACTGATGTTATAATAGTACGCATTCAATGATGGCAGGTAACTCCATTTCTGATATTTCACATTTGCCTCCTGCAGGGAGCGTTGTGTCTGGAATAATTTATACTCAATCCGCTGCGCGATGTCCACGCGGCTAAGTGTATCCATGGCTATCTCTTTCTCCATCTGAAGGGTATCGTAAACAATATTCAATTTGCCACTGACAGGATATCCCATCAATGATTTAAGATATTGCTCTTTATACTTTAACAATTCTTTGTTGCTGTTCAGACTTGCCAGCGTATTGCTTAAAGCTATGGTTGCTCTCTTGTAATCGGTCTTGTCAGTGAGCCCGGCATTATATTGATCGGTTGCTGTCTTTAAACTTTGCTGAAGACGAACAACATCTCCCTGGCCTACTTTGATTTGCTGAGAAGTAGCAAGCATATCATAGAAAGCCTTAGTCACATTTACGGTTACATCAATCTTACGACTTTCAGTAGTCTGCTTCGTATTTTCCTTCACAATCTTCGATGTCTTTGCGGCCAGCAACACATCGCGGTTAAAGAGGGTTTGAGTAGCATATATCTGTGGAGCGGAAGTATAATTTGTTCCACTGCGGAAAGTACCAAGTCCGGTGACCAGCGTTTGCAATTCAATGTTGCGTTGCAAGTTGGCACTGAGGTTAATCTGCGGATACCAATCGGCCAGTTTACTCTTTATTGTAGCACGTGCCGACTCTTCATCGAGTATGGATTGCTGCACCAAAGGCTGATGTGCAATCGCATACTGCACGACACGGTCAAGGGTGGCTTCGGTCAATAAACTATCCTGGGTAGTATTCTCCTGTGCGTTTACTCCTGTCGACAGCAGCAAAGCAAAAATAAAAACGAGTAACGTTACTTTTTTAAAAAATTGAAACATACAATTGAATATTCATTTTAGAGTTTAGGAATTTAATTTAAGCGTGGGTGGGTGTCACTTCATTGAACAGCGTAGAGAAGATGACTTCTTTACGATCGAGAACGAATTTCTTGAAAGCGGCATCCGTCATGCCATGTATCGCTTGCAATATGGATTTTGCCAGAAAAGGATAATTGCACATGGATGTGAGATTGATCATAAAATTCTGTGGTGTTATCGGTGCTATTTTCCCTTTGCGTATTTCTTCTTCCAGTTGGTCTTTAATCAGGTCAAATGATTTCACACGATCTTTAAAACAACTCATCTTCATCTTATCCGGATGTGATGCGATCTCACTGATTAGGAAATTTTCCAGATAAGGATACATAATACCACGGTCGATGATCATACTTATATATTGCCTGATCTTGTTAGGAAAAGTGTCGTTCGAACTGAAAATGACTTTCATCCGCTCCTTCTTCTCCGTCACTGCTTCTTCTAAAAGTGTATCTAAAAGTTGTTCACGTGAACGGAAGTAATAATGGATCAATGCACGGTTCACCCCTGCTTCATCTGCAATCTCTTGTGTAGTGGCCTTCAGAAAACCTTTTTGAAAGAACACTACCCTGGCCGTCTGTTTGATCAGTTCTTCAGTATGTGCCGGTTCGGACATGTTATCTTTTTTGTTTAACAATTTTGTTAACGCAAATCAGAGGGCCGAAGGTTCCGACTATTTGAAAGAAATCTTTAGGGGTTATATGAAAGGTTATTACAAACGGTTGCAAGAGAGAATAACCTTCCGTACTCCAACAAAAGTAGAAGATTCCGCCAGCTTTTATGATGTATCAATTATCTTTTATACGGTCGGCTGAAGAGGATTACCCGTTTTATTCTGAAGGACTCAGACAATATGAAGTAGTGTAAAGAATGGATTTCCGTAGTGCTATAGTTAAAAACGAGGAAGTGAAAAATAGAAAACAGAACCTACGCCCACGGTGCTTTCTACCCACATACGTCCTCCATTGCGCTCAACAAATTCCTTGCACACCTGCAGGCCAAACCCGGAACCCTTCTCCCCTTTTGTACCGTTGGTACTCATGCGATCATTCCAGGAAAATAGCCTAGTCAGGTAAGCAGGATCAATACCAACACCGGTATCCGCGATGCTGACTTCAATGTAATCACCATTCCGTGCTGCGGCCAAAGTAATTGTTCCGCCGGACGTGAACTTGTTGGCATTCAATACCAGGTTACGAAATACCGCTTTGATCATATTTTCATCACCCGCTACTATTATTCCGGGCGAAATGGTATTCACGATCGTGTTTTGCTTTTGATTAATCAAAGCCCGATTGCTCAATGCCGTGTAATTAGCCACAGACTCGATAGAGAAAGGAATTCTTTTGATCTCGTTTTCCGAAAACTGGGAAGTAGCCCACTCGAGTAAATTAGTGAGCAGGCCGTTGGCTGCTGTAAATCCCCGCTTTACATCCGGAATCAGGCTTTTAAATTCATCCACCGGCATATCATAATTCTCCACCAGCTCCAGCAAACCATACAGGGAAGCGAATGGGCTCTTCAGATCATGACTAATGAGCGAAAGAAGTTTATGGTTATTGTCATTTAATCGCTCCAGCTCAATCACCTTTTTGCGAAACTCCATCTGCTTCATCACCTGCTTGCTCAGCACTTTCAGGCTTTGTAATTGTATATCGGTCAGCGTTTTGGGCTTATTATCAATAACGCAGAGCGTTCCTACTTTATACCCTTCCGGGTTAACGAGCGGCGTACCTGCATAAAAGCGTATATCCGGGTGACCGGTAACTAGGGGATTATCGAAAAAGCGAAGATCTTTAGTGGCATCCGGAACGACCATGACGTGTTCATCATTAATCACATGCGCGCAAAAAGCGAGATCACGATGTGTTTCTTCCTGATCGAACCCTACACGTGATTTGAACCATTGCCTGTTTTCATCCACTAGTGTAATTAATGAAACCGGAGTCTGGCAAATCATAGAGGCCAGTGACACGATCTCATCAAAATCCTTTTCAGGTAATGTATCAAGAAGGTTATACTGTTTTAAAGCTGCCAGGCGCTCTTGTTCATTTACTGGCTTCAGAGCAACTTTCATCGTCTAAAACTTAAATAATATATGATGTACAAATATCTGCTTTCCCCAAAGATTAAGTACATCCACAATAGTTGAATAAAGTACATGTATCTGCTTTTATTACAGTGTTCTGTAAATGAACGCTCAAATCAGGGGAAATGGTTTTTAGGGAGAGGGAATAATTTGAAAAAATTACCTGATTTTACTCCAAAATGCTTGTATTTTTGCGCCTCAATTCCATCATTCTCTAAATGATTTCATTCTTTCGTACCCCCTCCAGCCTGCTCTACGCGGTTGGGCACGCTCAGCCTTTTACTTCCGATGATGTTGAAAAACTAATCTGGCTCTTTGGTGGAGCTCAGCCTCTGGCTGAAACATCGATTTCAGGTAAGTTTATCGGACCCCGCAAAGAAATGATTACTCCCTGGAGTACCAATGCGGTGGAGATCACTCAAACCATGGGTATCAAAGGAATTTCGCGCATTGAAGAACTGGCCGAAGTAAAAGAAAGTAGCGCCATCTATGATCGCATGCTTCAGCGCTTATACACTTCCGTGGATCAGGATTTATTTACTATCCATCACACTCCGGAACCCATCATTGAAGTAAAGGATATTAAAGCTTTCAGCGAGAAAGAAGGATTAGCCCTGAGCCAGGAAGAAATCGACTACCTGAATGATGTCAGCAAAAAAATCAATCGCCTGCTTACCGATAGTGAAGTGTTCGGCTTCTCGCAGGTAAACAGCGAACACTGCCGCCATAAAATTTTCAATGGCACATTTATCATTGATGGTAAAGAAAAAGAGTCCACCCTTTTTCAACTGATCAAAAAGACGTCAAAAGAAAATCCGAACTACATTGTATCGGCTTATAAAGACAACGTAGCTTTCATTAAAGGCCCAAGCATCGAACAGTTTGCTCCTGCTCGTCAGGATATTCCTGATTACTTCAGGATCACCGATGTGGATTCCGTTATTTCCGTAAAAGCAGAAACGCACAACTTTCCGACCACAGTAGAACCCTTCAACGGTGCGGCTACAGGTGGTGGTGGTGAAATACGCGATCGTCTTGCCGGTGGAAAAGGTTCTATTCCGTTGTCAGGTACCGCAGTCTACATCACTTCTTATCCACGACTGGAAAACGGAAGATCGTGGGAGAAAAAGTTTGAAGCACGTGAATGGTTGTATCAGACACCTGCTGAGATTCTGATCAAAGCATCGGATGGTGCCAGTGATTTCGGTAACAAATTCGGTCAGCCACTCATTGGTGGAAGCGTACTTACATTCGAGCATTTTGAAAACGATAAGAAGTTCGGCTTCGACAAGGTCATCATGATGGCAGGTGGTGTTGGTTATGCTAAAGAAAAAGACAGCAAGAAAGAACACCTGAAAGCAGGAGATAAAATTGTATTGCTGGGTGGCGATAACTATCGCATCGGTATGGGCGGTGCTGCGGTATCCTCCGTTACTACGGGGCAGTTTGCCAATGCATTGGAACTAAATGCCGTGCAGCGCTCCAATCCCGAAATGCAAAAGCGTGTGATGAATGCCATTCGCGCACTGGCCGAATCAACTGACAATCCTATCATATCCATTCACGATCATGGTGCAGGTGGTCATTTAAATTGTTTCTCTGAATTACTGGAAGAAACCGGCGGCACTATTGAGATCGATCAGTTGCCTATCGGTGATCCTACCCTTTCTGATAAAGAAATCATCAGCAATGAATCGCAGGAGCGCATGGGCGTTGCTATCAATGCCAAAGACGTAGATACATTGAAGCGTGTAGCTGATCGTGAACGTGCACCGATGTATGTGGTCGGTACTGCCACAGGTGATCATCAGTTCAAGTTCATTGACAACGCGAAGAAAACAAAGCCGGTAGAACTGGAAATGAATCATCTCTTTGGTTCATCCCCGAAAACAATTCTTCAGGATAAAACTTTACCTAGCGGCTTTGGCGAGATCAGTTATGATATCGCTAAGCTGAAGGAATACATTGAACAGGTATTACAACTGGAAGCCGTTGCCTGCAAAGACTGGCTGACGAATAAAGTGGATCGTTCTGTAACAGGCCGTGTAGCGATGCAGCAAACCTGTGGGCCTATTCAATTACCGTTGAACAATGTGTCCGTCATGGCGCTTGATTTCAATAGCAATAAAGGAATTGCAACAGGTATCGGGCATGCTCCCGGTGCAGCATTAGTCGATGCGGCAGCTGGAAGTAAACTGGCGATAGCCGAATCGTTACTCAACATTATCTGGACTCCGCTTACCTACGGACTCAAGGGAGTTTCATTGAGTGCGAACTGGATGTGGCCTGCTAAAAATGCAGGTGAGAATGCACGATTGTATGCAGCAGTAGAAGCAGTGAGTGATTTTGCCTGCAAGCTTGGCATCAACATCCCTACAGGAAAAGATTCCCTGTCGATGACACAGAAGTATCCGAATGGAGAAGTGGTGTACTCGCCTGGTACTGTTATCATTTCCGCTGTAGCGGAAGTAAGTGATATCCGTAAATCGGTATCGCCTGCATTGCAACCCATCACCGGTTCAAAATTAATTTACATCGATTTCTCTAAGGACGATTTCAAACTGGGTGGAAGCAGTTTTGCACAGGTAATCAATCAGTTGGGAACTGAAGCTCCTTCAATTAAAGACGATGCTTACTTTGTAAAGGCATTTGGTGTTGTACAACAACTCATCAATGAAGAGCTCATTCTTGCAGGCCATGATATTTCATCGGGAGGTCTGATAACCACGTTACTGGAAATGTGTTTCCCTGTTCCAAACGTTGGATTGAATGTTTCTCTTTCGAAACTGAATGGCAACGATCTTGTTCAGGTTCTCTTCAATGAAAATTCAGGTATCGTTCTTCAGATAGAAGCTAACTCAAAGGCAATCGATTTATTGAAGAATAACGGAATTGATTTTGAAATCATTGGAGACGTGACCGCTCAACGCACACTCACTATCCAGCATCCGAAATCCGAAATCCAGAATCTAAATATAGATGAATTAAGAGCTACCTGGTTTCATACTTCTTATTTGCTTGATCGTATTCAGCGCCCCAAAGGTCATGCTGAAAAGCGGAAAGAGAATTTATTCAAACAAGTACTCAGCTATCAGTTTCAGCTTAAGTTTGATGGCAAGTTCGCTTCTTATGGCATTGATCCGAAAAGAAGAACGCCAACGGGATTAAAAGCAGCCATCATTCGTGAGAAAGGGGTGAACGGAGATCGCGAGATGGCGTACACGCTTTACCTTGCGGGATTTGATGTAAAGGACGTACACATGACTGATCTGGTCACTGGTCGTGAAGATCTGAGCGATGTGAACATGATCGTATTTGTTGGCGGGTTCTCTAACTCTGATGTATTAGGTTCTGCCAAAGGTTGGGCCGGTGCCTTCTTATACAATCCAAAAGCGAAAGCAGCACTGGATAATTTCTACAACCGTGAAGACACATTAAGCCTGGGCGTATGTAATGGTTGCCAGTTGATGATGGAATTAGGATTGGTTAACAGAGATGTACCGATGAGCGAACATCCGAAAATGCATCATAATGGTTCAGGAAGATTTGAATCGATATTCATCAATCTTACTGTTCCTAAAAATGAATCTATACTTCTGAAGAGTTATGCAGGGGCACAACTTGGCGTATGGCTTGCACATGGTGAAGGCAAGTTTAATCTAAAAAATCAAAAGGATTACAACATTGCGGCAACCTACACCAACAAAGAATATCCGGGCAACCCGAATGATTCTGATTTTGCCGTAGCGGCTCTTCATTCGAAAGACGGAAGACACCTGGCGATCATGCCACACATCGAGCGCACCATATTCCCATGGAACTGGGGCTACTACCCGGCACAACGCAAACGCGATGAAGTAGGTCCGTGGATTGAAGCGTTTGTGAATGCGAGAGAATGGGTGAAGAGTAAAGTGAAGAAGTAATATCCAGTCAGGGGTTGCCAACCTTCGAAAGGTTGGCAACCTTTAACATAAAGTCATCATTAGACATGAGATATGCCTTACTCCATCACTACCTATCAGCCACAATACAAAGACGAAGTTGCCCATCTCGTCCTTTCCATACAGCGTGGTGAATTCAATGTTCCTATAACATTAGCCGATCAACCCGACTTAGCTGCTATCGAAAATTTCTACCAGCAAGGCAATGGAAATTTCTGGTGCGCTTTGAATGATGATAAAAATGTAATCGGAACAATTGCATTAATTGATATTGGTCATCAAAGCGGAGTGATCCGCAAAATGTTTGTCCATGCTGATTACCGTGGTGCCGAAACGAAAGTCGCGCAGCAACTTCTGAATACATTAGAATCCTGGGCAAAAGAAAGAAACATTCAACACCTCTATCTCGGAACAATCGATCGATTACAAGCTGCCAATCGTTTTTACAAACGAAACCATTATACTCAGATTGAATCCTCCATACTTCCTGATTATTTTCCCAGGATGAAAGTAGACAACACTTTTTTCAGAAAAGAGCTCTGATCCCAAACGCTATCTTCTTTCGTATTATCCTTTACCTGCCAAATAAGCAATCTGTTGATCGGTCGCTTTCGTTTATATTAAGCTGATGAGGCACAGTGCGAAAGTGATTTCTATAAAAATTCGGATTTTAAAGTTATCTTTGCAGCCACATCCTCATCATCGGCCTCCGATCAGAGGCCATTTTACATCAAGAATCTCCATTTACAACAATTATTCATGTCTTTTGAAAATTTAGAACTCATTGAGCCATTGCTAAAAGCATTAAAAGCAGAAGGCTATACCACGCCCACTCCTATTCAGCAACAGGCTATTCCTATAGTACTTCAACGAAAAGATTTATTGGGCTGCGCACAAACGGGAACAGGTAAAACAGCCGCTTTCGCATTGCCTACTTTGCAACTTCTGCACCAGGACGAACTTTATAAAAAAGGTCCTGCCGGAATTAAAGCGCTGGTATTAACCCCTACCCGCGAGCTGGCCATTCAGATTGGCGAAAGCTTTGCTTCCTACGGAAAACTTTTGCGTCTTCGCCATACCGTTATTTTTGGTGGCGTATCGCAGCACGCACAAACTACTGCCTTACGTGCAGGAGTGGACATCCTGATTGCCACACCTGGTCGCCTGATCGATTTGATGGATCAGCGTTATGTGAATCTGCAGCACATCAAAATCTTCATTCTGGATGAAGCTGACCGCATGCTGGACATGGGCTTTATTCATGATGTGAAAAAAGTGATCAGCAAGCTTCCTTCACAACGCCAGACTTTGTTTTTCTCGGCTACTATGCCAAAAGAAATCCAGGGCTTAGCCAATAGCATTTTAACTAACCCGAGCAAAGTAGAAGTTACACCGGTATCATCTACCGCAGAGAAAGTAAAACAATCTGTTTATTTCGTAGATAAGGGCGACAAGAAAAAGTTATTACTCCATATATTGAACACAGAAGCGTCTCCTTCTGTATTGATCTTCACACGCACCAAACATGGTGCTGACAAAGTGGTGGTTGATTTAAGTAAAGCAAAAATTCATGCGCAGGCCATTCACGGAAACAAATCACAAAATGCCCGTCAGGGTGCATTGAATAATTTTAAGGCAGGTAAAACACGGGTATTGGTGGCTACCGATATCGCTGCACGCGGAATAGATGTGGACAACCTTTCTCTGGTGATCAACTACGAATTGCCTAACGTACCCGAAACGTATGTGCACCGCATCGGTCGTACCGGAAGAGCCGGAGCAAGTGGTTCCGCGATTTCATTCTGTGATCAGGAAGAAAAAGAATTTCTGCGCGACATTCAAAAACTGATTGCCAAGCCGGTTCCTGTTGTTGAAGACCAGCCCTATGCGATGGACAGCAGCATGGTTCCTGTGCGTCATTCATCAGCACCAAAGAGCCAAGGCAACAAACAGCAAGGTGGTCAGGGACACAGAAATTCTTCAGGCCCTAAAAAAACAGGAGCAGGACAGAAGAGATGGTTCTCTAAAAAGGCAGCACGTTAATTTTTATTCTTACTCCATTGTCATCAATCAAAGCTCAGCTTCATGCTTACTGCATGACGTATGTGGACGAACGTATCTGCGCTATTAAAAGTGAAATCGTAGCGGCACAGGCTTCTTCGCATGAAGAAACCAAAAGCAGCGCGGGCGATAAGTACGAGACGGGACGGGCAATGATGCAATTGGAGATTGAAAATAACACCACACAATTGGGCGAAGCGAACAAATTAAAAAGTGCATTGCACCTGATTAATCCAAATGTATCTACAGAGCACATTCAGTCAGGAAGTTTAGTGACTACCAATCAGGGTATCTTTTACTTATCTATTCCCATTGGAGCTATTTCGCTTGACCATACGAATTATTTCATCATCTCTCCTGCCTCACCTATTGGCAACAAGATGATGAAACTAAAAGCGGGGAATGAGTTTACGTTCAACACCAAATTGTATCAGATAGAAAGCGTGGCATAAGTTGTACGGATGAATCATTTATTCATTAAGTGATCCGTTACTCATATAACAATTTCATAACGAAGCATTGGCTCCTGATTGAAGTACAGACTTTACCTTTGTCTCAGGTTAGGTTAGATTATCAAGTCCTTCGGCTGGTTACCGGGGGACTTATTTTTTTGCCCTATAATTATCATTAGTACATAGAGAAGCTACTTTATAAAGTTCATCTCTTTTTGCGCGCTGTATAGACGGCATTTTATAGGAAGGGTGTAGTCGCGCAGAAAGAAAATCAAATCTATCAAAGACGCTGGGCGTTTTTGATGGATTTGATTTGAAGAGAGCCTCTATTTTTATCATGATCACTGGCGATCATGATAAAAATAGAGGTATAACCAGCGGCCTGCTCATTCAATCTGGCGTGGCATTAAGACTTCCGCGGGCAATCGATAAACCGCATCTGAACGGGGGCAGAAATAATTCAGGAATGCAGTTAAGAATTAATCCTAACGCTTATCGTGTTTTAAGTATCACGGTTTGGCTCTGAAGAATCATCATTCCAATACGTCGTCATAAAATTCAAAATAGAAGTAATAAAGCGCTAATGACCATTCTGGGTTTACTTCACTTTAAACTGAAATGACTGCATCATCTTATCGAAGATGGCCGTGTTCTCATAGATACCTGAAAACTGTTCGGCACCCTGGCCAAACGCAAATACGGGTATCATGACACCGGTGTGATGTGTCGTGGTGAATTTACCCTCTACCGTTCCAGCCTTCATATCGCCACCTACCAGTGAGAAGCCTCCGGTTTCATGATCAGCGGTGATGATCACCAGTGTGTTCCCGTCTTTCTCTGCAAAGTCCAGAACTTTACCAATGGTATTGTCAAAGTCTACCATTTCATTCATAATATATTGTGTATCATTTGCGTGGCCACCCCAGTCAATCTGAGAACCTTCAATCATCAGAAACATTCCTTTCTTGTTCTGCTGAAGCAGGTGTAATGCTACTTCGGTTGACTTCACCAGTTCATCTCCCCTGCCTTCCGAAAATTTTGCTTGTTGCTCCTCAGCAAGAAAGGCTGCCAGCTTTCCGGTTTTTATACTCTGTACTTCAGCAATGGAGTGAGCTACCTGATAGTGCTTTGCTTTTAAAGAGTCGATAAGATTTTTACCGTCCTTCCGTTTTTCAAAAAATTTGCGCCCACCGCCAATGAACACATCGATATCCGTCTTCATAAAATCAAGGGCAATGTCTTCATCCAGGCTTCGAGATGCCTGATGGGCAATAAAACTGGCCGGTGTAGCATGTGTACTGGAGCAAGTGACGACCATACCGGTAGCTAATCCGTTTCTTTCTGCAATTTCAAGGATAGATGCAATCGGTTGATGATTCACATCCACACCTATCGCACCGTTGTATGTTTTCTGTCCACAGGCAAAGGCTGTTGCGCCGGCAGCAGAGTCGGTAATGTAATTATCAGCCGATTGGTTCTTATGAAAGCCGGAGTGCGTACAGCGCTCGAGGTTCAGTTTCCCTTTATTAGCGGTAAGCCCGGCATAAATTTGTGCAGCACCCATTCCATCACCAATCATAAGGATAATGTTCTTGGGTTTTTTAGACTTCGATTTTTGCGATTGCCCCACTGAAATGATAAGGCAAAGGAAAAATAGCAGCAAATACTTATTCATGATATGCATGTTCTATTCTGTTGATGTTATTGAAAGGGCAATACTATTATTCCTAATGTTACTATATATTAACTACAAATGAAGTGTTCATTACCTCGAGTTAACACCGGTAGTGTGAATTATTTCTTTTACGCAGCGGTCCACAACAAAAAACTGATTCGATAATCGCTTAATTATCGTTACATTAGTTTTCTACTTCAACAATACGTTATGACTACAAAACTGCAGGGACAGATTGCTATCGTTACAGGCGCCAGTTCAGGAATAGGAACGGGAGTTGCCAAAGCATTGGCGGAAGCCGGAGCGACCGTTGTGGTCAACTATTCCAGCAGTGCCGATAAAGCGGAAGCGGTGCTGAATGAAATAAAACAAAAAGGCGGAGAGGGAATTATTTTCAAAGCCGATGTAGGGAAAGAGGCAGACGTAAAAGCCCTGTTTGCTCAAACCATAAAACAATATGGCACGGTAGACATCCTGGTGAATAATGCAGGATTGCAAAAAGACGCCAAATTCCATGAGATGACGCTGGAGGAATGGAACCATGTACTCAATATAAATCTTACCGGGCAATTTCTTTGTGCACGTGAAGCCATCAAAGAATTCATGCGCAGAGGCATTGTACCTGAACGTTCAAAATCAGCTGGTAAAATTATCTGCATGAGCTCGGTGCATGAGGTGATACCATGGGCTGGTCATGCCAATTATTCTGCATCGAAAGGCGGAGTGATGATGCTGATGAAAAGCATTGCGCAGGAATATGCTCCTTTAAAAATAAGGGTCAACAGCATTGGGCCTGGTGCTATCCGTACGCCCATCAATCATGCGGCATGGCAGACAGCGGAGTCGTATCAGTCATTAATGAAACTGGTGCCAGCTAAACGCATAGGAGAACCGGAAGACATCGGCAGTGCTGCAGTTTGGCTTGCTTCCGATGATTCGGAATATGTGAATGGGATTACGTTGTTTGTTGATGGAGGCATGTTGTTGTATCCTGGCTTTGAGGATAATGGATAAGTTTTCTTCACTACAAGGGCACAAGGGAAATACACACAAGGCTCACAATAAACCTTTGTGTTCCTTGTGAAAATCCTTTGTGATCTTTAGTGGTGAAAAAAAAGACAAACACGATTTTAATTTGAAGAATGAAAGATTTTGTTCACCACAAGGGGCACAAAGGAAATACACACAAAGTTCACAATAAGCCTTTGTGTTCCTTGTGAAGTCCTTCGTGATCTTAGTGTTGAAGAAAAACAATTATCGCTTTCATAGAATAGAAAATCAAAGTTAATGATCACTGAAAATGAAATAGCAAAAATCGTATTTGATCTGGGACTCAAAGTGCATAAGCACCTTGGGCCCGGTCTTCTCGAAAGTGCTTATCAGGAATGTTTATATTTTGAGATAATTAAAGCCGGTTTAAGAGTCGAAAAGCAAAAAGCACTTCCACTAGTTTATGAAGAAATAGTTCTGGATGCCGGATACCGGATCGACTTAATTGTAGAAAATAAATTTATCATAGAAGTAAAAGCTGTAGAGGCCCTTGCCGATATACATT
>NNBV01001886.1_pt1 | contig 18456 bp, 13 predicted proteins | sample 1173771 | NCBI WGS metagenome assembly NNBV01 (sample SAMN07173938, study PRJNA388173) | plant metagenome | isolation source: symbiotic tissue sample KVS11 | place: Norway: Troms, Kvaloya island | reverse complement strand
GATTGTTCTCGTCTCTACCGCTCAACCTCCTTTCGCACAAGACCGTGTGCTTCCTGCCGAGTCAGCTGTTTCAAGTAATGGGCAAGTGACCATAAAAGGCAAAGCCGTTGCTTATAAAGTAACAGCCGGTACACAACCCGTTTGGGACAAAGACGGAAAAGTGATCGCTTCTCTTTTTTATACTTACTATGAACGCACGGATGCGGGCGATAAGAGCAAGCGCCCATTGGTGATTTCTTTTAACGGTGGCCCCGGCTCTGCTTCGGTATGGATGCACGTGGCTTATACCGGTCCAAAGATTTTAAATATTGACAACGAAGGCTACCCGGTACAACCTTACGGCATCAAAGACAATCCTAACTCTATATTAGATGTAGCGGATATTGTTTACATCGATCCGGTAAACACGGGCTTTTCCAGAATACTCGATTCAAAAGCTGAACGCTCTACTTTCTTCGGTGTAAATTCAGATATTAAATATTTAGCAGAATGGTTGGATGTATTCGTATCGCGCGTTGGTCGCTGGACTTCAGCTAAATATTTAATCGGAGAAAGTTATGGCACAACCCGCGTGTCTGGCCTGGCACTCGAACTTCAGAATTCACACTGGATGTATCTGAATGGAGTGATTTTGGTTTCACCAACTGAACTGGGATTGAAAAGAGAAGGACCTGTGGGTGATGCGTTAGCTCTTCCTTATTATACCGCAGCTGCCTGGTTTCAAAAAGCATTGCCTTCCGATCTTCAACAAAAAGACTTGGATGTAGTTTTACCTGAAGCCGAAGCATTCACTATCGATGAGTTGATCCCTGCTCTTTCAAAAGGTGGCTTCCTGGATGAGCAAAAGAAAAAACAAATTGCCGCTAAGATGGCTCGTTACTCTGGCCTATCGGAGAAAACGATTCTTGAACACAACCTGGTAATCCCAACCAGCTTCTTCTGGAAAGATCTTCTTCGCGAAAAAGGGCTTACCATCGGTCGTCTTGACTCACGTTATTTAGGTATCGATAAACAACAGGCTGGTGATAGCCCCGATTACAATGCAGAGCTTACTTCATGGCTTCATTCTTTCACTCCGGCTATTAATTATTATCTGCGTGATGTTTTAAAATACAAGACCGATCTGGTTTATAATATGTTTGGTCCTGTGCATCCTTGGGACAGAGGTAACGATAATACAGGTGACAATCTTCGTCAGGCGATGGCACAAAATCCTTACCTCAATGTGATGATTCAATCCGGTTATTATGATGGAGCTACTACTTACTTCGATGCTAAATATTCGATGTGGCAACTGGATCCAAGTGGTAAATTGAAAAGTCGCCTTCGCTTCGAAGGATACAGAAGTGGCCACATGATGTATCTGCGTGCCGAAGACTTAGTTACTTCAAATGAGCACATTCGCGATTTTATCAAGAAAAGCACACCGGCACAAGGCCAGCCAGCTAAATACTGAGAATAGTTAATGGTTAAAAGTTACTCGTAGACCACGATTAACTTTTAACTCATTTTACATTTCATCATAAAAAACTCCTTGTTTGAAATTAAAAATGTAAAAGTCGGGGAGCTTTACAAGCTCACTTAACAGAAAAAGGTGTTCATTGAAATAATCTCCGTTCGGGTCACCATCTCCCCAAAATTCAATGCGGGTTTTAGCAGCGGCAATTACATCTCTGTTCTTTTTGTTGCTCACATACTGCTCGGCTATTTCTTTTGATTCCGCAGGAACAACGTAAGACCGATCGTCTAACCAGAAATGGAAACAGAATTCCTTTGTGAACTCTATTACCAGGCGAGCTTCATTAGCAAGGTATACTTTTGGTCCATCTGGTCGTTTTGCATAAAAATTACTTACTGACTTCTCCAACTCCTTCAATCTGTATGAGTCATTTTTTAACAATAAGAAATGCTGGTAGCTATAGCCACCACGACCAGGGATCTCAATTTGTTTTTCTTTAGCTACTATGGCTTCATTAAATTTTTTTGTAAGACTATTTATGAAGTGCTCAAATAGTTTATTCCCTAGTTTTACATGTAAAACAAATGGAATGAGCTGTGTCGGATTTTCACCCCATGAACAACCCTCGAGACCAACGCAATATTCAAATGTATATACTGCTGTTTCCTGTTCAATAATTTTATCATCTTCTATTTTCCATTCTTGCTTTCCAGGAAGATTTAATCGGTACACTTCACCTATGTAAGTGCAGACTACATCTATTGTCTTGTTATTGGATGGATTAAAGAAAATAACATGATCAGGGAAAGTATCAACAAGATATTGCTCCAAAATAACAAGCGATTCTGCAGACATATCTAACTTCTCTGCAATACTCGCTGGAAATGTGCTTTTCCATTGTTGAATACGATTAACTATGGTTGATTTCCAATGCGCAAATTGTTCCAAATGATCTGCCTTTTCTTCCTCTGTCATTTTCTACGCTTCTCCATTACTTACTCTTTTTACAATTATCTCAACCTCAAGTCATCATCCATTTTGGTTGTACCACAGCATATGAATGTCATTCTCTGCAAAGATTAAAAGTTAATTGCACGCTCCATCTACGATTAACTTTTAACGGTTAACTATTAGCTTATTAAAGTCGATAACCTTATTTTATTTGGTAGCAAGGTTGATTGAGTATTTACCCAGTTCTCCCATATAACTCGTTTTTTAAACAGATTTGCCACATCCTAGGTGCTCCTTGGGCGTAGCATGGGTGATACCTGGGTGAAGCATAGGTGGTGCTCAGGTGAGCCATGTTAGACCAAAGAATCTTCGGTTTAGGCTTCAGTCTGTTCCGTCCGTTTTACAATGCGCTAATGATCTGCTCTATCGGAGTTTCACCGTTAAACTGCTTTTTCAATTTTCGATCTGCCGAATAGATATAGAGTGATGGTGTTGGTATAGAACCGAAGTTGACAAATACCTTGTCCGGAGCAATCTGTCCAAACTTTACATTGGCTATGGAGTTGAGTTTGTATTCGTTGGCAAACTCCTGAATCTCTTCAAGCGGATTAGTAGAAACAAAATACAACGTGTACTCTTTAAAGGCATCGATTTTTTCCTGAATCGCTTTCGACTCGCGCTGGCAATGATCACAATCAGGGAAGAAAAGAATAATGATGGTTTTACCTGGCAGGTTAATCGCTTCCTGTTTGGTACCATTCAACAGTGTAATGGACATATCAGGCAAATCGTTATAAACCTGTGGCTGACTTTGTTCAACAACTGATTGCTCTTCCTTCGGTTTCGTTGTGCATGAAATTAAAAGAGCAAGTAATGCCACCAATAGTAAAGTACTTTTTTTCATTCCAGTTTTAAACAAATTTGAGTATCCAATAAACGAGTAAAAAGAAAACAGACAGCGATCCATAAAGCTGAATCACCTTCTTTCTGTTTTGTGTGTCTTCCCACCATAGCATCATCCACGGCTTGAAAAGTCCTGCTACCAGAAAAAGTAAAGCAGCAACTCCGAGCATGAGAATAAGTAAGCGAACATAATACATAGGTCAAAGGTAGAAAAATCCCATTGTTGTGATTTGGTGGTGGCAGCAGTAAGGTTACTTTTGCATCTTTCTTTTTAACGAAGGCTTGAAGGCGACCGATTTTTTAAGCATTTACAAAGCCGACAGTTTAGTACAAACGCTGGCGGAAGGGATTCGTACGTTCAAACCACTCACTCATCGCGTTAAAGGATTAAACGGAAGTTTAGATACAATCATCTTTGCGGCCACATTTAAAGCCAGTCATTCCAGCCACATTGTTATTCTTCAGGATAAGGAGGAAGCTTCTTTCTTTTTGAATGATTTGCAAAACCTGCTGGGCGACAAAAATCTTTTGCTCTTCCCCATGTCATACAAAAGGGTGTATGAATATGATGAGACAGAGAATGCCAACATTCTGATGCGGGCCGAAACGCTCAACCAGCTTTCCAGTCATCCGGACTCGCAAGTCATTATTACCTATCCGGAAGCTTTATCAGAAAAAGTAATCACAAAAAAATCACTTACGTCAAATACGTTTGTCGTCAAAGTAGGAGAGAAGCTCAATCGTGAGTTTCTGGAAGAGTTTCTTCATACTTATGATTTTGAGAAAACGGATTTCGTCTACGAAGCAGGTCAGTTTGCTGTGCGCGGTGGTATTATCGATGTGTTTTCTTTTGCCCATGAGTTGCCTTATCGTATCGAACTTTTCGGGGACGAAGTAGATAGTATACGAAGCTTCGATCCCGGTTCTCAGCTTTCAGTAGAGCAACTCGACAAAGTAAGCCTGATGCCTAATGTGCAAACACGGCTGGTACAGGAAGACCGCCAATCGTTTTTCGATTTTATTCCCAACACCACCCGCATCTGGATTAAGGATACGGAACTGACGATCGATCTTGTCGGAAAAAGCTTTGATAAAGTAGTGCAGAGTTTTGATAAGATCGTTCGCGAAAGCGGCCAGGCCAAACTGCTGCTGAAGCCGGAAGATCTTTTTGATACTTCCGATTTTCTAAAGGAGAAGCTCAAAAGTTTTTTACGAATCGAATTCGGAAGCCGTCAATATAATCAGCCTGAGAAAACGTTCGATTTCAAATCGGCATCACAGCCATCGTTCAATAAAAACTTTGAACTGCTGGCTACTAACCTGATGGAGTATCAAAATCAGAGTTATGGCAATTTCATCGCTGCCGAACAGCAAAAACAATTAGAACGACTTCAGGGAGTTTTTGATGAGGTGGAGCCGGGTTTGAAGTTCCAACCTTTGGAATGTTCACTACGCCAGGGCTTTGTTGATCACAACATCAAACTGGTTTGCTATACCGATCACCAGATTTTCGAACGCTACCATCGCTATCGCAGCAAGGAGAAATTCTCGAAGTCGAAAGCGATGACCTTCCGTGATTTGCAAACTTTGCAGCCGGGAGACTTCGTCACGCACATCGATTATGGGATCGGCAAGTTTGCCGGGCTGGAGAAAAAACAAGTAGAAGGAAAAGATCAGGAAGCCATTCGTCTTGTATTTCGCGATGATGATTTGTTGTACATCAACATTCACTCGTTACATAAGATCTCAAAATATTCCGGCAAAGACGGAGCACCGCCTGCTATCAGCAAACTGGGTTCGGGTGAGTGGGAATCCAAAAAATCGAAAGTAAAGAAGAAGGTAAAAGACATTGCCAAAGAGCTGATCGATTTATACGCCAAGCGTAAGACAGCCTCCGGTTTTGCTTTTGCTACGGATGGTTTCTTGCAGGCCGAACTGGAGACTTCTTTTATTTATGAAGATACTCCCGACCAGGCCAAGGCAACCGAAGATGTAAAGAAAGACATGCAACAGCCACATCCTATGGATCGCCTGGTGTGTGGTGATGTGGGTTTTGGGAAAACGGAAGTGGCTATTCGCGCGGCATTCAAAGCAGCAACGGAAGGAAAACAAGTAGCCGTACTTGTGCCAACTACTATCCTGGCGATGCAACATCACCGTACTTTTTCAGAACGACTGGCTGCTTTCCCTGTCAAGATCGAATATGTATCTCGTTTCAAAACCGATAAGGAGATCAAGCAAATCGTAAAAGAAGTTGGCGAAGGAAAAGTTGATATTATTATAGGCACGCACCGCGTGGTGGGTAAAGATGTCGTGTTCAAAGATCTTGGTCTGCTCATTATTGACGAAGAGCAAAAATTCGGTGTTAAGGTGAAAGACCGTTTGAAAGAACTAAAGGTGAACGTGGATGTGCTTACACTAACTGCTACACCGATTCCACGCACGTTGCATTTTTCTTTGATGGGTGCGCGTGATCTGAGCATTATTGCTACTCCTCCTCCTAATCGCCAGCCCGTTACCACCGAACTTCATTCTTATAATGAAGAAATTATTCGCGATGCCGTAAGTCATGAATTAAGAAGAGGTGGACAGGTTTTCTTTGTTCACAATCGTGTAAGTGATATTGAGCAGATAGCCAATGTTATTTATAAACTCGTTCCGGATTCACGCATTGGTATTGCTCACGGGCAAATGGATGGTGACCGTTTGGAAAAAGTAATGGTGAAATTCATTGAGGGAGAATACGATGTGCTCGTTTCTACCAACATCATTGAGTCTGGTCTGGATATTCCGAATGCAAATACCATCATGATCAACCAGGCACACATGTTTGGGTTGAGTGATTTGCACCAGATGCGTGGGCGTGTTGGGCGATCCAACAAAAAAGCTTTTTGTTATTTATTGACTCCGCCAAGTTCCGTTTTGTCATCCGACTCGCGCAAGCGCCTCTCTGCTTTGGAAGAGTTTTCTGATCTCGGTGATGGATTTAAAGTGGCCATGCGTGACCTGGATATTCGCGGAGCCGGAAATTTGCTTGGCGCGGAACAGACAGGTTTCATTACCGATTTAGGTTTTGATGCCTACCATAAAATTCTGGACGATGCCATTCAGGAACTGAAAGAGACCGTATTCAAAGATTTGTTTGCGGTCGAGCTTTCCGAAAAGGCAAAGATCATCGTCATGGATTGCGTAATCGAAACGGATCTGGAAATTCTTATTCCGGATACCTATATCAACAATACCAGTGAGCGGCTGCAGCTCTACGCCACATTAGATAATATCAAAAACGAAGAAGAACTCAGAAAATTCAGCGAATCTCTTCGTGATCGCTTTGGAGAAGCACCTGAATCGGTGGGCCAGTTAATCAATTCTGTCCGCCTGCGCTGGATGGGTGAAGAGTTAGGTTTTGAGAAAATCTCTCTGAAGAATAATAAATTAAGAGCCTACTTTGTCACCGGCAAGGACGAATACTTCAAAGGAGAAATTTTTGGGAAGATTCTCACCTACGTGCAGAAGCATCCTAAACAATGCCGCATGAAAGACACAGCCGGAAAGCTGGTTCTTACAATCGAACAAATCCAAACTGTGGAATCCGCCATGGAAGCGCTCGATCAGATGCTCGATCACAAATTCAGGTCAGCAAGAGAAATGCTATCGGTATAAGGGGCAAGTCCGGAAGCATCGTTAAAAGCATTGATCATCAACACTTTTTTATAAACCGGGGAATAATAGACCTCAATGAAAAACTCACCTGTGTGGTAGAGGTAAATTTTGCAATTACCCAGCTTGCGCATCATAATATAATCTGCGTGAGCGGTTACAACATCACATTTACGTTCAAAAGAAGCGAACTTAAAATCATCCAGCGAAATCATCTGCACTTTGTTTTATTTGCTGAGTCCTAAAGGAAATAGTATGCCAATCGACCTTTTGTTACGTTCTCTTCTGCTAATCAGCTTTTTGACTTACGTGCATGGGCCCGGTAACGGATTTAAAATCCCATTTTGGATCTTTTCTTCTCAGCAATAAAGCGAGCAATAGAACCGTTAAACCCTCGGTTCCATGTAATTCGACTAAGGATTCATCAAAAAATCCTTATGCTTTGGAAAACACGTGATTATCTATTTATCTTAGCGTTTGCTTTAACTCAACCATGAAATCAATGAGGCATTTTCTAAAGAGTCTACTTTTTTTAGTTGGCGGATCATTTCTTCTCACTTCTTGTTTCCTTTTCAATAAAGGTGGCAAGCCAACCGCTACGAATCCAGGTCAAATGAGCACAGCTACTGGCCTGGCTTACAATGATGAAGATGCGGGAGGGTTTCAAGTGAATCCTTTCGAAGGACAACCCGATGCACCAAACACTGTCTTCATTGAAGGTGGTCGTGCGGTAATGGGTTCGTTCGAAGAAGATGTTATGTCGTATCGTGACAACATCGAAAGAACGGTATCTGTTGCTTCCTTCTACATGGATGAAACAGAAATCGCTAACATTCACTGGCTAGAGTATATGCACTACCTGGCAAAAGATTCTTCGCAGGAAGTTTACGCAGCTGCTTTACCTGACACGATGGTTTGGGTAGGTAAGCTTGCCTTCAACGATCCTTATGTTGAGCACTACTTAAGATATCCTGGCTTCCGTTATTTCCCGGTTGTGGGTGTGAGCTGGTCTCAGGCTAACAACTATGCGAAATGGAGAACCCGCGCTGTAAACGTGAAACTTGCTGAAAACGCAGGTGAAGAATATGCAGAAACAGATGGCCGTATTCCTTTGGAATCGGGTATCGTAGTTCCTGCCTACCGTCTTCCTACTGAAGCAGAATGGGAATATGCAGCACAGGCTCTTATCGGAACTCAATGGTTGGAAGAAATGCAAACCCATCAGCGCATCTATCCTTGGGATGGTCACGCGCTTCGTAATCCTTACGGAAAACAAATGGGTTTCTTCCTTGCTAACTTCAAACGCGGTCGCGGTGACTATGCCGGTATCGCAGGTCGTTTGAATGATGGAGCATTGATCACATCTTATATTTATGAATTCCCTCCTAACGATTATGGTCTTTATAATATGGCCGGTAATGTGAGCGAGTGGGTGATGGACGTTTACCGCCCTATGTCATTCCAGGATTTTGATGATTTGAACCCAATCAGAAGAGATGGATTTATGGATGACACTAAAGGTTATAATAACGTAGACAAGAATCCGGAGTCATTCACTTCATTGATTACTGACCATGCTCGTATCTACAAAGGTGGTTCATGGAAAGATGTTGCTTACTGGATGTCTCCTGGTACAAGAAGATATCTGGATCAGGATTCAGCAACAGCTACAGTTGGTTTCCGTTGCGCAATGATCAGAGCAGGATCGAACAACTAGTTCTTCTCTTTTTAATATAGAACAAAAAGCCCTCCCATACGGAGGGCTTTTTTATTGTGCTTCCGCGATGCAAGCTATACTCAATATGCAGCCGTGATCTGTCAAGTGCCTGCCGCATGCTTCGATCGTCGCGCCAGTTGTGATCACATCGTCCACTAATAAAATTCTTCTGTTGCGTACCCGATCATCATGCACGGCAAATACATCTTTCACATTTTCCCAACGCTCCACTTTATTCTTTTTTGTTTGAGTTGCTGTGCTTGTCGTGCGCATCGAGATACTCTCATCCCATGGCACATCCAGCGATTGGCTTAGTCCCTCAGCAAACTTTGCACTTTGGTTATAGCCTCTTTTTCGCTTGCGTGAATTATGCAGCGGCACGGGGACGATTAAATCAAATTGATCAATCAGGTTTTCTTTTAATTCCTTACCATAAAGTTTCCCAAGTTTCACACCAATCTCAGGATGGTTATTGTATTTCAATTCATGTAGTAAATGCTGCACAATTCCTGTCTTTCTGAATTTGAGAAAAGCCAAAGCATGCTCCAGCGGCAGGCGCCCGAAAAGTCTTTCTTTAATGGGATTTGAAATACTCTGATGATAGTTGGTCTTTGGCAATTGCAGAACACACTTTGTGCATAGTGTATCTTCCCCTTTCACAAGACCATCTCTGCAGCCAAAGCAATACTTCGGATAAAAAAGAGCTATAAAATCAGAAAATAGACTTTCTGCTTCCATCTTTGCGGGATTAATTTAATTCACATGGAACTGGTCAACCAATTTAATGAATATCGCAGCAAAATGAATGAGAAAATCATGGCTGCGGACAACCTGATTATCAAACGTATTTTCAACCTGGATACCAACGCTTATCAACCCGGAGCTTTAGATGTTAAATCGAAAGAACTGATCGGTTTGACATGCTCACTGGTTTTGCGATGCGATGATTGTGTAAAATATCATCTTGGCAAATGCAAGGAGGTAGGATTTACAACTGCCGAAGTACACGAAGCCATGGGCGTGGCCACTCTGGTAGGAGGAACAATTGTGGTTCCGCATCTGCGCAGAGCATTTGAGTATTGGGAAGATTTATCCAAAGAATAACGTGTTCAACCGGGATTTGGAATTCGACCGTAAGTGGCATAAGCTGCTTACTATCATGGACGAGAAAATTGGTCAAAAGCCAAAAGATCTTAATGGAGTTCTCTTTTTAGTAGGCGTTCAGGAGTTGGGCAGAGGATTTAAGCTTTTTTCAAAAGAAGAGAAACAGGACTTAATGCACATTGCAATCTGCAAAGTGCTGAGTCTTTCTGGCTATTATACATTGGACGGCATCGATAAAGATGGCTGGCCCCACTGGACATTGATCAAAAAACTTCCCCGCTTTGATTTACTGGAGCAAGAGAAGCTGCTGAAGATGCATGTGATTGAATATTTTGAGAAAGAGATGGACTGGGAAATTAATTTAAACCCGGATTGATCCCCTTAGCAGGTGTATAGTATCATTTTAGGTTTGAATTCGAAATCATGATTCTTATCTTGTTGGTTCTGAAAACTAAGTGAAGGGGCTCTTCGTTTTCAGTAGAGGGATATGACGGACGGGTTAAATCACATTGAACAAAAGCTAAAAGCTTTCAGACGAAAGTATTATCTGAATCTCTTTGTCAAAGGGGGTTTGCTTACACTTTCTTTTGTGCTTGTTTATTTTCTAATCGCATCACTGATTGAATACAATCTCTGGCTCAGCGGAACGGCACGTTTCTTAATTTTCAGCACCTTTTTCCTGGTGGTCATTTTTTGTGTCTTTCGCTTTTTAAAAGAGCCGCTCGGCTGGTGGCTATATAAAAAGGGAATTGGCCGCGAAGAAAGTGCAAAGATCATAGGAACGTTCTTCCCTTCCATAAATGATCGTCTGCTCAATGTGATCCAGTTATCACAGGAAGAAAAGCGCTCCGCATTGCTACAAGCCGGCATTCTGCAAAAGTCTTCGCAGTTTGAAAATATTTCTTTTGAAAGCGCCATTGACTTTCGCGACAATAAAAAATACCTCAAGTACTTCATCATTCCTTTCGCTGTCATTCTTCTATTGTCCATTTTCAATTCCCGCATTTTTACTCAAAGCTCGTCACGCATTGTTCAGTTTGGTCGCGAGTTTTCTCCTGAAGCTCCCTTTCAATTTGTTATTGAGAACAAAAGCCTGAATGCTTTTTTCAATGAAGACTTTACTTTAAACCTGGAATTAAAAGGGCAGGCCATTGCTGATGCAGTCTATATCGTATCAGGGCAGCAGCGATTAAAAATGGAAAGCACCGCTCCGGGTGTCTTCTCCTATACATTTGATAAGCTTCAGAATCAGGTTGACTTTCAGTTTGAAGCATCCGGATTTTTATCTGGCTCGCAAACCATACGATTAATCAATCGGCCTGAGTTGGTGGGTTTAAGTGTTGAGCTTCAATATCCGAAGTATCTCAATCGTAAAAACGAAGTACTTTCTAATGCTGCAAATCTTGAAATGCCGGAAGGTACTGTAGCTAACTGGCAAGTGCGTACGTCTAATTCATCCATTGCTAAAATCAATTTTGCCTCTGCGGAAAAGGAGTTTATTGATATGCAATCAATTGATAATCAATTATTTAATTATAAAAAAAGTATACATCATTCCGATCAGTATTCCATCCAACTCGAGAATGAGTACAGCCATAATCGTGATCAGATCAGTTATACAATTAATGTTCTGAAAGATGAGTATCCCGAACTTGTTGTGGATCATCTGCAGGATTCCATGCTATATAGTAACATTGTTATTGGTGGCTCAGCATCTGATGATTATGGGATCACCGAATTAATGGTTCGTTATCAGGTTCAGTCTGATCAGAAAAATACACCGCTTAAAGGAATTCGTATTCCATTGAACAGCAGCCAGCCACACCAAAGTTTCTTTCATCAGTGGAGTCTTGACTCTCTTAAGCTTAAGCCGGGAGATCAGCTGAATTATTATTTAGAAGTGTGGGACAATGATGGCGTGAATGGGAGAAAGTCGACTAAGTCAGCGATGTATCAATTCAAACTTCCTAGTAATGAGGAACTTAAGGCAGAAATAGCACGATCTCAATCTTCTGCTGAAAACAAAATTGACCAAAGTCTCAATAAGGCGAAAGACCTCAAACAGTCTATTGACGATGTCCAGCAGAAATTAAAAGGAAAGCAATCGCTTGAGTGGCAAGACAAAAAGATGCTCGAAGACCTGGTAGAGCAGAAGAAAAAATTAGATCAGACCATCAATGATCTGAAGAAGGAAAATCAAATGCTGGATCAGAAGAAAGAAACCTTCTCTGAAGAAAGTGAACGCATCAAAGAAAAATCAGAGCAGATTCAAAAGCTGATGAATGAACTTCTTGATCCTGAAACCAAGAAACTTTTTGATGAACTGGAGAAGCTTCTGAAAGAAAACTCAGATATGTCGCAGATGCAAAAGCTGCTTGAGAAGATGGATCGTAAAGAAATCAATCTTGAAAAGGAACTGGAGCGTACGCTGGAGCTTTTCAAGCAATTACAATATGACTATAAGTTAGAGCAAGCTATCTCCGAAATTAAAGAGCAAACCCAAAAGCAAGAAGAGCTTTTGAAGAAGACAGAAGAACTGAGTGATGATAAAAAGAATAAGGATCAGAGTCAGGATAAAGATGGGAAAGAAAACAAAGACAGCGGAAAAGAGAAACCGGACGATGGCAAAGAAGATGACGGCAAGTCTAAAACCGATAAGGATTCAAGAAACAATAATGGTAATGATGAGAAGAAGGACAAAGAAAAATCCAATCCCGATCAATTAGCAAAAGAGCAGGAGGAACTAAACAAAGATTTAGATCAGTTTGAAAAAGCCGTAGATGATCTTGAGAAAATGGGTGAAGAGCTGAATGAAGACGGAGAAACTCCATCTGAACAGGAAATGAAAGACCTGAAAGATTCACAACAGCAGAGTAAAGAATCCCTACAGCAGGGCAAGCCGAAGAAGTCCTCTGAGTCACAAAAGAAATCCGTCCAGCAAATGAAGCAGATGCAGCAAAAGCTGGAGGGAATGCAGAACGCAATGGAGATGGATATGAACATGGAGAATATTGAATCCTTAAGGCAGATACTACACGGACTGATCAAACTTTCTTTCGATCAGGAAAGCCTGATGAAAGATTTTGTTCCTATTCAACAAACCGATCCGAAGTACATTCAGCTTTCGCAGAATCAGTTAAAAATTAAGGATGATGCAAAGATATTGGAGGATAGTCTTCTGGCTTTGGGAAAAAGGGATGCAATGCTTGGATCGGTAGTTACCCGTGAAGTGGGCGAGTTAAATGATCACATCGAGAAAAGTATGGATAACATTCGCGAACGAAAAAAGGGAAATGCGAGTAGTGAAATGCAATTGTCAATGACCAGCATCAATAACCTGGCATTAATGCTGAATGATCATTTTGACATGATGATGGATATGATGGCCAATTCAAAACCAGGATCAGGTAAGAAAAAGAAGAAAGGCCTGGGAGAGATTCAACAACGTCTTAATAACCAGATTGAGCAGATGAAGAAAGGCGGACAGTCAGGCCGACAGCTTTCTGAAGAGCTTTCTAAAATGGCTGCAGAGCAGGAACGTATCCGCAGGGCTTTACAGGAAATGCAGGAGAAACTGAAACAGGAGGGAGGAAAGCCGCTTGGTAACGATATCCCCGGTAAGATGGAGCAAACCGAAATGGACCTGGTGAATAAGCAGATCACAGAACAAACCATTCGCAGGCAGAAGGATATTCTCACCCGTTTACTGGAGGCGGAGAAATCGATGCGGGAACAAAATATGGACGAAGAGCGTAAAGGAGAGTCAGCAAAGGATTACCAGAAGGAATTTCCGCGTGCATTTGAAGAATATTTAAGATTAAAGGAAAAAGAGCTAGAATTGCTCAAAACAGTTCCTCCTAAGCTTTACCCTTACTATAAGAAGGAAGTGAACGATTATTTTAAACGAATAGGAACTCAAGACTAAACTCAGTTGGCAGGCATGAACAACATCCACATTCAAATCCCTTCTTTATCCGATAACATAAGGATGATTGAAAGTTTCATTGATAACGCTAAAGACAAATTCCATCTGGATGATGATATATATGGCAACATTATGATTGCAGTAACTGAAGCCGTCAACAATGCCATTAAACATGGAAACGCTGCCGATTCATCTAAAAATGTATCCCTTTCATTAAGCCTTGAGAGTAGCCTGATCAAATTTAAGATTGAGGATGAGGGCAAGGGATTTGATTTTCATAATCTCCCGGATCCTACTTCGCCTGAGAATCTTGAGAAACCAGGAGGCCGTGGAATATTTCTGATGAAGCATTTATCCGATGAGGTTGATTTTAAAGAGAACGGCAGAATCGTAGAATTAAGCTTTTACATCAATTCCTGATGCCTATAAGATATTTTTCTGAGGGAGTTGATTTCAAACCTAAGCATCCCAGAAAAACAGCGGAGTGGATTATTAAGTCCGCTTCTAGGGAAAAAGCCAAGATCAAAAGTGTCAATTACATTTTTTGCACAGATGATTATCTGCTTACCTTAAATCAATCCTTTCTAAAGCATAATACCCTAACCGATATAATCACCTTTGATTATTCTGAATCAAAGCTTCTACTAGAAGGGGAGATCTATATTAGTATTGATCGCGTACATGAAAATGCACTCAAATTCAATAGAAAAGTGGATGATGAACTTCATAGGGTAATCATTCATGGTATTCTTCATTTGATTGGATATAAAGACAAGACTAACGAGGCTAAAATGCTCATGCGCAAAAAAGAGGATGCTTATCTATCTTTGCGACAACTAAATGTTCCACGTGGAACAAATAAACTCAAATAAGATTTTAATGTTCCACGTGGAACAAAACAGACAGACATGTTTCCTGAATACGATGTGATTGTGGTTGGTGGAGGCCATGCCGGATGTGAGGCAGCGGCAGCGGCAGCAAACATGGGCTCCAAGGTTCTATTGGTTACCATGAATATGAATACTATTGCTCAGATGTCATGCAACCCGGCTATGGGAGGTGTGGCCAAGGGGCAAATAGTAAGGGAGATTGATGCGCTTGGTGGATACTCCGGGATCGTCTCAGATAAATCAATGCTTCAGTTTAGAATGCTTAACCTCTCCAAGGGCCCAGCAATGTGGAGTCCAAGAACGCAAAACGATCGGATGAAGTTTGCTGAAGAATGGAGGTTAGCTCTCGAAAGAACTCCAAATGTAGATTTCTGGCAGGAAATGGCTTCTGAGCTTCTGATAGAGAATAATAAAGTGGTTGGAGTAAAAACGGCCTTAGGATTACAGATAAAAAGTAAAGCAGTTGTTCTTACCAATGGCACATTCTTAAATGGAAAGATTCATATAGGAGAGAAGAGCTTTGGAGGTGGGCGTACAGCAGAGAAAGCCGCAACAGGATTAACAGAACAACTGGTACAACTGGGCTTTGAGGCAGGGAGGATGAAAACAGGAACTCCGCCAAGAGTAGATGCCCGAAGCCTGGACTATTCTAAGATGGAAGAACAGAAGGGTGATGAGAATCCTGGTAAGTTCTCTTACACAGATACTAAACCATTAGAGCGACAATTAAGCTGTTGGATCACATATACTAACGAAAGTGTCCATGACGAACTTAAAACCGGTTTTGAGAAATCACCCATGTTCCAGGGGCGTATCAAAGGATTAGGTCCAAGATACTGTCCTTCCATAGAAGATAAGATCAACCGGTTTGCTGAAAGAGAAAGGCACCAGATATTCGTGGAGCCTGAAGGATGGAATACGGTAGAGATTTATGTAAATGGATTTTCCACTTCCCTTCCTGAAGATGTCCAATACAGAGCGCTAACAAAAATACCTGGATTCGAGAAAGTAAAAATGTTCAGACCTGGCTATGCTATAGAGTATGACTTCTTTCCTCCAACTCAGCTAAAGCTGACATTGGAAACGCAGCTAATAGAAAACTTATACTTTGCCGGGCAAATCAATGGCACCACAGGTTACGAAGAAGCTGCCTGCCAGGGATTAATGGCAGGGATTAACGCTCACAATAAAGTATTCGAAAAAGATCCGGTAATTCTAAAAAGATCAGAGGCGTACATTGGTGTACTAATTGATGACCTGGTAACAAAAGGAACACAGGAACCTTATCGCATGTTTACCTCCAGAGCAGAATACAGAATTCTTTTAAGACAAGATAACGCTGATATACGACTGACAGAGATTGGTTATAAAATAGGTCTTGCTGACGAAACCCGATTGAAGAACGTAAATAAGAAAATAGCAGAAACCACTACCTTAATAGAAGAATTAAAAAAGTTTAAGTTCGATCCGGAGGTTATAAACTCTCAACTGATAGCACTTGATACAGCACCAATTAAAGAAAGGTCCGCTGCCATAAATCTGATCAAGCGTCCACAGCTTGGTCTTAAAGATCTCATCATCATGGATCCGATCTTCAAAACAGAAATGGAAAAGGTCTCCAATGAAGTTTTAGATCAGGCGGAGATATTCATAAAGTACGAGGCATACATCGATAGGGAAGAGAAACTAGCTTCTAAGATTGAAGGGCTTGACGAATTCAAGATACGGCCAGACTTTGACTACGACCGGGTAAAAGCTCTATCGCTCGAAGCCCGAGAAAAATTAAAACGAATTCGTCCTGAAACAATCGGGCAAATGTCTCGCATCAGTGGAGTATCACCAGCCGATGTTTCCGTTGTTACTATTTACCTTGGAAAATAAGTTAATGGGCTTTGAGCAAATAGAAATCTGTCCGATCTGTTCAGGAAAAACATTCAGACCATACCTGACAAGTACTGACTATACGACAAGTGGTAACGACTTCAACATTGTACAGTGCACAAATTGCAGCTTTGCTATCACCAACCCAAGACCCGATAAGTCAGAGATTGGGGAGTATTATAAGTCGCAATCGTATATCTCTCACACAGGTGGTTCAAACAGTTTAATCGATAGAATATATCTTTTAGCCAGATCCAGGTCTCTGAAGAGAAAAAGGAAGCTGATTGAAAAATACTCAAACAAGCTTAGTTTGCTTGACTACGGGTGTGGCACCGGAGAATTCTTAAATGAATGCATAAAGCAAGGGTGGATCGGAAACGGTATAGAGCCCTCAAAAGAAGCAAGGTCAAAAGCAGAAGAGCTCAATAAAAAGCCTATCTACTCTGATATAAGTCAAGTGATTGAAAATCAATTCAATACAATAACTCTATGGCATGTTTTAGAACATGTGCATGAATTGAATTTAACCTTAGAAAAACTAACTCAGTCATTAGCAGTTAATGGCACTGTTTTTATTGCAGTACCCAATCCTACATCATGGGATGCTAACAAATATGGAAAAAACTGGGCTGCATACGATGTTCCACGACATCTGTGGCATTTCTCTAAGAAAAATATGACTCAACTACTTAGTAATCACAGCTTAACAGTAAAAGAAGTTATACCAATGAAACTGGATGCTTACTACGTTAGTCTTCTTAGCGAGCAGTATAAGACTCCAAATCAGTCAAAGATCAAAAGGTATCTTCTTGGTTTCATCAATGGATTAATCTCTAATATTAAAGCATCTCAAAAAATAAATCATTCCAGTCTCATCTACGTTGCTAAAAGATGAAAGCCAATCTCCTCAAAACACTCGCACTTCCATTAGGTCTTATTTTTTGCGAATGTGCCACTGTAACAACTCCGATGGGCGGACCCAAAGATGAAGAAGCACCTACTTACGAAAGTTCCTCATCTAACTCCTCCCCGAAACACAATCAAAAGAACTTTAAAAAAAGTATAGTTCAATTGTCATTTAGCGAAGACATCAAACTCAAAGACGCGAAAGAGGAGATAATTATAACACCATCACCTGGCAAAGACGTAGACTATCAAACCAAAGGAAAATTATTAACCATCGAACCCAAAGAAGGATGGAAAGAAAATACCACTTACAGCATCACATTCAGGGAAGGAGTTCAAGACATAACAGAAAGTAATCCCGTAGAAAATCTGAGGCTTGCATTTAGTACAGGGCCAGTGATAGATTCGCTTTCCATAAGTGGAAGCATCAAAGATGCGCTCACGGAAAAGATCCCGGAAAAGATTACTGTTGCCATCTACACTTCAGATACATTCAACATATTTAAACACGCGCCTATCTACTTTACCAAATCAGATAAAGAAGGCAACTTCAGATTGGATAATCTGAAACCAGGCAGCTATCACATCTATGCTTTTGAGGATAAGAACAAAAACCTAAAACTTGAAAGCCAAAACGAACAATTCGGATTTGTGGCCAATACAATTGAGCTTCAGAAAAATGTAAGTAAAATATCTATACCACTGATACAGATTGATACGAGGAAATTAAAGATGAATAAACCCAGATCAACTGGTGAAGTCGCATTTCTGAAGTTCAATAAAAACGTAACCGGATATACATTAAAAACCACGGAACGAAAATTACAAATACCAAACTCATTTGGAGATGATCAGACAGAAGTAAAGTTAATACTATCGAATTTGGAAATGGATAGCATACTGGTTAACGTAAACGCATCAGACAGCCTGCTACAAAAAATAGACACCGCAGTCTATGTTAAAAAAGGAAAGAACCAGAAGATAGACGAGAAGTTCTCTGCTGAAATAATCAACCCAACACTTGAGCTCGAAACAGGAAATTTCTCGTTCAGTATAACCT
>NNBV01000186.1_pt1 | contig 18459 bp, 17 predicted proteins | sample 1173771 | NCBI WGS metagenome assembly NNBV01 (sample SAMN07173938, study PRJNA388173) | plant metagenome | isolation source: symbiotic tissue sample KVS11 | place: Norway: Troms, Kvaloya island | reverse complement strand
AACTGGCGCAACGCATTGGCAGTTACGGCGGACTGGCCTTCGTCGGCACACCCCAAAGTATTGCCGATGAGATGGAGAAATGGCTGATTGAGGAAGGCTCTGACGGTTTCAACATCATGTTCCCTTTTCTTCCCGAAGGCTTGAATGATTTTGTCGATAAAGTTGTGCCAGAACTCCAACGGCGTGGGATTTTCCGCAAAGAGTATGAGGGTAAGACGTTGCGCGAAAATCTTGGACTGGCACGCCCTGCTAATCGCTTCTTCCAGACTAGTTTGGTGTAAGCTGCGATCGCTAGTATGCTGCTTTGACTCCAATAGATGTTAAGCCTTAAGCATTTGTCAAATTATAGTATGACCACAAACACATGACAGATGAAAGAAGTCACTTAAGAACCACTTTTAATCAAGTAGCACTGTTATATGACCAAGTTCGACCAGAATATCCAGAAGCGCTTTTTGACGATGTGGTGTCTCTCTCACAAATCACTCCAGACGGAAGGATATTAGAGATTGGTTGTGGTACTGGTCAGGCAACTGTGCCCTTTGCCCGCCAGGGTTATCGTATACTCTGCATTGAGTTGGGTGAGAATCCCCTTCCAAGTTTTCCCAGTCCCCAGTCCCTTTTTCAACTCTGAGTCTTTCCTGCAAAAAGACGTTAAAACAGATTGACAACTTGGGGAAAATTTGGGAGTATCAAACTACGGTAATTCGGTAGATTTTTAGTACTTTATAAAACTTAAATACATCTAAAACCCTTACAGAGGAATGGTTTTTGTCGAGTGCAGTCGGTGGCTTGAATATGTTACCAGATGCAATTGCCTCAAGGCTGGAAACATTCTTCAACTTTGTAGTGCTAAAGTCGCGTCACCCAGAAATAGGAATTGCCTCACCACTCACCAACATAGATTTTCCATAGGATATTCGGAGATAGAAACTAATGATTAAGAGTCCAGAGAAACTTGCAGATACGACAATTCAGTTTTCGGCTCCTGTGAGAGCAAACTCACCGGAACTCCAGCAGCTTTTTGATTTTATTGCTCTGGGGGCAAGTGAGCGCGATCGCGATCGCATCCTTCCCTATGATGTAGTCGAACTGATCCGGCGTTCCCGGTTGGGTGCATTGCGAATCCCCGTTGCCGAAGATGGTGGTGGTAGCACGGCACGCGAACTGTTTGAGGTCGTGATTCGGCTGGGGGATGCCGATCCAAATGTCGCTCACATTGTACGGAATCACTTCTCTGTAACAGAGCGAATTTTGCGTTCTGAGCGCACCCAAAGGAATCGTCGCTGGCTCAAAGCCGTCGTCGATGGCGCGATTATTGGACTCGCTTCGACCGAACTGGAAGTTAAGCGATCTGGTGGTGGTCAAGTCGCGAATACAAAATTAACACCTGATGGTGATGGCTATCGTCTAAATGGGACGAAGTATTACAGCACTGGCAGCCTTTATGCAGACTTGATTTTCGTGCGTGTACTAGTACCCGATGGCACTAAAGCGTTTATACTCATTCCCACCAACCGCGAGGGCATTGACCTTGTGGATGACTGGGATGGCTTCGGTCAAAGGCTTACAGGTACGGGAACGACTATCTTCACGAATGTTCGTGTAGAGGCGGATGAAGTAATTTTTGAGACGGACACAGACAAAGACAACCTGCCATACAACATCGTCCCGCAATTATTCCTGACAGCAATTAATGCTGGCATTATTCACAGCGTTCTACGCGATGCAACAGCCCTCGTCCGTACCCGACCCCGAACTTTCTACCATGCTGTATCCGAGCAAGCCTCAGAAGATCCAATCTTGCAGCAGACTGTCGGGCAGATTGCCGCCAATGCCTTTGCTGCCGAAGCGATCGTTTTAGCAGCAGCTGATGGTCTTGATCGCCTCCCTGCTGCCCAAGCTCAGGGTGAAGAGGCAGAAACGGCTGCGGCACTGGCAACTTCTCTGAGTGCATCCAAAGCCAAATTGATTGTTGATGATTTAGCTCTACGTTCAGCCACTTTGTTGTTTGAAGTTGGTGGGGCTTCCACAACAAAGAAAAGCTCCAACTTTGATCGTCACTGGCGCAACGCCCGCACCTTGTCCTCACACAATCCAAATCATTTTAAAGCTCGTGCGATCGGGAACTACGAGATCAACGGTACACCATTGCCGCAACGAGGATTCTTCTAATTTTGTTCAGATCCCTGACTTCTAACCTACGGGAAACCACTTTATGAGTGTTTATTAGAAGTCGGGGATCTCGCAGCCAACCGAAACCGTTGAGAGGAACTATGAGTGCAATTGATACTACTTCTTTGAGAGCAAGTCTTTTTTCTAACAAGTTAAAATCAGTAAGCGAAATTCCCCAAAATGCAACTGTGACAATTGCTAATGATGTTATCAATAACGACCGAGGATTACGGCTGTTAGCAACGAATAATCTCATTAAATTAAAAGAAAATCCTAAACAATTCGTGACCCAAAGAGATATCGCTGCTAACCCGAAAAACTTGCAAATCAAGGAAGTAGAAGGTGTACAAGTTGTCCGAGCTATTAATGATGTGATTTCATAGTATCTTCTGCTCAAACTGTTGCACTTGCAGGCATAGAACCTAATTCTATGGGTAAAGAAACAGCTAAAGACAAGAAATACGCTCTTGCATTAGTTACATTACAAGGTCGAGAAAATGAACCAAAGATTCAAAAGTTAAACAAACTACTCGTCCATCCAAACGTCAAGGATTTTATCAACAAAGAATACAAAGGAAGGATCGTAGCAGTTTTTTAAAGATTGTTGCTCAAATCGAATAATTTTTTTGATATTTTTATCTATGGTTCTTTTACAGTTGATTTTCTCACTACTTGAGTGTAGCTTTACATAGAAATACCTAGCACTAAATTCTCATAGTCAAAGATAAAGAAATATTGATTAGATTTGAATAGCCCATCAAAAGGTGGTATCTTATTTCCTATACTACTGTAAATCGATCGAGTTAGTGTATTTATTCTATATCATCATAGATATAGCTGCTTAACCTCCTAAAAATTGATATCAAGGATTCAATTGTGGTGAATTATTTAAAACAACACCGCTTTCAATATAAACAAAAATGTTCTGACAGTAAGAACATTGCGATCGCAACGTTTTTTCTTGCTTTGATAGCTTCTGGTTACGGTCAACAAACAGCTATCAATGTCGTAGCTAACTCAGATTCTTCTGCAAAAACTCTCACTACCAAAACTACAGAGAAAAACAATGTGATTCACTTGGGCTACCAAAAAGGTGGGATTATTCCCATTGCACGCCAACGGGGTGAGCTAGAGCGTCAGTTGAAACAAGAAAGAGAAAATCATGGCAAATTTCACTAGACCACAACCGCCAGTCTTTGAACGAGTTGAAGAAGAACGACTCTACCGCAAACAACGCCTTGCTGCGGCATTTCGACTGTTTGCTCGTTTTGGCTTTAGTGAGGGAACAGCAGGCCACATTACCGCCAGAGATCCTGAGTTTACCGACCATTTTTGGGTAAATCCCCTTGGCAAGTACTTTGGCCACATCCGGGTTTCTGACTTGATTTTGGTCGATAGAGAAGGCGAAGTTGTCAAAGGTAATGCTCCTGTCAATCGCGCCGCTTTTGCCATTCATTCACAGGTTCATGAGGCGCGGCCTGATATAGTTGCAGCTGCTCATGCTCATTCTCTGCATGGTAAATCTTGGTCAAGTCTTGGTCGCCTGCTTGATCCCTTAACTCAAGATGCTTGTGCTTTCTATCAAGACCACGCTCTATTTGATGACTATAGAGGAGTAGTTCTAGATACTTCAGAAGGTAAAAGAATTGCTGAATCTTTGGGAGACAAAAAAGCTGTCATTTTGCGGAATCATGGCTTTTTGACGGTGGGGCAGACAGTAGACGAAGCTGCTTTTTGGTACATTTCTTTTGAGCGATCGGCTCAAGCCCAACTGCTTGCAGAAGCAGCTGGCAAACCACTTCCCATTGACCACGAAACAGCAACTTTTACTCATAACCAAGTAGGAACCCATTCCGGCGGTTGGTTTAGCTTTCAGCCTCTCTACGACCGAATTGTAGGCGAAGAACCAGACTTACTAGAGTAGTTGGTGGTTATTTTTCTTCATTGTCTTTTTATACCCAAAAATTAACGTGTCTACCAATTGGCTGCGGCAGAATTTTTTCTTCTCTCTGGGTTGCTTGTTAATAGCAACAACAGCTTGCTCAGAGGTTAAGTCCACGAGTCCGGCAACGATCGCTGCTAATCCTAGTCCATCTAAAATTGCAGTGTCGAATACAACTCAATTGCATGTTGCTAAATATAAAGGTGGCTGGGACTTAAATTTAAAGTTAGCTGGACTAAATAATTTCCCTTATCAAACTCAATTTACTGAGTTTACTGGGGGTAATTTGATGGTACAAGCAATCAATGCTGGTGCGATTGACTTAGCCTCAGCTAGTGAAATTCCACCAATTTTTGCGATTGAATCGAAAGCATCTGTAAAAATTATTGCCACTCTCAAAGGGCCGACGGTTGGTCAAGTTGTACTCGTACCCAAGGACTCGACTGCCAAAACGATCGCCGATCTTAAAGGTAAGAAAGTAGGTTACGTTAAAGCCACAACTGCCCACTACTTCCTGATTAAGATGTTGGAGAAAGTCGGGCTAACGATGAAGGATATCAATGCAATTCCTTTATCGATACCCGATGGGCTTTCGGCTTTTCGTAAAGGTGAGCTTGATGCTTGGGCTACCTACGGTTATTCCATCCCCCAAGCCCAAAAAGAAGGGGCGCGGGTGCTGGAATCTGCAAAAGATATTTTGAGTGGTAACTTCGTAATTATTGCTTCACCCAATGCGTAGGCGTAGCCCGTCGTAGACATCGCTGATCCCCAAAAGAAAGTAGACATCGCTGATTTTCTCTGTCGTTTGCAGAAATCTCAAACTTGGCGGGAATCTAATCTCAAGCAATGGTCGAAGAATTATGCAACTACTATTGATGTTGATGAAGACATCGTTTATCAGGATGCCAAGCAAGGACAACAACAGCGTCGTCAAGAATTACTTCCTGTTTCTGACGCAGCTATTGCTTCTCAGCAAAAGGTTGCTGATACCTTTTTTCAAGCGGGTGTAATTCCCACAAAAGTTGATGTTAAACAACTTTGGGACAGCAGTTTTAACGAAGATATTGCCAAATGCCAATAATTGCAGCAAGGAGTAAAAAGCTAAATATCAAAMTTACCTTATTTTTAATAAAGGTAAAAATATGTTTCATGGAATAGAAAGAGAATTATTAAATGGAGCACCTTGGTTATTTGGGCAACAGTCTCAATTACCTCATCATCTGCAATTATTAGATGAGCAAGAACATGAGAACTGTGATATTTGGGAATTACCACTACAAGAATCTGCTGATCGTGAGCGTGTTTTTAAGCAGGAGATAAAACGGTTTGGGATTTTCAGTAAACTAAAAAGCTTTTCTTTAAAGGCGCTTGCCAATAAATAAAAATAAGCGTTATCAGCTACTCAAATTAATAGAAAATTTCAACTAATTTCTAATGTGCAGTACAGCTTTACCGGGGTAGCTTCTTTCAAGTATTTGGGCGACATCTGCACGACTTCACTAACAGTCAGCAATAATTTTGTTCGTAAAACATAATATTAGGTAAGCTAATAATTAGGTTTACATGATATCATGTTCTTCAGTATTAACTAATCTCGGTAAAATCTCATTTCATCCTCAAATACCGATATGACAACAACGACTGACCTCGATTTTGCCGCACGTGAGGCGTTGCGCCTACTCGGCCCCGATCCCGAAAACTGGGTGAGCGATCGCTCAGGCATTGACCACAATGTGACGATAGTAGGCGGTAGTGGCAGTGGCAGCACCTTCGCATTTGCCCTGCGGCGTGCCGGCATTGGCCGCGTGACAGTCATTGACGAAGCTGAGGACGAAGCCCATGCAGGCGTGTGGCTGACGCGAGCGCGGATGAAAAAGCTACGCACACCGAAAAACCTACCAGGGCCAGAACTGGGTATTCCGGCGCTATCATTTCAAGCTTGGTACGAGGCGCGGCAAGGTGTTGAGGCATACACAGCGATTGACCGCATTCCACGAGTAGCGTGGGCTGAGTACCTCAGTTGGTATCGGCATTTTCTGGGCATTCCAGTTAGGTATCGGACGAAGTTGGTGCGGATTGAGCCGGACGCAGATTTCTTTCGCCTGCACCTAGAAGTGAACGGTGTGGCGCAGGTGGAAACCACACGTAAAATTATCTTCGCCAACGGTGTAGCTGGCACTGGTGGCCCAAATATACCGCCTGTATTAGCATCTCTGCCACGCACTTTATATGCACATACAGCCGATAAAATCGACTTCAACAATCTGCGTGGCAAAACAGTAGCAGTGCTGGGTGCTGCGGCCTCGGCCTTTGATGCGGCAGGAGTGGCACTTGAATCAGGCGCTAAGGCAGTACATTTGTTCGCACGGCGATCAGCGATCGCATCTGTACCGGTGAATCGCCTGCGAGGTTATCCTGGCGCTTACTATAACTATCCGCAACTACCTGATGCCGCTCGGTGGTTCCAAGCCTGGCGCTTTCATCAAGTTGGCTCTACGCCACCACCAGACGCAATTGAGCGGGTAATAGCGTTCTCTAACTTCCACCTGCATCTATCCGCACCGTGGAAATCTGCTCACAATCAAGGCGATCGCATTGTCGCTCAGGTAAATGATGATGTTTTCGAGTTCGATTTTGCGATCGCTGGTACTGGCTACTTTGTTGACCCGACAAAGCGCCCGGAACTCGCCGAATTTGCACATCATATCGCCCTCTGGCGCGATCGCTATGAAGCCCCAGCCGACCAGCGTGACGATCAACTCAGCACCCACCCTTACCTTGGCAGCGCCCATGAATACCAAGAGAAAATACCTGGCAATGCCCCCTACCTGAAGGACATCCATGTGTTCAATCCTGCTGGCTTCGTAAGCTTCGGTCTGCCCATCGGTGATGTACCTAGTATCCGACGCGATGTGCCAGCAGTAGTGGCACGCATCAGCCACGACTTATTCTTCGCTGACTGGTCATTACACGAAACCCGGATCACTAGCGGCAATATTTCGCCGGACTTCGACACATCATTATATGCAGATGCGGTGTGGAAACAGCAAGCCAAGGTGGCAGTCAGCTAAATCTGCGTAGTGTTTATATACCCCTAATGTGAATTAAATAGGAGGTACACCCGTAGGGGCACGGCATGTTCACTACACCTTGCGATCTGATTTTGTACCGCATCTGAGTGGGAACCGCTATATGGTTATTACAAACTAGCGTTACTAAGGTTGTCGTTTGGGGTAGAAGCTTGAGGTTTGTTGAGCATAGTCAGTATCAACAGTGGTAATTGGAACAAGAAAAACACTAAGTCGATAATCCCAAAGGCGGGATACACGTTAGGGTAAATAAAGAAAAAGAAGATGACTCCCTGTAATCGGGCAAAGATTGCTAGTACCGCATTAGATGTGTAGCGGTACGGGTCATTTCCTCCCGGAATGTAGAACAGCGACAGCAAAACCACTAGCAAGCCAGCAAACGAAGTCCATACCGGGTCTTGGGTAGGTCTTTGGTGGAGTAATTCCAGCAACCAACTCGGTGCGAAGATAGCGGGTATACCCATCACGGTGTTTTGGATAACGCCTAACCAGACAAGCGCACGAAACCAAACAGCATATTTGTTCATAGCTTAGTTACAAAGTTTTGAGATATTCAACTAATGCTTGTTTCTCTTTAGCGGGTAAATCAGTGCCATAGATATGTCCTTGATTACTATTACCAGGAACACTAATGTCGTATTTAAAACCTACACGCTGTGCTTCTTCTCCTTCAGAAACAAAGCCAACTTTTGTCTGGTCGTAGACATCAAATCCTCGGTAAAAAGATTGGGGACGATTCTCTGGTTTTTCTAACAAGTCTTGTAAGGATGGCACCGAACCATTATGTAAATAAGGCGCTCTTAACCAAAGACCATCAAGGGAGACAGATACATAACCATTGGTCTTCCGTAACTCGCTAAAGTCCCAAGGATAACCATCACCAAATTTGTTGTAAGTATCTGCTGCTTGCTGCGTCCACATATCTAGACGGTGGCGGTCAGTTCCCACTTCTTCAACAGGAATCACCTTACCAGTCCTTTCGCCGCCAAATGCGTGACAAGATGCACAAGTACTGCTAAAAATCTCTTTTCCTTGTGTAGCCAATTGCTCATTAAGTGCAAATGGATATTTGGGAGGCGGTAGTTCCGAAATATAATCTTCAACCCGTTGAAGATCCTCTACTGGTAGAGACTCTTTAGTTGCACCATCACCAATAGCCCCAGTCTGCACCGTTTCCCGCAATGAAGTTTCTAAACCATCCCAATGCAGGGCAAAGTTTTGGTGTTGCTTTTCATTCCACAGAGGCATCATATCTGAGTTACCAATGGTGTCATCTTTAGGCAACTTTAAGGTAGTGAACTTCACAGGGTTAAACGGGTCAATTCTACCCGGCCCCCAATCTGGACGAGAATCAGTCCAAGCAAAGTCTGCTTTTTGTTGCAGCAGCCCTTTCTTTGTTTGAGGAATAATCACAAAGCGATAAAGCAGGTTTTCCCACCAGGAAAACTCATGACTATATTTAATTTCATCAAGGATATAGTCAGGTTCAAATCTGGGGTCACTCGCAGCGTTACCGAGAAAGCGGACATAGCCTTGAGAATCAAATTTATTAGCCGGCCCAGCTGCAATGATTGTTGGCTTATCTTTGAGGTTTTCTCGATAAGTAGCATTATGACAAACAGCACAAGTTATCCCAACTCTGGGAAACCCAATGGTTTTTTTAGAAAAACCGACTGGTAACTCTTTACCTTCTTCCCATGTAATTCCCAAAGAAGTATAACCACCTGGGCCTGGTAGCTTATCGGGAAATATACGCGGCAATACTAACCAAATCCAATACGGTACACCTTGTGCCTGCTCTGTACCAATAGAACCATATTTAAAATGATCCTCTGGTGATTTATAAACTTCGCTAGGAACTTCGCGGAAAAGGCTGTACCATCCCGCATAACCTACAACCCCAAAAATCAGGACAATAACTACAGCAATTGAGGTGATTATTTTCCCTAATTTTGACTTAAATATTGCCATAAACTTAGGTTTCTCCTTGCTAAAGTGTCCTTCAAAGTTCTTTCATGTACTCAACAATTGCATCTTTCTCTTCTGGGGAAAGATCAACGCCGTACAAGTGACCGCTATTGCTGTTACCCTCAAGTTTTGTATCAAACTTGAAGTACTGTTTACCATTTTCTTCAGCGACATCAGAGACAAAACCAACTTTTGCTCTATCGATAACGTCATAGCCCCGATAGAATTCTTGTGGTCTGTTCTCTGGTTTTTCTAGTAAATCCCGTAGGGTGGGGACTGAACCATTGTGCAAATAAGGGCCGCGTAACCAAACACCATCAAGGGGCATATTTGCATAGCCATTAGTCTTGCGGAAATGCTTAAAGCGCCAATCATAACCTGCATACAGGGTATTTTGGTTAGAGATGGTTTCATAAGTAAATGAATCTAGGCGACGCCGGTCTGTACCAATTTCTTGAATTGGTACAACTTTGCCTGTATAGGCACCACCAAAAGCGTGACAGCTAGCGCAATTACTTTCAAAAAGCGGTTTTCCTGTGGCTGCTAAAGTTTCGTTAACTTCGTAGGGATATTTTGGTGGTGGTAGTTCCAAAAGCCAATCGGCAATTCGATCAATCCGAGGTAAATCAATCGTTGTGGGTGTGACTCCAGTGCCTAAAGCTGCACTCTTATTGCGTTCATCAACAGAACTATTATTACCATCCCAGTGCAACTCTAGTCCCTTGCGGGGCTGTTGATTCCAAATTGAGGGGAAATCAGAAGTACCAATTAGTTCATCCTCACGCAACTTATCCATTGGGAAATGGAATTGAATTGCTTTATAAGGATTAAAAGTATCTACTCTTCCTGGGCCCCAATCTGGTTGTGTTTCAACAAACTTAAGTCGATATGCCTGATTAATTAGCGCATCTCTAGTTTGGGGAATTGCAATATAGCGATAAAGTAATTTTTCAATGGGGTTGAGACCACCACTGATTTTTTCAATTTCTGGCAACATCCGGTTAGCAGTAAAGCGCTCATCCACACCAACTGCTGATAAGAATTTGATATATCCCTGCAAATTAAGTACATTAGCAGGCATTGCTGTAATCACTTGATGTTCGCTATTAGGCGTATTTCGTAACGTTCCCGTATGACATACAGCACAATTTAGCCCAATACGATCAATAAAAACTCTCCGTTGCGAAAAACCTACAGGTAAATCTTTATCAGGTTCTTTGATAAATCCCAGAGAAGTATAACCTTGTCCAGGTAATTTATCTGGGAATAATTCTGGTAAAACTTTCCAAATCCAGTAAGGGATGCCATTGATGGGTTCGCTGCCAATTGAACCATATTTAAAGTGGTTTTCAATGTCAGCATAATCGACTGGGGAGTTAGAAAAAACAGGCCAAAGCAAAAAGACTGCTACTGCGACAACACCCACAATCACAACCCAAATTCGCTGGAAGACTCCCTTGATTGAGGTCGGGAGTAGGGTAGGGTTTGTTTGTTCAGTCATGAAACACTCCCTCTATTATCGAGATTATCTGTAAGCGAAATTGTCAATGTGATACCCATCGCTTTTTTATTTAGATGAATTTGCAAACTGAGTTGGATGAAAGACTGACATAACTTCTTCCATCATCTCTTCATAGCTATTGAAGCGATCTTGTTCGTAACAACCTAAGGGATTTTCAGTTACATTCAGCAGGCATTTGTTGCAATAGGTACAGGGTTTATCTGCCAGGTCTTTACCTGCTTGAAAAGATTTAACTAAGTCATTATTAGCAATTAGGGTACGAGCCATTGTGACACCATCACAATACTTATCATTAATTGCTTGACGAATATAAGAAGCCTGTTGCAAACCACCAGTACATAATACGGGAATATTAACGTGCTTTTTAATTTCTTTGGCATCCAGCAAGTTTCTACCTTGGTTCTCTGCCAGTAATTGCTTAATTTTAGGGTCTTTTACATCATCACCACTAAACGCTTGAGGAGGCAATTGCTTTTTGACTCGATTCCATAAAAGATTGAAAACGGGATGCAAAAATGAGTTGCGAAATAAAATGTAGTTGCGTGTGGTTTCTACGCCACTGGATAACATAGTGTCATAAGTTCTGCTAATGACATCGAAATTAAAATCACCAATGGGATTGAGTGGATGAGGAAATAAGCTACCAGTTGATACATGGACGCCATCAGCCCCAGCTTCTTCTGCCCATTTACAAACTTGGATGGATTCTTCTATGGTATTACCTGGTTTTTCCCAAAAGGTGACGGCGTTGTTATAGTCAACAGCACTAATTTTGAATTGTAAGTGAAAGTCGTTGCCTACTTCTTTGCGGATTGCTCTAATTACATCTAGCAAAAATCTGGCTCGATTCTCTAATGAACCACCATACTCGTCTTGACGGTCGTTAATTCCAGAACTGAGAAATTGGTTAAAAAGATATCCATTAGCACTGTGCAATTCTATTCCATCCAAACCTGCTTCCCGGACACGTCTAGCACCATCGGCAAAGTATTGGATTGTTTCTTTAATTTCTGCTAGTGTCATCGCTTGACACAGAAACCCGTGGAATGGCTCAGTTGTGCTGGTAGAACTTAAGGCTTTTTTTCCTAAATTTTCTACACCACCAATATCCTGCTGTCGCCCAGAATGACTTAATTGCAAAATAAATTTACAGTCATATTCGTGGACTTTTTCTCCTACTTTTCGCCAAAAAGGAACGGTTTCATCAGAGTGAATAGTGGCGTAATTGGGCATAATTCTGCCCCGGATAGCGACCGGGACAAAGGAAGTAATAATAGCCCCTACACCACCACGAGCAAACTTTTCTTCCCAGTTGATCCGGGCTTGGGTACCTGAACCATCATAGTTATCCCATCTTCCGGAAATACTAGAGCGAAATATCCGGTTTTTTACTGTGAGATTTCGGAATTTTAATGGTTCAAAGATAATATCGTTTTCCATGTGTTCCTCTCTCTTTTGTGTTCTTTCGGCAATAGAATTCGGCTTGGTGAATTTTTCGTAGCACTAATAGCCTCACCAGAGAACTGTTATTTTCAACGTCTCTGGGAGGGCGAATTTTTTATGTCTACAAATCCACAGCGTAGGTTTTCGGATGGAAACGCTAAGTATTAAGTTTTTGTTACTTAGATTTGCCTACCAAGTTTCAGCACAGATATTTATCCTTATTGGTTTTTACAGTTATATAAAGACTTTTGCTTTTTGTAAACCTACGGTATTTACAGAGCAATTCTTAAAAAAAGTGAAAATTTTCGTCTTTTGATTTTTCTTAAAGGGTTAAGAAAACCTTAAAAGACGCTCCAAAAAATTTGTTCCGAACTTAACCAAGTGCCTAGTGAATGGATATAACCATAGCAAATTGGTTGTTGAACACCGTTGTAAATTTACAATTTTTTAAATTTTTGATTTAGAAATGTATAAAAGTTTATTGATGACGTTTTGCAAACTTGTGTAGTAAGTTCATATATAAGTAACCTCAGTAAGGTACATTTTAAATCATCAAAATATCCCAAGACTAAATCTGGAAAATGGGAAATTACTGATGAAGTATTAATGTGCCTCTGCAAACGTGAGGTGCAGTGGAAAAGGTTTAGGTGTTGCAACTAGAGAGTTTTATGAAAAAGACAAGTCTAATTTTTAAGGGCTGTCTGCTCCTCCTGTTCGTGGCTATGTTTATAGTCTGCGGCTTTTATGGAACGCCTACAGCTCTAGCTGATGAGTATACTAATACACCTGTAGCCTTAAGTACAGAGTATTCGGATACAGGTGTAAGCGAATACCCCGACAACTGTGATGGTATCGGTTATCTCCCAGAGTATACAAAAGAGAATTTGACAGATGCTGAGAAACGGGGTCGTTGTACCTGGTACTTATGGACTGGCGGTAATGACAAGTACTATCGTGATTTAGCGAAGCGGACACATGGCGGTGCTGATCTGCTAAAGCTGATTGACTCGCGGGTGCATGACGAGCGATTTCAACGTTATGGCGCAATTAACGATCCGGGATGCGAAAAAGCAACGGCGCCAGATGAATACGGTTTATGGCTAGATAAATGTAAAGACCCACTTTCAACTGGCGTTATCGGGTTGCGTAAGTTCCAAAATCCCAACTTTGACTCGGCAAAATGGAACTCTAACGAGTATTTAAAAACCTCACAAGTCGAGCCTCCCTACTTGATTGGGCAGTCCTGTGCTATCTGTCATGTAGCCTTAGATCCCCTCAATCCACCTAAAGACAAGGAACACCCAAGATGGGAAAATCTTGTACCGGCATTGGGTAATCAGTACATCAAAGAAAACAAATTCTTTGGAAGTAGCGTTGCTGACAATAGTTTTATTAAGCAAGTACTTGACTCTCAGAAACCTGGGACTTCTGATACTTCGCGGATTGCTACCGATCACATCAACAATCCGAATGCGATTAATGCCATTTTTAATCTAGGCGATCGCCCCACATATCCAGAGGTAATGAACGATGGTTCAACCAAGGATGTTAATCATATTCTCAAGGATGGTGCAGACTCTACAGGAGTGGCAACTGCCTCACTACGGGTCTACGTCAACATTGGGATGTGCGGCGATTACTGGACAAGTCTGCATGAGCCTTTATTAGGCAGAACTCCCCAAAGACCTTTTGATATTGAAAAGGCACGGAAGGATTGCGAAGGCTGGAGACAGACAGAAGCACGCATGGCTGATGCAGAATCATTCTTAAAAACCATCCAGCCGATGCACCTGAAAGATGCACCAAGTGGTGAAGATTTCTTGACTAAAGACGAGGAAGTTCTCAAACGTGGCAAGCTGGTTTTTGCTAGTACTTGCGCTGGTTGCCATTCCAGCAAAAAGCCAACTGCTGAGATTGCTGCTGACCCCGAACAAGCTCAGAAATGGTACGAAGAGTCTGTACTCAGTAGTAATTTTCTCGACCACAACTTCTTATCTGATGACCAGCGTTATCCAGTAACACTAATTGGTACTAATGCGGCGCGATCGCTAGGGACAAATGCTACCAAGGGGCATATTTGGGATCAATTCTCATCGAAAACTTACAAAGAACTACCCTCACCAGGTACTTTGACGCTTTACAACCCCATCGATGAGAAAAAACCCATCGAATTTAAGATCCCAGATGGCGGTTTGGGATATTACCGCACACCTTCGCTAGTAAGTATTTGGGCAACAGCACCACTTCTTCACAACAACACACTAGGACTTTACAACGAAGATCCTTCAGTGAAAGGACGTGTAGAAGCCTATACCGATGCTATGGAAAAACTGCTGTGGCCTGAAAAGCGTGAGGGAATTATCAGCAGGACATCTCGAGATAGCAAATTAGAGCTTCCCCCAGGAGATCCGAATCCGAGATTTAGGATTCCTGTTCCTAAAGGTACACCAGTGAACTTACTGGCAAGTATCAATATCAGAGAGGCGATTACATCTCTCAATCTCAGCAGCCTTTTCCAAGACTTGAAACCAGGGGGTGGAATTAAAGGTAAGTTGGCACGTGTCCTGTTAAGAGCTAATAAGTCTCCTGACTTCGTTGAAGATGAGGGTCATTATTTTGGCTCAAATCTGCCAGATGAAGACAAGAAAGCCTTAATTGAATTCGTGAAAACTTTCTAAGTACAGCTTTGTGTAAAATCGTAGTGTTTTAAACGCTCTAGGGTGCAGAGATACGCTACGAATTAATCAAATGCTGTACTCAGACAACTTGTCTGAATAAGCTGTTGCGCCTTTAATTTGCACTAATATTTTTTCAATATGATTGTGGGGTGGGCATCTTGCCCGCCCTGATAATGCAAGTTGTAAACGCAACAGCTTACTATGCACTCGTTCCCAGATTTAACTGGGAACGAGCAAAAATATCTATTAAATAGGGAGGATATATATGCAGTATTTACCAATCATTTTTGTTCGTGGATATGCAGGTACACAAAAAGACGTTGAGCAAACAGTCGATGATCCGTTTTATGGATTCAATAGTGGTTCAACACATATTCGAGTAGATCAGAAAGAAAATCCCCAGAAGTTTTTTTTCGAGAGTCCATTGCTGCGGCTGATGACCGATCACGGTTATCAACCGATTGTTGACAATCAGAATGTGAGCAATCAAATTAAAAGATTGTCTGGTCAACTTAATAAAACTATTTGGGTCTACCGATTTTATGATACGACTACACGCAGTTTTGGTTCTCAAACCGAAGTGCGACAGGAGATGGAGCAAATAGCTAAGGGTTTAAGAGACCTGATTAAAAATGTCAAACAAACAACGGGTGCAGCCAAAGTTTATCTTGTCGCCCACTCAATGGGAGGGCTTGTTTGTCGCAGCTTGATTCAAAAGATTTATCCAGAACAACGCCAACAAGCTACCGATCACATTGACAAATTCTTTACCTACGCTACACCTCATGGTGGTATTTATTTTGAGGTCGGAAGTGGTTTGCTTGAAGACTTGAGGGACAGGTTTCAATTGAATAATTCCGATGATTTTGGTCCCCAGAGGATGTACCAATATTTAACACCTTATGTCAAGCCAACAGATGGGTTGCCCAATAACTTTAAGCTAGAAAAACTTCAAAGCTTAGAGAATGCATTTCCGCCAGACCGCGTTTTTTCTTTGATCGGTACTAATGCACATGATTATGAAGAGGCTTTTGGTCTTTCACGCAAGGCTGTGGGGGTGAAAAGTGATGGTCTAGTTCAGATTGATAAAGCCTACGTCACAGGCTCTCATCGTGCTTATGTTCACCGGACTCATGGTGGGCGTTATGGCATAGTGAACTCAGAAGAAGGTTATCAAAATCTGCAACGCTTTTTGTTTGGTGATATCCAGGTGAAACTCTCTCTAAGCAATGTCGAGTTAAAAGGCCTAGATAAGAATTTTTATCAGATGGAAACTAGAATTGCTTTGCGTGGTCTTCCTATCCCTATATATGAGCAAGCGATCGCTCATTATTGCCCAATCACTCAAGAGTTAACCAGAACAGATAAACCTGTTCCCCTATTTACAGCTTTCTTAATACCAAGAAACTCAGCTAGTGATAATAATATCTGTAGATATGCCCTGCGTTTAGCCCTGCATTCTTTCACAAAACAAGAGACAAATTGGTTACGTGACAGTCATCTTGACCAAGTACCTCTGTGGTCTGACTATCTAATTAGTGATGTTAGCGAATCAAATAGTACGTATGAGGCTAAATATAGTTGGAATTCCGATGAAAAAGAGCCAGAAACGAAGTTAAATCCCAATCCAGAATCTAGTTCAAATATATATATTGCATCTGTTCCCTTACCTGAACGTGGGAAAAGAGTCTTAGGAACAAATGCGGCAGTTCGCTTGGAAATTTCGCGATGGCAATAAATGTCAGGGCGGGGAGTAGAGAAACTACTAGATTTGTATGGTTAGTTGTTTGAGCTTTCGCCAGAGAAAAAGTGAATGTAATGTTTAAGATTTGTTTAGCAAAAGACTGCTTGTTGTTCTGTAGTCAGTAATTAGTTAGGGTTAATTAGCACTTTTTAATTATTCTGGAGAGAGAATAATCAAGGTTAAAGAGCGTTAGCTTACTAGTGACTAATATAGCGATGTCTTAATACAAGCCGCTATGCGTCTGTGCTCGTTTGTATACAATACACTCTGACCTTATTTCCATTTCTGCAACAAAACTTTTTCTGCTTTCCTCTCTTCTTAGGAGAGGCTTAAGGAGAGGTAGGACATGGGCTGGGGAGGTCTGTATTCAAATCAACCGAGAAGCACCATAACTAATGATTCATTTGTTTTTAATCTGTTAAGAGAGGAAGAATTATGCAGGGTAATCGCAAGCAAACGGCTCTTATTACTGGTGCATCTGGCGGCATCGGTTATGAATTTGCTAAGTTATTTGCTCAGGATGGTTATAATCTTGTGTTGGTAGCAAGAAACGTAGAAAAGCTGAATAAAATCGCCGATGAATTTAAAAATAAATTTGGTGTTGGTGTAAAAGTTATTTCCAAGGATTTATCTAACCCATCAGCATCAGAGGAAATTTTCACTGAGCTAGAACAAGCATCTATCAAAGTTGATGTGCTGATAAACAATGCTGGGTTTGCTACCTACGGGTTATTTCACGAAATTGACTTGAATTCTGAACTGCAATTGCTACAGGTTAATATTGTATGTCTCACACATTTAACCAAATTATTCCTCAAGGGTATGGTTAAGCGGGGGTCTGGAAAAATATTAAATGTGGCTTCCACTGCTGCTTTCCAACCAGGGCCGCTGATGGCAGTATATTACGCTAGTAAAGCTTATGTCTTATCGTTTACAGAAGCGATCGCAAATGAATTAGAAGGTACAGGTGTTTCTGTAACGGCCCTTTGTCCAGGGCCTACAGAATCTGGTTTTCAACAAAGAGCAGCGATGGAAGACTCAAAGCTGGTAAGTGGTCAAAAAATTATGACTGCGGAAACAGTAGCCCAAATTGGCTATCGTGGTCTATTGGAAAATAAAACTGTTGTCGTTCCTGGAATTAAAAATAAGCTCCTCGCTGAATCTGTAAGATTTACTCCCAGAAAGCTAGTGACTAAAATGGTCAGAAATATGCAGGAAAGCAAGTAAGTTGTAACCCATATTCCGCACTTCGCTTCGTAGTACGCTAGTATTACAATTTTTGGGCTAATGGTAGTTGAATAGCGATGTCTACGACGGGCTACGCCTACGCTAAAAGTCTAGTAAGTATCAGTGTTAATACTTAATCAAAACAATGATTTTTTGTAGGATTTATTGAAGTATTAAGGTATGACATTTTGAAGTGCGGAATGTGGGTTATAATCCTCACAAATCTTTAATTCAATACGGTTCAGTTAAGGACTAATTGTAAAAAATTGTGGGTTTTTGAGACGCGATAAATCGCCGTCTCTACAAGTGTTTTGGTCTCTAATTACGAATTACGTTAGCGTAGCGGTAGCGAGGAACGAGCGTCATTACGAATTACGAATTATTTTAACGTATAGCGGAAGTCCCCATCTTCAAGGTATTCCTAAGATGGGGATTGTGAGCGGGGGATGAGGATTGCATCTGATATTGATTTATTGCGTAGCAAAAACAGGTATCGGATGTATGACGAATCCCAATTATTTCCTTTAAATATTTTACCGTAAATAAATATCATGGTAAAGTATTATCAGCAAGGAGGTGATGTCGAGTGTTACACAAAGTCGTGCAAGTCCGTTTATATCCGTCAGTTAAGCAAGAAATGCAACTAGCACAAACTTTTGGCTGTGCTAGAT